>SXGQ01001582.1_pt1 | contig 21675 bp, 11 predicted proteins | sample 3178371 | NCBI WGS metagenome assembly SXGQ01 (sample SAMN11356859, study PRJNA531348) | freshwater metagenome | isolation source: freshwater sample F1-20 | place: China: Fuxian Lake, Yuxi | collected 2017-12-25 | reverse complement strand
GGTCCTGATGAACCACTACTTCCTGAGGTTCCACTTGAACCTGATGACCCTGAGGTTCCACTCGATCCTGATGAACCTGAAGTTCCTGATGATCCACTACTTCCTGAAGAACCTGATGTTCCAGAGGTTCCAGATGCTCCATCAACACCTGAAGTACCTGATGATCCACTCGATCCTGAAGAACCTGATGTTCCACTAGATCCAGAAGACCCTGATGTTCCACTTGAACCTGATGACCCTGAGGTTCCACTAGATCCCGATGAACCTGATGTTCCTGATGATCCACTTGACCCTGAAGAACCTGAAGTTCCTGATGAACCACTACTTCCTGAAGTTCCAGAACTACCTGAGGACCCTGATGTTCCTGATGAACCACTACTTCCTGAAGTTCCACTCGAACCTGAAGAACCTGATGTTCCTGATGAACCACTACTTCCTGATGTTCCGCTCGAACCTGAGGATCCTGATGTTCCTGATGAACCACTACTTCCTGAAGTTCCACTTGAACCTGAAGAACCTGATGTTCCGCTAGATCCAGAAGACCCTGATGTTCCTGATGAACCACTACTTCCTGAAGTTCCACTTGAACCTGAAGACCCTGATGTTCCTGATGAACCACTACTTCCTGATGTTCCTGATGAACCACTACTTCCTGAAGTTCCGCTCGAACCTGAAGAACCTGATGTTCCACTCGATCCTGATGTTCCTGAAGAACCACTACTTCCTGATGTTCCGCTGGATCCTGATGAACCTGATGTACCATCTGTACCCGAAGAACCTGATGTTCCTGAAGAACCACTACTTCCTGAAGTTCCTGATGAACCACTACTTCCTGAAGTTCCACTTGATCCAGATGTCCCTGAACTACCCGAAGACCCTGATGTACCATCAATTCCTGAAGTACCACTAGATCCTGAACTACCCGAAGTACCTCCCGTTATAGTAACAGTTATATTTCCATCTCCGTCATCAGTAACTGATGCACCATCGAAAGTAATTCCTGAAACAGAAGATACTGTTGTTGTCCCATCTCCTACAGTTAATGGTGGTGTCGCTGAAGTAATACCTGTGACCGTAAAAGTTCCACCAGTATTATTAGTGAATAAAATAGTGCTTGTGGCGTTATTATATGTACCACCAGTCACAAAAACATCAATATTGAATATCCTCCATCTTGCGTTTGCTCTTGTAACACCACTGATTCCTTCAATTGTGGATCCTGTCCATAAGTCAATAAATTGTCTTCCAACGGGAGATAGTGAATTGATGGCTGTTGTGTAATCTGTTTGTGTTATAGCTGAGGCTCCCGTTAAAGCCAACAATTGGTCCCAAATAGTATCATAATCATCTATAGAATATTGATATGTTTTTTGGTTTTCTTGGACAAATGCCAACATACCAAGTTTTCTCCTACCTGAAGAAATGTTATCAGAATTTAAAAATAAAACATCGGGATTGAATGTATTATTTGTACCTTTGATTAAACGAATCGGAATTGTGTTACCAGTGTATTCGATTAAACCTGTCTGACCTGTTGGAACCGTATATATAAGATCTTGCAGTGTGTAAACCTGCATAAAACCACCTATTTCATATACACTAAAGTTTGTCCCGTAGGTTACCTCTCTTGGAACTGATGTTGGACCATATACTCTACTGGGGTTGGACGGGTTTTTATATGAAAGTGGCATTTATTTTTCTATATAAATATTAAAATTACTTTTATGGAACATATTCACCTGAAGAAAAATAAAGACCCGTTCCAAGTGGTAATGTATTTGGTATGTGTAGGTTGGGGTCAACCCAAAGCACCCTATATGTTCCAGCAGGTATAGCAGCTCCTGAAGTAACTGTGACATTTGTTTGTTTGATACCATCAGGTATCAAATCAGCACCTATATTAAATGAACAAGGGTTTGTTCCTACATTCACTGTCATATCACTCATTGTACCATTCATACCTGCAAGTGGTAACCAAATTGAGTAGAAATATTTAACATTCGGATTTACTAAGGTATCGTTAATGTTAATAGTCCCGAATCCGTATTGATTGATTGCACAACCATAGGTATCGTTACCTGCCGATTGGAGCATGGCACTATTTAAGGAAGAAACTTGTGTGATAAAGTTTCCTGAACTACCGTTGGTAAATCCGCTATAGTGAGCATAATGATCCATATTATCAGAATAATTCAAACTACCAGGTACCCCTGAGTTACCCCACCCAAACCATGTTTTTCCTGAATCATACATGTATTGACCAATAGCATTTCTTGAAGTAGAATCTTGTGGTTCTGGAAATAGGTACGCTTGATAGCTGAAAGGTGTAGAACTCGGTGTTGGTGTAAATGTTGGTGTGGGTGTTGGTGTTTGTGAAGAAGAAGAAGTAACAGTTGGGGTTGGAGTTGGCGTTAAACCAATTGTTGGGGTTGGTGTTGGAGTTGAGGTTTCCGAAGGTGTGACCGTTGGTGTAGGTGTGTTGGTTGGTGTGACAGATGGGGTAATGGGTGTTGTGGTTGTTTCGGTAACAAGTATGACTTGTTCTTGGAAATTCAAATCACATCCCTCCTCTTGGTTAACAACATAAACTTGATAAACAACACCGGATGGAGAACCTGGTAAATCCAATGTTACCCCCACAATCATATCATCAAAAGATGCTCCCGAATATAAAGGTGTGGTTAAAGTACTCCCTGTATAAACATTGAATGGACCTGCGGCATTTGAATTCGGGGATATTCTGAGAATATATTCAGCCATTTAGAGAGTTTTTTTATAAATACAATAAAAAAGGTATTTGAAAATACTTTTTTTCAGGTACTCTCCGTAATTTCAATTCCAAAGTAACAGATATCGGTTTCAGTGTTACATGGAATAATATGAAATTGACTGCAATCATTATTATCAATTATTGTCAGACCAATTTGAGGTAAGTTGTTAAATAGATTTGGTATATCAATTGTTACCGTTGGAGGTACAGAATTTGTAATAATACCAACTAATGATTGATTGTTACCATTAATATCTGAGACATAGACCTCAAATGGAGGTGTTCCTGTTATACTATTTAATCTTATATTTGCCATTTTAACAGGATAAACTTATCAAATTACCTGAAGTATTTGAAACTTGGAAGATTGTTGATGGTGAGCTCACCGAAGTTGGAGATATAAACCTCGCCACCTGTACTGGTGTTGTACAAGAACTGTTTGTATAAACATTATATCCAGCCTGAACATTTGTATTATACATGTAAATCACAGAAGTTGGTGCCGTTTCATTACATACTGCAGATTGCGAACTTGAAATATAAACTGTATGAGGCGTACAAGGTGTCACTATTGGTGATGAGGTTGGAGTTTGTGTTCGTGTGGGAGTTGGAGTTGCCGATGGTGGAAGCGTGCAAAGTGATCCAACAATTTGAACCGCACCAGGTCCTCCTCCACTTAAAATAGTTACAGAACCAACAACCGCACATATATTTTCTGAATCACCAGCATTTACGAATATACTTTGTGAATTACCGCCACAATCGGTATAACCCCACAATGTTCCCGTGCTGTTTGCTCCACTCACATCATATACTTTACAAGTATAAGTTATAACCGAAGGTGTTCTTGTTGGTGTCGGACTAGGTGTTCTTGTCTGTGTTGGTGTTTGTGTTGGACTTACTGCTGCCGGTGAAACACAATTATAATCAACAGCAATACCCAATGTTCCAACAATTTGTAATACATCTTGGTTGATCGGACTTGTTGTTGGTCTTATATAAGTTCCACTTCCAAGTGGGAGAGTACAATTTGATCCCGAATAAACATAGGATCCTGCACCTAAGACAGCACTCGGTGAATATACGGTTGTTGCGGTTCCTGCCGCGTAACAAGCATTTCTAGCATTAGTTGTAAGATAAACAGAATGAGTGAAACAGGTCTGACTTACAGTTGGTGTCACGGTTGGTGTTTGTGTTAAAGTTGGTGTATTTGTTGGTGTTGGGCTGTTTGCCGGTGTTCCTGTTGGACTAGCACCAGGTGTTGAGGTGACAGTTGGAGTGACTGTTTTGGTTGGAGTTGGACTTGGGGTTGGTGCAATTGCACTTTGGGCACAACTTATGTCATAATCTATCGAAAGATTAAAACAAAGAGTTTGACTTTCTAAAATGTTACCTCCTTCACAATCAGAAAATACCGTCACTTTGTTGTTGATCAAATCAAATGAATATGAACTAATACCACTAATCGAATCAAGAAGACCTGAAATCGATGCAGTATATTGGTTATCACCCGGAACATCATTGAGGGTTGTTGCGGTATAGAATTGGTCTGTGTAACTAACCCCACTCACCGTGATTTCAGTTTGGAAAACTGCAGAATTCAAACTACAATCAACACCTGTTCCATTTGTGAGATCGTAAAATCCTTCGTTCAACATATTAAACAAAGATCTTTTTCTGTTAAAACTAATTTGAAACTCTGATTCACAAACTGAATAAGTTTCATAACAAATGACTTGTGTCTTTGAAGTAACAGTAACTGATTTTGTTTTGGAACATCCATTTCTATCAGTAACTGTGACAGTATATGTTCCACCACTTAAATTCGAAATTGTTTGTCCTGTTCCGCCGTTTGACCATTCATATGTAAAAGGACCTCCTCCATCTGTTATATAAACAGTTGCGGATCCTGTATTTCCAACCGTACCATCAGTTCCTTGAATGAAAAAATCCAAGTATCCGATGTTTGGTAAAACTATATTTTTAGTAATTTCACATCCACTTGTATCTGTAACTACAACTTGATAAAGACCATTATCTAAATTGTAAAAAGTATATGTGTCCTCTGAACTTTGACTACTGATATCAACTAACTCACTTTCAAAATAAAGTTCATATTGAACAGGATACTCAATATCACCTGTGATATCAACTTGAATGCTACCATTCATATTTTGACAAGTTTCCGCATCTGAAGTTACTGTGACAGTAAATTTATCTTCAGTTATAATTGTAAATTCTTGTGAATATGTACAAGCGGCGTTTGAAACAACAAGAGTGTAATCACCATTATCTAATGATGAAAAGGTTGCGGTGGTAAAGTTTGTGGATTGTGATTGTGTATTTCCACCAGGTCCGATCAAAGTATATGTGTATGGTCCCGCACCTCCTTCTATTACAACATTTACAGATCCACCTAAAGTAGAACAAGTAGAATTTGTCGTTGTAAGTGAGACAATATTAAATCCATTTTGAGTATTAAGAGATGTTCCATATACATAAGAACATAATCCAACATCTTCAACTCTCACGGCTATCGACCCTGCCGATAATCCTGTTAAAACCAATGTCCTCGAATATGATATTTCACTATATCCGTTATTACCTGAATAATAAAATGGTAATTCACCTCCTGTAAATACTAATGTGAGTTGTCCATCGTTTGAGAAACAACTCGGTGAAACGGCTGTTGCTGATTGTAATCCAAGTGGATCTATAGTTCCAACAAATTGTGATTTTGTTGTTGAGCAACCTGTAGCATCGGTAACAATAACGGTGTATGTACCCGCAGTCAAACCTGTGACTGTTTGAGTCGTCCTTACAGGTGAAAAACTTGTCCAATTATAAGTGAAAGGTGCGAGTCCTGTCATACCTGTAACGGTAAGTTTTCCATTATTTTGGCCACAATTGGAGTTGTTCACCGTCCAAAATCCATAGTCTAATGTCGTAGATGATTGAACTGTTGCGGTAGATGTTGTGGCAGTGCATCCATTATTACTACTTCCTGATATGTAATAATTTCCAGCAGACAAATTATAATAAACGAACGATGTTGAATTAGTTGTTGTTTGAGAACTAAAAACACCGTTTTTATATAAATTTAATGTAAATGGGGGAGCACCTGATGATAAATTTATAGTCAAAGAACCATCAGAACCACCACAAGTCGTATCTACGATATTAGAAATAGTAGGTACAAAATTTGATTGGACTACAACCGCAACTGTTTCGGGTGAGGAAGCATTATTTTTGTCATTAACTTGAACATAATATGTACCCGCCGATAAATTGAATCTCTGTGATAAAAAATTACCAGCGGTAGTTCCTGTTTCTGATCCAAGATTTGGTGTGACCCAATTTACAGTCATCGGTGGTGCGGTGGAATCCAACAGAAATTGAATATTTCCTCCGTGAGTGTTATAACAATCAGCGCCTACCGTGTAACTATATGAAAGAGTTGTTAAAGCCATCAATTAAGACTGAAAGTAAAATTAATTCCTACTCTTAAATAGAATGTGTCTTCTGAAAATAATTCATAACAATTCGTATTTGAGACGGTAAGTTGATTATTGTTTATATAATAGTTAAATCCATAATTGTGTAAATCTGTAAGATAAGTGTTCAACGCATTTAACCAATCGGTGGATGTTGGTGCGTCACTTGACCCATACCCTTCATAGAATTTCTCCAAAACAATCTGTTGTGTTCCAATTTTCAAATCAACATACCATTCTGAAACAAGAGTATCTAAATTAACTTGTGGATAGGTATAAGAATTTGATAAAAGACAGGTATCCAATCTGTTTGTTAATATCGAGTTAAATGAACTAATGGACGATCCAACCGACCAAGGATATACCGAACATGTGACTGTTTCATCAATACAATCCTGTGTAAAGATATAACATTCCAACCAACAGTTCTTACATGGAACTGGAACAATTTGACATCCTCTTTGTCTTCTATATACAAACTTTTGTCTGTGAAATTGTGAGTTTTCAAACCTTACACCTCCATTCCAAATCGTAGATGAAGGAATCATTTGTTCCACAAGTTTCATCCACCTGTCACCAATTTCGATGGTAAAATCAATCATCTTTTGGTAGGTGAATTGGTTTGACGGAATTCCAACAGTTGCTTGTGAATTTAGATATTTCCAATACAATGATTGTAAAAGAGGATAACCTGAAGTTTTTCCATCTGTATCATACCAACGATTAGGAACATTGACCATCTTATTATAGAAGGTTTGCGCAAATTCGAAGAATGTTTTCTGAGTTGGCTTAGGATTAATCACAAATGGATATGGATCACCAGGGTATGTGATTGTAAGACCTGTAGAAGGGATTGGATAATTTGATTGGATCGACATCAACCAAACATCATACTCCAAAGGTTTTGCAACATTAAGATTTAAGTCGATATTTTTGGAATTCAAAACCAATCTATCGTCACTTACCTGATAATACGCCTCATAACCAGGTATTATACTTTTTCTCAAACCCAACTGTGTATTTGTCCAACTTTTCTGATTGTCAGGAACTTGTCTTATTGAAAATCCCATCTTTATATCAGGGAAGTTTGTAAAAGTATCTAAATATTTAAACCCGTAACTAAAATTTTGATATTTGGTTACATTTACGGGGTTATTCCCTGTATATACGGAGGCTTGAGTATCTACCTCTAAAGGTGATATATGGTAAGGTGTTCTCTCATACCAACCAGCACCTTTTTGATAGAAGAAACTGTTATTATTAGTTGGTGGTTTTGGGTAACCTTCATCGTCGAATGGATAATCTGACCTATATAGATTCACAAACTCAAACTCAGTATCAACTGTAAAGGCGCAATATTGAACCCCTTGGAATTGATAAACATTTGATGTGTCATAAACTACGGTTTCGGTAACTTTCGAACCGCCTGATATTCCTGACCAATAGGTTTCAAATTGATCTATATTTATTGGTCCGTCGGCTAAGAATATGGTTTCGTTAAATTCGACCATGGAGTCAGGTGCTCCGATCATTCTCATCAAAAACTCAACAGATCTTTTAGTACCTTTCGATTTGAAAAGATATGCGGAATTCAAAATTAAATTTCTATAGAATTGAAAATTAAGTTCCGTGGGTGTATAATCTCTCGAATAACCTGAATAAATTGGTGTGCTGCCAACACTGAAAACGGATTCTAAAAAGTTTTGATTTGTGATTTGTGATATATTTTCATTCCAACCCAATGTTGTTGCAAGGTTTGATAAAAGTTGTGATGGAATATCACTGTTAGGTAAATTATAATGAACCGAGTTTATATATGCAAGACCATCAATAAATTTTTTAAGTTCATCAAAACTTCTTCCATATATTTGTAATACCTTTTCTACTTTTTGGTCTTCAGTGTCAAAATCTTTAAACGCACCTGTTGTTAAAAATCTTGAAATTAAATTAGTCTTGAAAGTATCCATCTCTTCGGCAAGAGAATTTAGTTTTTCAAGATATTGTGTATAAGATATTGTTCTTATGTCAAGATTCCAAGATCCATCCAAAGGCCAAGTCAGTTTTTCATTTCCTGTGTATTTTTGTCCATCAGTTGTTTGTCTTGGAACTTTGAAAAATGCAGTATATTTTGGTGTGATTAATCTGTTGAGTAAAAATTTACCGAGGTCATCAAAGTTGTCCGAAAAAACCATCTCGGTTTTATTATCATTCAATCTGATGATTAAGTTATCAAAGGTTGATGTCTGACCTGAAAATGGATTTCCCTCCACTATAAAAGTGATTGTTCCTGTTGTAAGATTTGATGACGCAATGAAGTCGTTCACAGGATATTCAACTCCATTTACATATAAAGAATAATTTATATATGTAGCACCTAAATTTCTATATTCGGATACAGTTTGTTCCCGAGCGGCAATATTTCTTGTCGCATTAACAGAAAAATCGATGTCAAATGGGTTTTTAATTCTTGTAACATCGATTGAAAACTCTGTTTCATTTTCAATCGAGTCATATGATATGTTTGTTGCCGTATTTGCAGAACTATAATCATAATACAACCCATCTACTTCCAAAGCGGCAGGAAAGTAATTGAGTATGTGTTGAATTGTTGCGGAAAACCTCTTTTGAAGAGAACCATACAACGAATAGTTTGTTACCTCAGATAGGTCAAAGTTTGGAACTACACTAAATTCTTTTACAAATACTTTTTTTGCCTCTTCTAAACTTCGTAATTGTAAATCTTCTAATGAAATTGGTTTTGAAAAAGCACCAACACTGAATTCACGATTTGCCTTTTCAACAATTGAGGTTGAAAACTCGAAATTACCTTGAGTAAGACCACCCCCATCAACAAGTTGGAATCCAACCAAGTTGTCTGAGAAAGTACCCGCACCATTACCCGGTGCCCTGTAATTTCCTGTTGCCATCAGCTAATTATTGTGTTGAAGTTTTTACTAAAATCAATATTATCACCTCTATTCTGACGAACCTCATAAAGAAGTTCGCTAAATTCATTTCTAATTTCGAAGAGATTGTATTGTTTGTAGATATTGTTGTCAGAATCATAAATGGTGTAAATACCATCTTCGATTGACTTGGTCTGATTTCCATAAAGGGCAAGAGCCAAGGTTGAAGCATCGTGTTCAACAAGTTCTATTTCGATAGTTTGTGGATCAAAAAATGTATTTGTTAAAATAATATTTTGATTCGGTTGTCCAATAAAAGGAACTGCCGCCGGTTTGTTTGTAGGTGCTGCCGAAGGTGTGAGAGTCAAGAATATAAGGTTGGAATTTCCATCTACATATCTGTAACGAATTGCCTTTTCTGAAGTATTGGTTAGGTTTGTCACAACGGGCTCACAGAAGAATGAAGATGTAACAATTCTGAAGAAATTCGGAATTTTAGTTCCGTCATTATTCAAATATTCAATTCTAAATCCTACAAGTCCTTGATTGATAAATTTGTTTCTAAATTGTTGTGGAACATTATTCAAATCAATAACCAATCCATTTACGTTCGGCAAAGCAGATAATACACCACAATCCGTAATCAAGGTTCTGATTTCGATTGGGCGAATTACCAAAGTATATATTCCAAGTGCTGTAAATTCAGCAGCAGGGAGCTGAAGATTATATAAACCACCTATTACTTCAATGTTTGGATTTCCACCAGTTGTGGTGTTGTGGAAATAAGGAGTAAGGATTGATGGAGCGTTTAACTTCTTTAATGTAAAATTATTTGTTACATCCCTTGATTCTGTATACAACAAAATGATCTCCACATCATCTGGTGATACATCAGAGGGTCTTATCGTTCCGTAACTACCTAATGCCATCCTTATTTAATTTAAAATATTTATAACCGTATTTTGATAAGTCTCCCAAATTGTCCACTTCCCCTAACCGTTCAAGTGATTCCAATCCCGAAGCTTTATCTCTTTCAATAAATACATTTGATTGTATTTCCGGTTGACTAACAAACCCAATTAATCTTTCATCTTTTGTTACAAGAGTTGTTTCAAGATTATTTGAATCAAATCCGTTGGAATTTATAAAGAATATTGTCTGTCCATTTGGATAATCATAGTAATCAACACCCTCTATAGTATAAGAAGTGTATAGAGAATTTATAGAATTAATCTGACCATATACACCTGTATTCTTCACCAAAGGTTGTCCTACGGGGTATTTGTTGGTTCCATACCTTCTTAATTCATTCAACCTTGATTTTGTTTCACCCGATATGATAAATGGAGTTGTTACAAAATTCGATGAATATTCTGATGTGGCGTTGAAATTTGAGTCACCGGTGAATATATATTGCGCATTTATCGGAATACCTGACCAACTTCCTGAATTTGGAACAAAATAAATTGTTCCTGTAGGATTTGGTACGGGGGCGGGGTAGTATGGAATTTGAATTGTTTTTTCAACTACCGAAACACCCCACTGATTATTTTGTGTAACTTTAACAGTATATTTTGAATTTGTATTTGGATAAACATGACTTAAAACATTAAAAGTGTTTGTTGTTTGATTTAAAACAAATGTTTCGGTTGAACTTCCGTCACCCCAATCAACAACATATGGACTTTCTTTCAAAAAGTTTTTGTATTCAACATCAGATGTATTTTTTATTAATAACTCATAGGGATTGATGGAAAAATACATCACAAAGTTATTTAAAACATCTTTTTGATGGATAAAACCATCAAATTCAGAATAAAAACCAAGATCTTTTATGTTCTTTGTCAAATAAATCGGAATGGTCATTCCTGTATAATAAGAAGACCCGTTTGTTCCACCCGACAAGACTTCGGTCATTGCCGAATAATATCCAATTTGTTCTCCATCATAAGTCACATCAAAGATTTTATCCTTGATGACCTCAGGTGATATTTTAATTCTTCTGAACATTATGGATTTACATATTGATAGAATTTAATTGGATTCATCGTGGTTCCCGCCCTAAAGTCGTTATTAAAAGAAGATAAGGAATATGTGTCATTTACATAATTCAAATGAACACCATAATAAAAGTTTTCTTCAGGGTTGAAATTTGTGTTGTTTCCTGATATTGAAGATTGTGGTTTGTTCATAAATCTAATGAACTGACCAGTTTTTCCATCAAAAAACTTTGCGGTCATATAAAAGTTAGTTAAACCCAAAACACTCGGATCTCTCAACCAATAAATAAAATAACCTTCCTTATCACCAATAAAATCCAATTGATAGTTGGGTTTTCTTACCTGAACTTGGTCATTATTCTGTAATGTTACTTCTTCAAATTTCCCTTGTTGAACTGGTAAAATTAAGGTAATATAAACTTTTTGTTGTTGTTTATTCAAAGAGTCATACAGATCCAATTTAAAAAATGAGTTTTTAAACGAGTTCGAGTAGTAATATAATTCGTCAGGTGTGAAATTATTTGTATATGTATTTTTCCAATAATTTCCGTTGTTACCAACATTTGTTATTGGAACGGCGTTGTCAAAGAAATAAAACTGATAGTTGGTACTTGTAAGGGATGATCCAAAAGGTTCATGTGAAAATCTTGTAACTTCATAATCTTTTGGGGGATTAATTATTTCTTGAACAAGTTCATCCACATATTGATCAGTCATTTGTTGTCTCCCATATGGATCAAACTTCATATCCAAAGGGATTGTAATTTTTTTGGTTAAATTATCCCTCGTAAATTTAAATTTATTGACAGTCATCAGTAAGTGGTTGATATATGACTTCAGTGAAGCCTTTATTGGTTCTACCTTCGGGAATCAGTTTAAAAATAAAATTGTCAAAAACATAACTAGCATCATTAGTGAATGGGTGATCAACTCCATTTCCATCTTGGTCGATAAATCCAACATCATATAGATCCCTCCAAATCCATTTATTATATTTTTGAGAGTAATAAGCCCAATTTGGTAAGTTGTCTATTGCGGAAGCCCCATTGAAAGATTCAACATATACTGAAAAAACTCGAAGTTCAACTTCGTGGTGAGGCTTGTAGTAATACCCATCAGAATTTTCAGGAGTCAAACTTGTTGGGAACACAGTCTGATTATAATTTATTTTGTGATAATTTTCAGAAATTACAAATTCTAATTGTGTGAATTTATTAAACTCACAAAAATCACCAATCAAAGTTGTATCTGTTGTTAGAGGGAGGTTATAATAGAATGTGTAACTTGCTCCGTTATTAGATGACCCCCCCACTCCTGTTTTACCCGCCTTTCCTCCAACTCCCCCTGAATTAGATTGTTGGTAGGAACCGACCCTCAAAGGTACAACAGCATCAAGGTTTGTGTCACTCCACCAATTGTTTGTTCCCCCACTCGAGATGTTGAAATCCCAACCCATCTTTAACCCACCTCTATTTTGATTTGGTATTTTTGGCTTGTTAAAATATCCAGCATATCCTTTATTAATCAAAGTATAAAATACTTTGGTAATTGGTAGTCCGTTATTATCTGTTAAACCTGTAATTACCAAATCTTTTTTGGATATTACCGAATAAGAATTCGTAGCATTTTTGATTGAAATTCTTCTTACATTATTTGGTGTTAATGCCGAATATTCGAGTTTTTTGTCGGGATTGAACCCGTTCAATTCATATCCCGCTTTAACTACATTTATATCATCATTTGTAACTAAAACCTTGTGTTCTCTACAATAATAAATTGAAGTTGTTTCTTCGACATTGAGTGGATCTATTACTTTTTTGAAAGTTCCCAAATCATTTTCTGTAAAAGCACTTCCATATCCAATGTCATAAATTGTGAATTTATAAACCTCACTACCAAAACCCTCGTCACCCAAAGAATAAATAGGATATATGTTTCTATTGTTAAATGTCACAGGTAGTAAAACATAATTTAGAGTTGTGAGATTGTGGGGGACGGGACATTCAAAAACAATCAGAGGTTTTCCGTTGATTTTCTTTTTCTTAATTATGTATGGTATTCCTGTACTTGCTGAGAAGTTAATTGCAACCCCATCAGGTGCCAAATAACTCATCTTCGCATCTACATTTTTGTGTGGATATGTGATGGCAAAAGACCAATTATATGAATAAGCACTTACAGGTTTGAAATCAATATGTGCGTTGGTTGAGTCGTTTCTAAAAAAATCAAACTCATAATATTGTGGATAACCACCCCATGGTTGAAGTCCTTGGATAGACAATTCAGGATTTACATAATATAAATTATTTTTGAAATCATTGAATGTTGTGGTTCCTGAAATTGTATTGTCCATAACGAATTGAAATTTCGAAGATAATCTAAACTTCAAACTTTTATTTCGTTCAAAAACATATTGTTCTTGTAAGTTTAATACCCTATTTTGTTCCCCCTGTACATAATTTCTTGAAGATTGATTCAAACTCAATGGATAAGTTAGTCCATCATTCACACCTCCAATAAATTGAAAGTTTTGAGGTACAACTGATATGTTATCGTTATTTAACAATTAATTCCCGTATTTTCTTATAAATAAATCCAAAGCCGAATTTCCGACCTTTGTTCCAAAATAAAAGTGGAATGGAGCACCAATTAAATTTCTATTGTCAGGTTCCGAAATTGTTTGAAGTGCGGAAACATCAAAGTTTGGATTTCCGTTTTGATCATAAATTGCAAATAATCCTTCACCTAACTCTTGATTGAAATAATCAGATGTTGCGTTTTCAAAATCCAAATTCTGATAACCTGATTGTAAGAATGGTGTATTCGTAACCCAATTATTTCCTTCAGATCCAAACCATGTGGTTGAATTATAGGGAGTTCCATAGAATCTTTCCCATCTATAAAATGGAACATGTTGAGTATGAGGATATGTGAAATTAATATAGGGTAAAACACCCGGTGTAACTACCCTTCTTGTTTGAGTGTCCCCTGTGAACATGACCGCAAACACATAATTTTCATAATCATTGGATTCAGGTGTTTGTGCAACTCCGAATTCAATTTGATTATAGTTATAGTTGGTTCCTAAGAAAGGTTTTACACCCAATTCAGATTGGAACGATGCGAGTTGTGTGAAGTCACCATCCATCCTTTTATCAGGTCTTGTGAAGAATTGATTAATCAATCCTTGATCACTTGAAAGAGCTCTAATTGCTCTGAAATTTATCATCCTTGAGATAATCCAAAAATTGATAAGGTCTTCCATCGGTTGGAAAGTCGTGGTTTTCAGATTATTAACATTGTACCCTTCAAAATTATCTGAAAAACACACAAATTTCATAAACTGATCCTTTGGTCCAAGATCCATAATTGTGGTCGGTCTTCCAAGTTGTTTGATGTTGGCACCTTGATAGAGTCCATTTCCTTTTTGAGGGCCTGGTTTTCCAACAAACGAACCACCATATTGGTTATCTGCCACCGTCCAAGGTGAAGACCTATAATAAAAACTATTGGTTTGACTATTGAACGCAATCAGATCCTTACAATATGAATAATACGGTTGATTGTTAGAATCAAAAAAGGTATTCATCTGAAAGGTGGGCATAAACAATGTTCCATTGATCCAGTTATTCACAAAATCCAAAGAGAATACATCTCTACATAATGCAAATGAAATCGTGAATCTTCTTCTCCATTCGTTATAATCACGAATATCCTCACCTATTCTTAATAGTCGGTTGAAAAGTCGATAACATCCGTTTTGTACTTCTTCGGGATTACATCCGTTGGGTTCATCTTCAATATCACTGATTTGAATATCACCATTATCATCAACATAATAACAATCAAGTTCTCTCATTCCTTCACATTGGAAAGACTGAATTAACCTTGTCATTGCAGACCATGCTGGATCATTTGCCTCATCCATTTCTTCATTAAAATCCTCATAACCACCACTATCACCAGCAACACCTGTTGTTCCTGCCGCAGTGTAAGTTCCTTGTAGTATTGATGCTTCGGTAGTTAAAGTTCCATCGGTCACACTTCCAAAAGTAGCAATATAGAAATTACTATTCAAATGAAGTGCAAATCTATTATCATAGGTGGAAATATTTGTTGGATCTCCATTATTATTAATGATTATAGTTTGAATACCTCCTAAATTATTATCGGGATTTATCGAACCTTGTTCTGTGGTTGAACCGGGTAATCTATCACTTCTAAACACCAATCCATTGGTGTTATTCACATTGATTTCAGGAATACCGTATTGTTTGTATGTGTAAGAGATCAATCTACCTCTACCAGGTAGTTGTATTTTAACTCTTGAAGATGATGCGGAATATGTACCCCCTTCTATATTACAAGCCGATGTACTAACCTCAAACTCGTCAGGTACATAATAATTTGGTGTTCTAACAAAGAGATCCGCGTTATATGAATGACCTTCTGTGTTAATCGCGTATCCATCGACAGGAGGTTGAGTAACTTCATTTGATTCCGCATTGAATGAATATGTGAAATATAAGTCATATTGGGTTTGGTTTGTTTGTATTGGTACGGTTGGTCCATTTCCCAACCAAAAACCCCCGAGTCCTCTCCATCCCATTTGGTATACGGAACCTCCATAAATCATATCACTTGTTTCTAAATTATAGGGGTTTCCTTGTCCAATCCACAAAACTTCATGTGTTGTATTTTCACCCGCATCTAAGTAATAGTGTGGTAGATTTGTTGTGAAAGATGTAAAAGGTTGTGTTGGTAATCCACCACCTTTACCCGAACCCCCACCCAAATTATAACCTCTCAAATATGATTCAAAGAAAATTCCGTTCGCTGGTGAATTTGTATTATTAACGGACTTATGATCTATTGCTGTAGAATATTTTTTTGTAACACCATTAACCGTAATATTATTTGATGGTGTTTTTTGTATAGGAACATTGAGTTTGTATTGACCTGTCACCACCTCAAAACCCCAACCATCAACACCCATAATTCTTGAAAGGTCATAAGATATTGTTTGTGGTGGTGAATGTGGATCAACACCTCTTACTAAAAACGCCACTTCCAAATTCAACCAATCAGTATTCATTTCAATTGGTTTAACTTTGAAATACTCCGCACAATTACATTGTGCATTATAATCACCATTCAAGAAATCTATTAAATCTCTATATCGGTTCTCGGCATTATTATTACCTATATCATCAATATCGCTCTCAGATTGTGAGATATAACTCTTATAAGATCTCACAATAAATTCTTGCGTATGTAGAAGGTATTCTGAAATAAAGTTCCCTTGTAATGAATTCCCACCTTGATCTAATAAATCAATCAATTCAGATATTTTGTATTTCTTAATTACTTGGAAATATTCTAAATCAACAGGATATTGAAAGTTATATGTTTGGTTTGGGATATTGACATAAATGTTAGCAGTGGATGATTGATTATCAATATCATTATAGTCTGCGTAATTTACTAATTTTGCAATACCATCACCATAATTTGTAACAAAACTATTTCCACTCAAGTTGGGGTCATTGGACTCAATTGGGTCTTGGAAAGTTAATAAAGTCCCTTGAATAACTTGTGAAGTTGGTTCGATTAAAATCGGAACCACATAATCATATAACGCCTGACTACTTGGGTATTGCTCTTTATTGACTTCTATTTTAATTCTATTAACACCATTCCAATTTTCGTCAAAATACAATTCTCGGTTTGAGAATAGATTCAGTTTTTGTGCGAGTGTTATTGTATTTGTCCAAATTACAGTATTTGCTTCAATAGTGAGGGGTTCTGTAAAGGAATCACCACCATCATTTTCATAAGTCACATTTGCGGGTAATTCTCTTTTTAATCTAAAAGCCCTACCACCTCTCGCGTTTGAATCACCTACAGGAACACCCGCAATGAAAGTTTTTACCGCAGCATTAAAATCTTCTTGGGAGAGAGGAGGTTGGTTTTGTAATAAATAAAATGTAAAATCACCTTCATTATACCACTGGCTTGGGGTATAACAATATGGATTGGTAACAAAATCGTTATATGGTGTAACTAATAACTCATCGTTATTATAAAATGAACTAGCATTTGTATTAACCAATAAGGAATTACCTGAATCGAAAATACTTTCACTTGGTATTACATCACCCGGTGGTGGTTGTGTTTCTCCCTCCTCTGTTGCACAATCGCAAGTTGTACAATCGGGATATGTTAACATTGGGAGTGAGATTATAATTGGGGAATCGAATGAACATGATTCAGATCCACATCCTGTGCAAATTCCGGGACAATTTACATTAAATCCAAAAAAATCACCAACTCTTTTTATTACACATATCAAAAAACAAATGGACGCCACAATACTAAAAAGTATGTGACCTATATAAATCAAAATCCAAATAATTGGAGATAGGATTACCAAAAATATCTGTAAAATAAAAAACAAAAAGTCAAAATCTTTATGACCGTCATTCGTTGGAAACTTATTTACGGTTGATTCACAAGTCCTATCTAGAATTTTCTTAATACCTGTGAATTTATCTTTTACATTCGCCGACTTGTATTGATCAATAAGATTACTTACGGTATATACTTTATTATATACCATGTTATAGAAATAATCCTTACATTGAATTGCAACATTTTTGTCAGCATAATCATTCCAATCCAAACTAAAGGCATAAGATTTTTCTAATTGTTGGTATTGTGTTGAGGTTTCATCTTCAAATGAAGGATCATTTGTTCCTCCTGAATCCCAACCATATTCTCGTATATTTGGAACGAGAAAATCGGCTCGTTGTAACACATCATTGAATTTCTGATTTGTATCATATTCAATTTTAAATCTGTATTTTCCTTCCGTTGGAATACCTACTGTAGGATCGTTTGATAATACTTGTTCTCCGAATTCGTTTGTTGTAACAAAGTTCAAATTCATAGGGACTTCGACAAGCCAAGAACCATCTTCATTGATAACTCTACCACCATTTTCGAGGTTAAATTGCTCTAAAACAGGATCTAAGTTTTCATCAACCCCTTCTGTCTGACGAATTGATAAAATTCTACCAGGTGAAGTTTGAGTTCCACAAAGATCTCCAATTTTTGGTTTTACTTTACAGGGTTTGTTATCTCTTCCTTGATCTTTAATAAAATCAGTGTTCGATGAAGAAAAAGTAGATCCCATAAACACGGCATGTGGTGTGATGGTAATACCCAAATCCCTTAAATCAAAATCCGCTCTTGCAATACCGATCTGACAAATATCATTGTTCCCCCAAAATGGACTTACATTTATATTTTTTACAAAATTGACTATTTGTGGCAAACTTTCTAAGTCAGATGATGATTTGTATCTCCCTCCTTCGAATTGTCCTTCTGACGCTCTTCCAATTCTTATCAAATCTGAAGGTGATAATGAAAAACATCCCATATCCGATAGGTCAAGATCAACATTCAAAGTCACCTCCCCGACGGGAATTCCGACAATCATAAAGTCACCACTATCATTGGTCCTAGTCGTGAATTTATAATATTTGTCATAAACTTCAATGACTTCGTTTCGAGTCAAAACATCATTTGCTGAAGGAAAAGATCCTGTTGCCGCATGACCGGGATATGTTGGTTGGTAGGGTAAGAGATTATATCTGAACCCATCTTCGTTTTTGGTTGATAAATCCCTATAGGGGTATAATGTTGAAATTATTGGATCGAGAGAATCTTCGTTTGACAATGGAATGAAGACAGAAACTCTTGCGTTTGGAACACCATATCCGTTATTTACAATAATTCTACCCGTAACAACCCCATAATCTGAACAATTTCTATCATAAACATCTGTTTGCCTCAGTTTGAGGGATAAAATCTCAAGAACATCAAAATCTTGATTGAGTTCAAGTTGTATTTGTTTATCAACCCCTACTTCGGTTCTAATTCTGAAACTTTTTGACATAAGTCGTGCGTTTTTTTATAAATACGAAACTTCGTATTTTATAAAATAATCAAGTTTTCAGAAAAATAATTAAGAGATATTAACTCCAGAGAAGTTTTTGGTCGAAACCAAAATATCTTTACTCGGGAATCTCACTTGAAACATTTGATTTGGTTGAGCAAATATAGTTTGATCAATCAATCCAATTTGTTTGGTTGTCTCGTTGGAATATGGTTGGCTGACAGGTGCCGATGAATATTGTCCCCCTAACATATTGAATACATCTATTGATGTTACGGTGATTACTCCCGCCACATTTTGGATCAAACTATTAAGTTCTGCAACATATACATCCTGTCCCATCTCTCTCGCCGTGGTGTCCATATATGTAGATATTGTATTCACAATATTTGTTATTACCTCACCTTGGTTGGAAACAGCATCAAGAACGACTTGAACTTGAAATTTTAAATCAATGACTTGAGCGCTTTCAATATAAATGTAGTCATTTATCATTCTATAGTTTGATAAATAATTTGCAACATTTTGTTTCAGAGTATTTGAAACCACAGGTGTTAGTTTTCCATCGGCATCATATGACAACATTTGAATTTTGATTTTGTTGTCTTCTTCTGTGATATTCACCTTTGATGGTGCTCCGAATTGACCTGGCATCGTTCTAATCAAAGAATGATAGTCATTGATTGTGACCGCCCTTTTTTGAGCAGCAAAGTTAAATGAAACAAAGTTTCTTGCCTCTTCCAATGTTGGTTTGTCAGCACCTCCGACAGCGGCAACAGGGTTTGTAACCCTCAAGGAGTTTCTTACTTGGGAACTGATTGTTGAAGAAGGTCCGTTGATTGAAAAATCAACCGTTCCGACTTGGGTAATAACATTTGTTCCAAGGTTGGTATTTTTTCCACCACCTACTCTATATTGAATAAACAAAGTGGTATTTGGTTTTAAGGTCTGACCCAACGAAAAATTATTACTCAAAGTTTGAGTGTTGGGTAAAACACCCGTAGTTGAAAAACTATTCAATAAATCCTGACTGCTCGTAGTTCCACCACCAAAAGTTAATTTCATAAAACCTTCGGGTGTAAATTCTGTAATAAATCTACTATTAGTCTGAATATACTTTCCAACTTTAACACCTGGTTTATCACTCGGTTTTGTAGAATCTTCAACAAAAATTCTATCCTCGGCTAAAGCATAAACCTCATACCATTTATCGGGTGATGAAATGAATTCCGCATTACTTGGAACATTCGCATAATTTGTTCCATCTTTTTGGATGACCGATGTCACACCCAACACATTTCTCTCAGGTAAAAATAAATTCAAAAATGGACGAGAATCCGCAGGTGTAACAACCTTTTTGAATACTTTTGTAATACCATTTATAACGGGTTCTCTTTTGGTTATTGTATAATTCAAAAGAACATTGTTGGCATCAAAGTTCGGGGTTTTGGTTCGGTTATTGAATCCCTGACTATTATACGGTGATGAAAAATCACAATCATATATCGTTTCAAATGTTTGACCTCCTCCTATGAACTGACTTCCCCTCCTCAATAAACCCAAATATCTATCATCTTCTTTGTCACCAAAAGCAGGAACAGTAATCGAAATATCCGCAACAGCAACCGAAGGTCTATTTCCTGGTATTTTAAGACCATAAGTTCTAGCAATATTAAAAATAGAAGATTTTTGTTGTGCAAATTGTAATACTGTTTCTTGAATACTTCTATCTATCTGATAGTTTAAGTTGTCAGCAATACCCGCATTCAGATCCAATAATACAGAGAATATCGAAGCATCGTTGAAGTTATCAATTACATCAGGATAATATTGTTTTACATAATTGATTAAGTCGGATCTTACCGCTTCGTAATCCCTACTTGTATATGGTATTTTTTTATTTGACATTTTATATATTAAGTATTACAAAATCTTTTGTTTCAAAAGCGTCGGAAGTTATTGTGAATGAAATTTTTACCTTTGCGGTATATTCTTCCACACCTTGTCCCGCCGTTCTATAAATATCAAAAATTTTATATTCTGGTTGGTCACTTATATATTCTCCGTTTGCAAAAGTTTCTGTTTCTTGCCACATCGGGATAATTTCTATATTGTCGATTCTTAGATTGGGTATGTAAGTATCGACCGCTTGTTGAATTTCTGCTCGTATCGCACCAAATGTTGGTCCATCCAACGGTTCGAAAATATAATCATATAATCTCGTTCCAAAGTCGGGTAAAAAATACCTTGATCCTTTTCTTGTTAGTAATAAATGAATCAGATCCGCTCTGATTTCAGATTCTGGTGTTTCTGATAACGCTAAATAATCTCCCTTTAATGAATCTCTAAAGGGAAATAAAATACCATATGTTTTTCCGTTCGCCATTGAATATAAATATCATAGGGTAATATTTATTTGTTGTGAAGAAATTTATTCAGAAAATATTAAATGAGGAAAAAAGGGGTGAATACATCCTTGAGATTCCAAACTTAAGTTTTATTCCGAATGCTGATTTGGAAACACCTAAGGGTAAGACCGAAGCTT
>SXGQ01044016.1_pt1 | contig 21680 bp, 17 predicted proteins | sample 3178371 | NCBI WGS metagenome assembly SXGQ01 (sample SAMN11356859, study PRJNA531348) | freshwater metagenome | isolation source: freshwater sample F1-20 | place: China: Fuxian Lake, Yuxi | collected 2017-12-25 | reverse complement strand
TTAATAAAAATGGGAACTTTCAAATCTAATTTACAAGGAGATATTAACTTTCTTGATCCATGGAGAGAAGATTTAGGCAGAGGTAAAGATTATGTAAACTCCATAAAAGATAAAAATAATTATAATATAAAAACTGGAGAGCCATTGCCAGATAATGGATGGGCTGGAAATTTAATAGATTCTCACGTAAATAGTCCAAATAGAACAAACTTTTATAAAGTTGATAAATGGAATCTAAACCTAAGTGATGAATATCTATCAATCAGAGACTCATTTATTATTTATAATGACAGAACACAAGACTATTTTAGACACAGACTTAACATAAATGGATATACTAAAAATATAATTGATAATGATGATGCTATATATACATATATAGGAGATGATGGTAAAACAAAACCACTTAATAATGTAGTAACTTCTTTTGAGAACGAAGATCCGGTTATATATGGATTTGATATAATAATTGATTCAATTAGCTCACCATTATTGAATGGATCAGTTGAAGACTTTATAAATAAGTTTGGTGCTATAAGTGAGATAAAATCTAAAGATCAAGTTATATTTGATTTTAAACAACAACTAAAAAAGTTATTTAAAACTAAAGGTAATATAACATTTTCACCAAACTCACCTAATAAACCTTTACAATCATCTGAATTTGATGACTATGCCTGGAGTAATTCCAAACTTAGCGAAAATCAATTTAATTATGGTAAAAATTCATACTTATCACATTATATACAAAAAATAAACGGATTAGACCAATTAACTGAAAGAAATACAACCGATGGACACAAACCTTTTTCAGAATGGCCTAAGAATAAATTAACTCTATCATTTTACGAAGATGTATCCGGTACATTGAGCTCATTAACACACTTATATAAATTATTATATTGGTCTGTTCCAAATGGTAAAAGTTTAATACCTGAAAATTTATTAAGGTTTAACTGTGACATAGTAATATCTGAAATTAGAAATTTTAAAAGAGTTCGAAAAGCTCTTTTCAGCGGTGATATACAGATCGTTAAAGATAATGTATCTAGACACATTTATAGTTTAAAAGAGTGTCAATTCTTTTTTGATAAAAGACCACATGATTCTGATATTGACTTATCTAACACAAAAGCATATGGTGATGGTACAGGTCCTGGATTGGATGTTCAAATGAACTGGAAATACGCAACTACTAGATTTGAAAAGTGGGTATCAGATGGATTAAACTATGGACAGTATGTTGGATATGATTCTGGATCAATATGGAGAAAAAATGGAAAAACAGTACCATCTTTTACATTTAATTCAAAATCAGACTCACTTAAATTGAAAAATAATGATGTGGTTATTATAAACAGATTCGATGGAGAAGATTACGGATTACCAAAAGAAAAGGCTGGTCCGGGCATACCACAATTACAACCAATTAATAATTTAGAAACAAATATTTATGATAACTCAAAAAATATGGATTATATAAAATTCATAAATAAATATCAATTAGTTAAATTTCAAAATAACTCACTTGTTAGCGTTGCTGATCCTGTTGAAAATTATAAACAATTAATAGCTGGTAATACAATTGTCAATAATAACATTTATAAGCCAAGTGATTCAGTTTAATTTCAATAAGAAGAATATATTTAATATATAATTTATGAGTGCAAATAAATTTGATGGAGTAAGTTCTAATAAGACCTATATTGGTCCGGTTGTTGATAACAATGATCCTGAAAAAATTGGACGAGTTAGAGTTAAAGTTATGGATGTCTTCGATGATTTAAAGGACGAAGACATTCCATGGGCCTCACCTTGGAAAGATCTTAATGGTAATCAATTTAATATACCAGATAAGGGAAAGGTTGTTACTGTTATCTTTGAAAATGGTAACAAAAATAACCCAGAATACATATCATCAGATCATTATAATGAAAATTTAGAAAAGAAATTAAAACAACTTTCTAATACCGATTATACCTCAATGAAATCTCTTTTATATGATCATAAAACACAAATATATGTTAATGATAGTGAAGGTTTAAAATTAGATCATAAATTTAATAATATTAATATAAAAGAAGATAGTATAAATCTAAATTTAAAAGACAATATAGGTAATATAAATATAGGATCACAAAATTCAACACAACGAGCAATATTAGGTGATAACTTTACAAATTGGTTTGATGAGTTTTTAGATATATTAATGGGTAAGAATGGTGGTGGATTCCAAGGAAATTTGTCAGTTCCCATAATGGCGAGTCCTGCTCTAATAACACATATACAGAAATATCTTAGCATAAAAACCGAAAAGATATTATCAAAACACGTTAAAATTGTTGATAATAATTATGTAGATACTCAAAAAAGATCTGAAGGAGTTACAGAAGGAGTTAAGGGTGATAAATGGGCATCAACCGTCGAAGATAATAAATTGACAACAAAAGAGCCTGTTAAGTTTAAACCAGTTGAAGGGCCTTCAAATCAAACATTTGACAAACCACCAGTCAATACAGAAACTCCTTTACCTAAAGAAGATTTAAAACCAGTTGTGACTGAAACAAAAACAGATACAATAGTCTCAAATGAGACGGTATCAGACGCACCAATATCAGATGTTCCAAATGGACCAATTGTTGAGGGTGAAAGAAATCCAGATGTTGATGTTTTAATTCAGTTACTTAAAAATAAAAATTATAAAATTTATGATAAGCCATATGAAATGAATATTGTAGCTATAAGAAATCAGTGTTTATCAAAAGGTCAGAATTATACAAATGACTTTTCAGATGATATTTATATTTTTTACAGAGATGAACTTAACAAGTGGCATATTAAAAAATATAAATATTCAACTATGCCGGGTAGTGAATTTACATTAACGGAAAATTGGTTAAAAGAACAAAACTTATCCGAAACCGAAAATGATTATTGGAAAACAAAAATTAATAAGAAAATAACTCTAAAAGATTTCTATAAAGGAGTTCCTATTAACAACTCTACAACTGTACCAAGTAATGAATCTCTAATAAATAAAAAAGAAGTTCCAGGATTAAACTCTAATAATTCTATACTTAATAATACTGGAATAGATAATTTAAATAAAAATAATTCAACCACTGAAAATAACATAACTAATAACACAACTAATAACGAGTTAAAAGAAGTTCCTAATTTAAATTTTAAAAATTCAGTATTAAATAATCAATCTATTCTAAATCCTTTGGAAATTTCAGGATTAAATAATAGCACCAATAATGATAAAAGTATAAATACCGATTCCAATAAAATACCAGAAATTAAAACTTTAAATGATTTAAATGTTAAACTTCCACAAATAACAAAAATAAATAATGATTATATACTTTTTGGTAGAAGTTATGCTAAAAAAGATGATAAAGAAACTACATTAAATCAGCAAAATTTAAAAATATTTGCAGAGTTGAGACAATCATCAATTAACAATACACATAGAGATTTGTCAAATCTAATTGGGAAAAAAATAGAATATTTATATTCAAATACTGATATAATGGAGGAAAAAATATATATATCAGCAGATGGGTTAAATTATATTTCAATTGTTAAAGTAAAATGGTCAGAAAAAACATCAACAGATAAAGAAGTAAAAGTTATGAGTAAGAATGATTTATTAAAACACATAAAAAGGAATGATTATGAAAAGGAAATAGCTAACAAAGATATTAAATCATTTAAGCAAGAAAATTATATCGTATCCAACTCAATTTCAAAAATGAAATCAAGTGCAAGTATTGGTGCGATGGATATGATAAATAAATATATAACAGAAAATAAAATATCAACAGACTCTAATTATACCACATATTTAAAAGAAAATGATGGGAATATAGACCTCTTATATATAAAACCTATAGAAAAATAATAGTAAAATATGCCTCTGAATATAAATAATATATTATCATCAAGTATTGATAGTTTGGGAGTCTTTAAAAAGACAAGCGGTCTAAATTCAATATTAAATAATAAGAGCGGTGATTCTAACTCATCAACAGAATATTTTAACAAATTAAAAAATCTAAATATAGATGCTGAAAAAACAACAAACATACTTGATTTAATGTCAGATTCAAACATTGACAGAAACCAAATGAGTAATGATTTTTTAAAAATAAATAATTCAGGTATAAAATTTTCATCTATAAGTGATTTGAAAAATCAAGATCTATCTAAACTAGATTTAGATAGAAATTTCTTTCAAAATTTAAATAAAATGCAGAGTAGAGGTCTGAATATATTGGATATATTTAATTTATTTCTAAAAATAGGTACAATTGGAGGTCTTGATAAATTAGATAATCTTTTCAAAAAAACAAAAGATGAAGAAAATTCAGACAAAAAAGATAAAAAAGAAAAGGTAAAAAGAGAAAATATAAAATTACCAAATCCTGGAGAGACATCAATACTAACAATATACGAAGATCAACTTCCAGATTTTGAAAAACTCTTAAAAAAGAATAAATTTTCAAAATTGTTTGGTGATGAATATAAATCGGTTCTTAGTTTAATATCACCCGATTCAAATATTAGTTCAGATGATTCATTCGCTGGTAAATATATGATGTCATATTTTGTTGGTAATAAATCTGAATCTTTGGATTTGGCTCAAAAGGGAGCAATTAGTAAAATAACAATAGATCAGAATCAAATATCATTAAAATGTGATTATAATAAAAATGTAGATATGGTAACACACCATATACATATAGTTTTATTAAAGAATATAAAACCAACTGATCAAAAATTAGAAAAAACGAATAAAGATTCGATAGTTTCAAAATTTGAAAAAAACTTAAAAATTGATAAAGAAAGGGGAATTAAAATATTAGTACCGTCTCAATATTTAGATGTTTTTCAAACATCTAAATGGGGCGGATACAAATCATTCGTAACTACTAAATTTTCTAAACAAATGGTTTGGTATGATAATGCATATGATAGATCAGATTTTTATCCAAATAATATAACTAACCCATCAAAGAAAAATAGAGATGGTAGTTCTAATTTTGATATTGGTGTACACATGGGACCTCCTGGTAAAACAATTGGTAATTGGAATGACGATGGTTCTCATTGTTTTGAGACAGTTGATGGATTAAATGACTTTTTTGAACTATGTGAAAAACATTCTAAATTACATGGAAATAAGTTTACATATACATTAGCTACAAAAGACGACTTTGAAAAAGCGTATAGAGATGATCAAATAGTTAAAGAAGAACAAAGAAAAAAAGATGAGGAGTTAGCTAAAATAGCAGCTGAGAATAAAGCTAAAAATGAACAAGCTAATACAGTAGTGAATAATAATAATACAGTCGTGGATAATAATACAAATCCAGTCGTGGATAATACAAATAAAACAGTAAAACCAGGAGATCATGATGATGCTAAATGTAAGGACAATGATTGCTGGACACAATTCGGGAAAGAATCTTTTTGGAATGGAGTTAATACAGTAAATGGTAAAAAAGTTCCTGAGATTAAAATTCAAAAATCAGAAACTCTATTTACAATAACATATAAAGGAGCTGGATCTGGATTTATATTAAAGTATGCAGCGTCACATGATGTATCAACACCTAAAGGATTAGCAATAGCAAGAGGTGATACTCTACACCAATTACTTAATGTTTTAACATTTGAGTTAAATCCACATTTAAAACAATATAAATTAAAACCAGTTATTAAAGACATAAAAATGGAAATGAAATCAAATAGTTTAGTAGTTAGTGTGCCTCTTATAAAATCACCAACTAGTAAAGCATTTTTTATAAATAGAAGAGGTGGGTGGGGACATGATCCATTAAAACCTAGTGGCAAAATTAAGGCTCTTGATGACTACAGAACTAAACCTCACTTTGAAGGACTCGCAACACATAAAACTGGCTCTCTAACTGAACATTTTGTTACATTTGAACTATCATAAAAATATTTTGAATTACTAAAATTTTTGGTAATTCAAAATATTAATTAAATATTCGTTTCACCCATTAATTTTCTCATTAACTTATGTAAGTTGGTATTTCTACCATTTCTCTGTAAATCGGTTGTTTTGAATCCATATTTAGCCAATTCATCCTTAACTGGTTCCCAATATTTTGGTTGAATACTCTCTTTTATCTGGAAGTGATGATATTCGGTTATACCCCAACCTTTGATATTTCCGCTACTTGGGTCACTTTTACCCCATTCACCACCCCAAGTTAAATCACCTTGTGATTTAACCCAATTCCAAATAACTATATTTAAATTAGTATTAACTGCCAAATTCTTATTATGACCAATTCCACTCCAGACAATACCCGGAATTTGAAATATTAGATCATGAGCCAAACCACAACCATGATAACTAGCAGCAACTCTAACAGGACTATCAGGATAAGCAGATGCATACAATCCTCTCATTATACCATTTGACTTAATTACTGTACCTGGGAACCCATTAGCTCTCAAGTAATTTTGTAAATCTTTAGGTATATTTGATAACCTATGACCACCCAAATTAATCATTGATAAACTTTTTCCACTACCAACAATCAACTTACTACCATAGGCTGGTGCATTTCCAATTGGAAGACTATCGGTGCTGTTATTACTCACACCATCCGCAGTTTTATTACTAACAACACCATCATTTTCATTAGGACCAGTTGGTTGATCTAAAATATCAACCTCAGCACTAATAGAATAAGCCTCTAAATCTTCTTTTGTATAAAGGTCAAAATTCGGTTCGTTTTTATTAGTATTTTCAGGATTATAATCATCTTCTAAATACTCATCATCTAAACCATTAACATTTATTTTAGACAATCTATATTCATCTTCTGGGTTATACTGTATTAATAACTCAACTCTAATCTCAGGCAATTCTTCACCAGAATTGATAACTAAATGATGACCATCACCATTTGGTATCTCATCGATTCCAAATATCTTCATTTTACACTTTAAAGAACCATCTAATATACTCTCTTTATTTTTATTATCCTCTGTATCAGAAGATGGTAAAAATGTAGTTAAAGAGCTTTCTAATTTTTTAGAAAAAGATTTAAAAAACTCATCCATCATTACTAATGGATCACTATTTTTTGAAACTAATGCATAATTATTATTCAGAATTAAACTTTGATGAATTGTTTCTATATTATTACTATTATAATTAGAATTTGGAATATCCAAAACGCCCTCATTTAATTCACCAACCGTAGAATAACTTAACCCAATTGGAGTATCTGAAACCGGTAATACATTTCTATTTAAATAAATACTTAAAAATGCGCCGTGTAAAAGATCACTTTTTATATGATCCTTTTCATTATTTATAGAATTTGAAATAAAACTGTTACTGATAGTTAAACTGATATACATATCAAAGTCCTTTTTAAGGGTATCAAGAAAATATTCAAAACTAACATCACTTCTTAGTTTATCGAAATATTCCACTTTCTTAATATCATCATCACTAGTCTTTAACTCAATTATAAATTCTGAGAAAGATTTATAAAATAAATCCATCCAATATGTAGCACCACCTTTACTTTTTATGTAATTTAAATTTTTTATATAAGAAAAAGACTTTCTATTTTTGTCTAAAATATTATACATCAAAAGATCTCCAATTTTATACTTATCTAAAATAATATCCCTTATTTTTTTTTCTGTTTCTGAATTGGGAAATAGATCTTCTCCATATTTTAAAGACTCACCATCCACCGTAAAAATTTTAGAAAAAACATCACCAACTGTATTACAATTTTTGGGATGATCTATCTTATTACCAGACGAATCAACATATGGATCCGTTATCTTAATAGCCTCTACTCTAGTTTTGTTATATTCGGATATTTTACTCTCATATTCAGATATTTTATTATTTAATATAAGACTATATTCTTTTATAAATTTATTATAATCATCACCATAAGATCTCTCTTTTACAACTTTTGACTTTTTACTAGTTTTAGTTGACTTTGTTGATACACTTGGTGTTCCTGATATACTTGGTGTTCCCGAAACTGTTCCAGATATTTTTTCTTCCAAGTTATAAATCATGTATATCTCACTTGATTTAGACTTTAATATATCATCAACCTTATTCTCTAAATTAACCCAGTTAATAACAAATGGATCAACCAGCATTATATTTTTAAAATCAGATAGTTTACTATCAACCGTATTTATTGATGTCGATACAGTTAATATGCTTAAATCTTTATGCTTTACATATTTATTTTCAGTCTCTCTTATTATCTCAGCCTTCACCGATGCCAAATCCTCACCTTCTGATTTTGGTATTGATATTACATATTTTTTAAACCAATCCGGAATTATTGAATTTAATGTACTATACATTGAATTGTACTCAGTTTTCTGAGTAACAAAACTTTTCTTTAACCAACCTTTAGTATTAGTGTCTAAGATTACCTCACCCCATTCTTCTTTCCCAAATTTACCATATATTGTTTTATCCTTATATAGAATATATGAACAAGTAGAACCAGTGGCTCCCTTTGTTTTAAGTGGATTATCATTATTTAAAAGAAAATCAGTTTTAACACTATCAGATAACCTATAAGTTTCATAATCTTTATATTCAACCGGTTTATCCTTTTTACCATTATTAACCAAATCACTTGGGTAAAATATTACTGCACTTATAACTGTTGAGTAATTTTTAGGTATGTCTGGTATATAAATCGTAGAAAATTTACCCTTAACCTCTAAGTATCCATTTTGTTCTGATATTTTTGAATTAGTTAAACTAGGAGTTCCCGAAATAACACTTGGTGTTCCTGATATAGTTTCTTTTGGAACTTCATCCAAAGTAGTCTTTTTATCTTCAATTTTATTAGATTCAACTAATTGTTCTTTAACCGATTCACTATTTAAATCATCTAATTTTTTACTATTTGGACCCGAATATGAATCACCAGCTTCTAAAAATGCCTGATATAATAAATCGGAATTTCTTTTATTACTATTTTCTACTTTAATAATTACATCCTCATCATCAGGTAATCCATCTCTCTCAACTGCTAAATTTATTAAACTAAGCTCAATCGGTCTATAATTATTTAGATCATTTTCATTTATTAGATATGAGTAAAATACAATATAATCAACATAATCTGATGTTTTTTTACCATAATTGGCCATCCATAAACCTTCTTTGATTTTATTATCAAAAATACTTATGACATAACTACTAGTATTTTTTTTAATTTCGTCAACACTTTTACTTATGAAATTATCATCTTTGCTTATTATTTTATAAAAAGAATGCATAAATGAATCAAACCAATATTGACCACCTCCCATTTTTTCATATTCAATATAGTTTTTAACACCTTTTAATTTACTTAATTGATTATATAAGTCATAAATTTCTTTATCACTTCTTATATCTTTTATAAAATCTAAATAAAGGGGATTAGGCGTATTTGCACCTAAAATTGCTGGTGGCTCAATAAACTTTGAGAATCTACTTTCAGGGAAAACATATCCAATTAAATTACCTAAAGTTTTGATATTAGAATCACTATCAGGCCATTTTCCAAGTTTAATTTTTGTGTTTTTTATTGCAGAATCTCTTAACTCTTTATATTTATTATCATTCTCAATTTGAGATTTAACAAGTTCCGATAATTTAGTATTAAATGACTTTACAAAATTATTTATCTTTTCACCCATGATATTTAATTTGAATTTATCCCATAAACAACAACACTCGCACCATCAACACGATCATTAATTAAATCAACTGATGTTTTATTATCTATAGACTGAACTGGATTTAAAGTGTAATTACTATTTATAAAATCAGCTCTATTTTTATCAACTCTATTAACTTTACTATGATTTCCATTGATACTTTTATTTTCACCTAATATCTCAGTATCTTCAATTGTAATTCTATATGAGTCTAAACTTTCTTTAGGTGGATAAAGTATTTTCTGACCAGACATAACATTTAATGGATTATCTATATTATTTATATAAAGAATTATATCTAAATATTCATAATATAACTTAGTCTCATACATTGATTCAATTATTAAATCAAATCTCATTTCTTCATGTTCCTTAACAATATATTCTTCCAATATTAAATTTTCATATACATGTGAAGGAGTTTCCAAAGCATATCTACCTAATACTTTAGAGTATTTAACTAAATTAAAATATTCAATATCCATAAATTTATATATTAGTTTTATTTCTTCAAAAAGGAATTACCATATGCTAAGTTTTGAAAATTTTGTAAATTTTTTGCCGCTTCGTCCTTTTTCTTTTTTTCTTCTATCACATCAAAACTTTTGAATTTAGAATTATTAATTGGAGCACTAAAATTATTATCCGATACTATCGCCTTATCCACAACTGTATTAGATGCCGCTTTCTTTGCATTATCTTGCTTAACTTTAGTTGTATCATCACTACTAATACCAGATATACCACTATTCGCATCTTGAGTACCCATCTTACTTTGAGCACCAGTGACAATATTACCACTACTATCAAATAATGAATTTAATTTATTAGCATCAACTGAACCCGCCTCAATAATCTTACTGGAGTTTTTCCAAGTCTTATCTTTATTTTTAGTACTTTTATATTCAGTATATCCACCATCTTTATTCTTGACATATGTATATGTTTCATAAACTGTTTTTTGATCTGTTCCTTTATTAGATAAAACTAATTTCTCATTATTTGCAAATGTTAAATTACCCTTATCATCTTTAGTTCCTTTTAATGGAACTTTATTATTTTCAGCTTTAACAGTTTCAACATTTTCAACCGATGATGATGATAAGGACCCATCAGCACTTACCACAGTTTCAGATGAAGGTGGTGTACCGCTTGTTAATTGCCCAGGTCCACCACCACTATTTGCAGCTGAATATGTAGCATAAACTTTAGTATCGTTTACCTCATTATATGATAATGGCATTTTTGATGTAAAATGAACAGATCTTAAATATCCTTTATTAAATTTAGCCATTATCTCTTGCATACCCCAGGCTCTTGCATTTTTTAAAGTAAATTCTAATGTTAAATTTGTCGGCAAATCATTAAAAGATAATTGAGAACCAAATTTAAGATTAACCGAATCCATATACATATCTCCTGATGAAAATACTGGTCTCATTGGATTTCCTATTGTGATATGCCAAGGAGTTGATGGCAATCCAGAAAGAGCATTAATTATACCAATAGCCTTAATTTTATACTTAGATATCATCTTATTAAGTAACGGTTTAATATTTTTAGACAATCTATCTAAAAAAGCTTTAGCTTTATTTTTCTCTCTCTCATCAGGACTATCAGACTCTTTAGCTTTATCACCAGAGAACATTTTATCTATTTCATCACCAAATTGTTTAATCGAATCTTTAACAACAGATTCTAAAGAACTAGCCAATTTCTTTACAAGTAAACTTGGATTATTAATCCATTGTTTTAAATTTTGTGAGAATTTCTTATTAAGACCAAAAGTATCACTTTTTGATGTTCCAAATCTTAAAAAGTTTGAAATAAGATCCATCCAAACAATGGTTGGATCAATACCAGATATGAATTTCAATTCATATTCAGCAGTTACTTTAAATGAAAAAGTAGTATTTAAACCAGCTCCGACTTGATCATAACCAATAGTTTTTCTTACTTTCGCTTGTTTTATTAAGTTTGGATTACCAACCGGTAAAGAAGATTCATCCTCATTTAATATACCCATTTTTGCCATAAACTTCCTAGTCATTATTTCACTAAATCCTGGAAAGGGTAAAGCCGAGAATCCACCTTCAGCCATCGAACCTAAACCCATACTAGCCTTTCTGCCAAAATCTTCACCTATGCTATTTATAATACCAGTAAAACTACCCTCAGCCTCTTCCCATTCTTCACCAAAATCTAAACTTAAAAAATCTTCATCTTCCTTAACCCAAGTTATAACAACACCTAATGGGCCAATTTCACCACCCATCATTTTTGTGAAAAGATTATCCTCTGATGGACCAACAAACCTTCTAACAATAACCAATCTATTATTTGGATAAACTCCTAAATTTTTACAATATGCAAAATCAGTTGGTCTAAGAGCGGCTTTAGTATTAGCTAACTTTTCTATTATATTTAATACAGACGTATCATATTCTGAATTACTTTTATTGATAGCTGATCTTTTATATTCCTTTTGTTCTGTTCCAGAACCAGTAGTATCAAAAAATCCATCATCTTTGAAGGCAACATCTGGCCAAGGATTATTAACTCTCTTACCAGTGAATAGAGAGTTTCCACTATCATTAGCATAATAAATATTTCCCTTAGATTCATTATAACCAGAGACATTAACATTTCTAGAACCACCACCATTAAATGTACTTCTCCCTCTAAAGTCAGTCGAAGAAACACCAATCAAACCTAGTGGTGAACCACCCAAAATAGCCATAATTTATAGATTTTTCTTTTATATATTAAAAAACTAAATCTCTTAGATTAAATATTTTTTATATCTAATAATCGCGAATAATTTGCGAATTTGAAAATTTTGATAGATTACCAAAAACATCATCTATCACAGAAACATCTTTTCTAAATTCATTGTAGAATATTAAAACATTGAATTGATTATTTCCCAATATCTTTTTAAGATTTAATAATTTTTCAATTGAAAATTCATTATCAAAGTCAGGGATATAATAAATATCTTTATTTTTTGAAATAGCTTGTTGTATTTTATTGAAAACAATTATCTTTAAATAAGTTTTATCACCACTCGGATCCAATTCCTCTTCCTCAACTATCTTCTTAATATCTATTATATATTTGTTTTTAACCCTATTTATTTTGATATACTTATCAATTTTCTTACGAGTTTTAACATAAACACAGAAAAAATTCATTAACTTTTTAAAATTTTGTATGTAGTATTTTGTTTATATATAAACTAAAAAGTCTTCCCCTAAAAAACTGAAAAAAATATTTAATATATATAGTATTATGAATAAATATTCTGATAAATTTTTAAACCAATCTTTTAAGCTTAAAAATTCTTTAATAGGATTTGAGTTTGAATTTTATATGAAAGATCTTTCTTTTTATAAAACACTTGAAATGCTTAATAAAGAATTGTACCCTGTTAAAGTTTGGGGTTTTAGAAAGTATCACTCTGATTTTACACCAGATAAAGATAATTTTAAAATAGAACCTGATTTATCAGGTGGTAATAACTTAGTTGAGTTAGTAACCGGACCTTTAGAATATTTTGATGCAAAATATTATTTAATTAAAATAATAAATTTTATTCAAAATTATGGATATACAAATGATAAATGCTCTATACACTTTAATTTATCATTTAAAGATAGTGATAAAAACCTAAATGATCTAAATATACTAAAGTTAATACTAAATACAGATGAAGAAGAAGTTTATAACTATTTTCCATCTAGAAAAGATAATGTTTATGCAAAAACTATTAAAAAAATTATACCATATAAAGAATATGACTTTTTTAATATACCAATTGGTGTCGTTAAAAACAACATAAGAATACCAAATGATAAATATTACGGTGTTAACTTTCTAAATATAAATAATGACACTAATACACAGCGATTAGAATTTAGATATATTGGTGGAAAAGACTATGAAAAAAACCCTGGACAATTAATTTATTTCTTAGATAGGTTTATCATAAATACATGGAACTCAATTGATGTTGGGTTCTCATCAGAAGATATTGAAAAATTACAAGACTATTTAGAAGATAATATAAAAATATTTAATAATTTCTCTAAATATGATAACTTTATAATTGACTTCCCCTCTATACAATTACAAATAGATCAAATTAGCAATTATGATATAGTTTCATCTTATTACGATAAGATATTCAATAAATTATATAATTTAATAGATTCGACCACCGATCTGAAAGACTGTATAATAAATTATGTAACAAATACACAAACTATAGAAATAGTTGATGCTAATATTAAAGCATCATCAACACTTAAAAATTATGAATTTATTAATTGTGAAATAAATGGAATATTTGAAAGTTCTACATTTTTAGGATGTAATGTAAGAGATTCACAAATATCAAAATCTACAATTGAACATACGGAATTAATTAAAACAAAATTATTATCATGTAAAGTGGATGGATCAACTCTAAATAACTGTTTCTTTATGGATGGATTCCTAAATAGTGATATGATTGGTGGAATATTTAGATCCGGTCAATTAGGACCATGGGCAACTATGGACTCTGATGTTAAAATTGTAAATGATGATGAAAACTTCTTTAAGACCAAATGGGATGATGATGATAAAGGCGACAAAGATGGAAAAATACCAGGTTTTGGTAAATCAAAATAAATATATAAAAAAAATTAAATATTATAATGAGAATTAACAAATTTAATCAGTTTAATAAACTAAATGAAGAAGCCTCTCCAAGATTACCAAAAGATGAGAAATATTGGTTAAGGAAAGGCAAAGAAGGTAAAAAAGTTGCTCTCTATACACATGACGATCTTGATGGTATTTTTAGCGCGATCGAAGTAAAAAAATATCTAATAGATAATGGATTTGAAATTGTTAAATATGGTATCCTAAATTATTCTGATGGTTGGAAACATACAACAGTTGATCCTAAATTAATTAATGTTGTAGTTGACTTCGCAAATATGCCAGGTGATGAAAGAGATCAAATGATTGACTATTATTTAGATCATCATGGTGTGTTTACAGAAGAAGAAAAAGAGAAATATAAATCATCACCAGTTGGTAAATCAAGCACTGCGTCAGCTTATGAAGCAATTTGTTTAAACTTAGGTGTTCCACAAGATGACTTAACAGTATCTGTTATTAGAATGATTGATGCTGCTAAATATGATGAATATAAAGTAGATTGGAAAAGATTATTAGATTATAATCTTTCTGATATGAAAAAGAATGATAATGTTAGATTGCAATTTGCAGCAGCTTTTAATCAAATGTTAAAAAGAGGTGATCACCAAACATTAATATCCGTTATTCATAATTGTTATGATGCTTCAATTTATGCTATCTTTAACGCTATGAAGAAAGTATATCCTGAACATAATGTTTTTCCAAGGACTGGTCAGAAAAAAGATTTCTTAACAGATGCTGATTATAGACTTAGAAGAATGGAAAGACAAACAAGAGGATCCAAAAAACAGAAAAAAGTCTATAAAACATTAAGTGAGTTTTTAACAGATTTTCAAAGAATGTCTGGTGGACTAGGCAGTGACTTTAATATCTTTTCAGATGGATATGCACTTATTGGTGATTTAGCTTACGTTCCAACTGGAACTTGGGCAAATGCTTTAAGAGCTAGAACAATCATACAAGAAGATTATGAGATGGGGATTATAATGAATAAAATTCAAAGCGCTATTGATAGTGAAAAATTAGATAAATTAGATGCTTTGAATCAATCTAAATTAAAAGATTTCTTAACAGAGGATGAAATTTATTTAATGTCTAGAAGAGTTGATAAATATGGAAATATTTGGACTATTCCTCAATTACCGAAATTTATCTTATTACAATATGGAGGAACTCTACAAGTTTGTTCTTTCAGTAATATTAAAGAAATATCAGATCTACCTAAATATAAAGATGGTAAGGTAATAGATGATTTAGGAGTTTATATGACTTCACTATTAAATAACTTCAAAGAACATTTAAATTATTATGATCCAGACACTTCAATCGGACAAGATGAAATTACAGTATCAGGTGGCCATGGTGGAATTGGTTCAATTTCAAATGTATTTGGACAAGTAAAGGTTGAAAAAGTTTCAGAGAATGGTGAGAATTTAGAAGTTAGTAAAATATTACTGAGTAATGAAGGTAAAAGATATATTGATTTATTTAAAAATAAAATAATTGCTGATTTATCAGGAGTTAAATGGGATTTTGGATTAAAATGGAGTGAAAAAGGTGAAGGTGGTGGATCCGAACCAAACATGGATTATAAAGTTATCCCAACTGATAAAGTTACAAAACTAGACAATAAAGGAAATATTGTTGAAGAAAAAATAGTATTAAAATTTAAAAACTTTAAATAAAAAAAAGAGAGACTTAAAAGTCTCTCTTTTTTTAATATCTATAATGTTCTGGTTTAAATGGACCCTCAACAGGAACACCAATATATTCAGATTGATCTTTTGTTAAAACTTCCAATTCAACTCCAATTTTAGATAGATGTAACATAGCCACTTTTTCATCTAAATATTTAGGTAACATATAAACATCATTTTCATACTTTTCATGATTTTTCCATAATTCAATTTGAGCAAGTGTTTGATTTGTAAATGAGTTAGACATCACAAATGATGGGTGACCAGTTGCACATCCTAAATTCACTAATCTACCCTCTGCTAATATTATAATTTCATTTCCACGAACATTATAAATATCAACTTGTGGTTTCACATTATACTTAGTAGATCCAAAGTTATCATTTAACCATGACATATCAATTTCATTATCAAAATGACCAATATTACAAACTATTGTCTTATCTTTCATTTTTAAGAAATGTTTATCAACAACAATATCTTTATTACCTGTTGTAGTAACAACTATATCAGCTAATCCAACAACATTATCTAATCTTTTTACCTCATATCCATCCATAGCAGCTTGTAATGCACAGATTGGATCTATTTCAGTAACTATTACTCTAGCACCTGCGCCACTAAGAGAAGCAGCTGAACCTTTACCAACATCACCATATCCACAAACAACAGCAACTTTACCAGCTAACATAACATCAGTTGCTCTTCTAATAGAATCAACTAAAGATTCTTTACAACCATATTTATTGTCAAATTTTGATTTTGTTACAGAGTCATTAACATTAATTGCTGGTAAATAAAGAGTTCCTTTAGATTTTCTTTCAATTAGTCTATGAACACCAGTAGTTGTCTCTTCAGAAAGACCTCTAATACCTTCACATAATTGTGGATATCTATCAAACACCATATTTGTTAAATCACCACCATCATCTAAAATCATATTTAATGGTTTATCATCACTAAAAGCATAAAGAGTTTGCTCAATACACCAGTCAAATTCTTCTTCATTCATACCTTTCCAAGCAAATACTGGAACACCAGTCGATGCAATTGCAGCTGCTGCATGATCTTGTGTTGAAAAAATGTTACAAGAAGACCAACTAACTTCAGCACCCAATTCAACTAATGTTTCAATTAAGACAGCAGTTTGAATTGTCATGTGTAAACATCCTGCAATTCTAGCACCACTTAATGGCTTAGTGTTACCATATTCTTTTCTTAAAGCCATAAGACCTGGCATTTCAGCCTCTGCCAATTTTATTTCTTTTCTACCCCACTCGGCTAAAGAAAGATTTTTAACTTTAAATTTTAATTTTTCTGATTGCATATTTATATAATAATTTTTTATATGATTATATAAATATTAATTATCTTAGTTTTAAACTATTTGAATTCTTTTCTCTCTTAATAATTCAACATCTTCTAATAAGAAATCTATCTTATTATCTCTCATGATAGATTTATCACAATAAATTAAAATTTCATTTGCTGGCATTAGAATATCTAAATATACTTCATACCACATAAAATTACCAACTTTAGTTATACCATAAACTTCACCAAATGGAGAATATTGAAATCTACTATCTTGATCTAAAACATTTAGAATAGACATTGGAACAATAAGGTAGTTATATCTTATATCATCTAGATGAGATGTCACATCTGGTATTTTATTATCTATTTTCATAGTTTTTTTAATAAAAAAATTTATAAAGTTTAATAAAAAATTAATATAAAATCTCTATTTAAGGTGAATAAATAATGATATATAGATTATGAAAGTTTTATACGGTATTCAATTAACCGGAAACGGACATGTTACAAGGTCCACTCAATTAATTAAATCTTTAATAAAAAACGGATTCAATGTTGATGTGATAACATCAGGAAATAATTCACAAATTAATTTACCCTTTAAAGTAAAAAAACATTTTCAAGGAATATCAATGTATTATAACCATAAAGGTGGTATAGACTGGAAACAAACCTTTAAAAAGGCAAACGTTAAACAATTTTTTAAAGATATAAATTATGATGTTAGTGGATATGATATAATCATATCCGATTTTGAACCAATATCAGCATGGTCTGCTAAAAAATATAGAATAACTTCAATTGGATTTGGAAATCAGTATTCTTTTTTATCTCCTAAATTACCTAGACCATCAACTAAAGATAAAATATCAGAAACTTTTTTAAAAAGATTTGCCAAATGTGATCATAGTATAGGACTATCATACGAAGAAATTGATACTTTCACATATAAACCAGTAATTAATGAAGAATTATTTAATAATAAAATAGAAGATGATAATTTCTATTTAATCTATTTACCTTCATTATCTATTGATTACATATTAAAAGAGATAAACGAAGAATTTGAAAATATAAATTTTAAAATATATTCAACTTGCACTAAAAGAAATAAAAAAATAAAAAATATTGAAATAAAAAAATTAAATAAAGAACAATTTCAAATAGACTTAACAATGTGTACTGGTGTAATAACCGGATCCGGATTTTCCACAACATCAGAGGCATTAATTTTAAATAAAAAACTTTGGTCTATTCCAATGAAAGGACAATATGAACAATTATGTAATGCTATCTCACTTAAAAAAATGGGAATATTTACAGATTCTTTTACAAAAGATTCTCTATATGAATGGATAAACAATTGGAATAAGATAGAGTATAAATGGGAGAGCCCAATTGAAGATATAATTAAAAAAATTATAAAAATACATGAAAAAAGTTAAAACTCTTTTTATATCAGATGTTCATTTAGGTACAAAAAAATGTCAAGCTGATAAATTATTAGAACTATTTAAGAATTTAGAATTTGATAATTTAATTATTGTAGGTGATTTCATAGACTTAACATCTCTGAAAAGAAAATTTTATTGGAAGGAAGAACATTCAACTGTAATCCAAAAGATACTCAGAATGTCTAGAAAAGGAGTTAAAGTAAAATACATAATTGGTAATCATGATATTTATTTAAGAGAATTGATAAAAGAGAATAATATAAGTATAGGTGATATAGAATTATGTGATCAAATGTATTATACAACACAGAAGGATGAAACAATCTATATTTGTCACGGTGATCAATTTGATGGATTTATAAGATTACATCCGATTTTATATCATATAGGTGATTTAGCATATGAATGGAGTTTTAAAATAAATAAATTATATAATTGGTTTAGAAATTTATTTGGATTGGAATATTGGTCTCTTTCTAAATTTTTAAAAAGTAAAGTTAAGGATGCTATATCATTTATTAATGATTTTAAAAGATTAGCTCTAATACAAATTGAAGAAACTTCTTGTGATTCGATTATGATTGGACATATACACACACCGGCAATTGAAAAAATAAATGATAAAAATTATTATAATACTGGTGACTTTTGTGAGAGTTGTTCATATATAGTTGAGAATTTAGAAGGAGATATAGAATTATTTTATGTAGATGAAGAAAATTAAGAAAACGGGTGCTGGTGTTGAAATATATTCAAATAAAACAGCTGATCAATTAAGTGAATCTTATGGTATTGATGTTGCAGATGAGTTATCTAAACTACTTTCAAAAGAATGGGCAAAACAAATAGATAAAGAAATACTAAGAGGATTAGGATTAGAACCAGAAAAAAATAAAAGTAGAATAAATTCAATTAATAAAATATACAGAAAATAAACTTTTTTTATATATTTTATATAAATAAAAAACAATAAAAAATATGATTACACAAGGAAGTACAGTAGAAGTACATTACACAGGAAGATTTCCCAATGAAGAACAACCATTCGATTCATCAGAAGGTAGAGATCCATTAAAATTTGAAGTTGGAGTTGGACAAGTTATTCCAGGATTTGAAAATGCTATTTTAGGTAAAAATGTTGGTGATAAAGTACAAGTTACTATTTCAGCAACAGAAGCATATGGTGAAGTAAGAGAAGACCTTTTCGTACAAGTACCATTTGATAAAATGCCAGGTGATGTTGAAGTTGGTCAAGAATTACAAGCTGATTCAGGAAACGGACAACCAGTTAGAGTTGTAGTTGAAGCTGTCAATGAAGATCACGTATTAATCAACGGAAATCACCCATTAGCAGGTAAAGATTTAGTTTTTGATATTGAAGTTGTTAGCGTTGAAGCAACAGAAACAGAAACTCAAACAGAGACTGAAACACAATCTTAATTAATTAAATAAAAAAAACCACTCTTTTGAGTGGTTTTTTTTATTTACCTTGACCTTTATAAGACTTTTTATAGTTTTTAGATTTTTTTGACTTAGAGGCTTTCTTTTTTGAATGAACACCTTTTCTTTTTTTATGTGGTTTTGAAACATGTGTTCTGACAGTTGATGTTTTTGTAGGTTTTGCCATAGTGATTTATTATTTTTTAAAGATGATTTAAAATCACCTTTTAATATATATTAAAATCTGATATAAAATTTATGAAAAAAAATTTAGATCTTCATGGAATTAAACATGAATTTGCTGATAATATGATCGAGGATTTTATCCTATTAACAAAACCACCATTTACTATAATAACAGGCAATTCATTAATTATGAGAAATAAAGCATTAGATTTATTAAATAAGTATGATTTTAAATGGATGATACCTAGTTATAACTTAGGTCAAATAGTAGTAACAGGATTCTAACTATAAACTTGAACCTTTCTTACTTCAATAATTCCATTTTCATAACCAATGGATAAATCTTTTTTATTCAAAGTGTGTCTACTCACACCCATTTCAACATCAGTATAGTATGAATATAATTTACCCAAGTTAACAAAGAAATCTATTCTACCTGTTAATTTCCACTTTAAATATATTATTGTTTCACTTCTCATATCTTTCTAACCAAAACTCACCAACTCCCAACATACGATGCTCAACACCGTCATAGTTTTGTACATCATTATTATGGAAGTGTCCATAATAATGTTTTTTAATATTATTCCCATTCAATTTCAATAAATGAAACATTTCTGTTACTTGTTGACGCTCAAAATTTAAATCTGTTTTTAATTCATTATCTTTAGTAGTTCTAATTATATCCTCAACAAAAGGACCAAAACTAAATGTATTATCTGGTGGACAATAATGTGGACAGGTGTGAGTAACCACAACATCAATATCTCTCATCTGAGAGACTTTATCACGATCTAGTACAAATACTTCATCCGGCCACCAACTTTCAACACCAAGCGTCGAATTTTCAAAAACACCCATTTTTTGTTTAAAAGTATATCTCCAAGTTCTATCAACACTGACAGCACCACCAACACAAAGTATTCTTAAATTATTTATTTCTAAAACAGTGTAATCTGGAATTAATTTTATATTACTAAACCCAAATGGATCATTATCAAAATGAGGCTTATAGTCATGATTTCCACGAATAGCCCAAACAGTAATATTTTTCTTTACTAATAAAGTATGATACATTTCAAGCAATCTTTTTTCTTTTTCAATTGATTTAAAACCAACTCCA
>SXGQ01511168.1_pt1 | contig 21681 bp, 14 predicted proteins | sample 3178371 | NCBI WGS metagenome assembly SXGQ01 (sample SAMN11356859, study PRJNA531348) | freshwater metagenome | isolation source: freshwater sample F1-20 | place: China: Fuxian Lake, Yuxi | collected 2017-12-25 | reverse complement strand
GGATCCACACCGGTGGTGGGCTCGTCGAGCAGAATGACCCGTGGCTCGTGGACCAGGGTGCAGGCCAACGCCAGTTTCTGCTTCATGCCGCCTGACAGCTGGTCGGCCAGCCGCCCGCGAAAGGGCGTGAGCTGCGTCATGTCGAGCAGGCGATCACGGCGGGCGCGGTAGTCGGACACCCCGTGAATCTCGGCGAAGAAGGCGATGTTCTCGTCGATGCTGAGGTCCCCGTACAGGCTGAAGCGCTGCGACAGGTAGCCCACGGTGCCGGTAATCGCGCGGTGTTCGGCGACGGGATCCTTGCCGAGTACGCGAACCCGTCCGCCATCGGCGTGCACCAGTCCGCAAATGGTGCGAATGGCGGTGGTCTTGCCGGCGCCGTCGGGACCAATCAGCCCGAACATCTCGCCAGGCGCCACGCTGAACGACACGCCCCGCAGCGCCTCAACGGCGCCGTAGCGTTTGGTCACGTTGGCAAACTCGATTGCGGGTGTCACGTCTGACGGCTCACTTCTCATTTCTCGCGAAGCGAGAGCTCAGCTTCCACCGGCATCCCTTGTTTGAGAATGCCGTCCTTGTTGTCCACGGAAATGCGGATGCGGTAAACCAGCTTCGAACGCTCCTCGGCGGTCTGCACGTTGCGTGGCGTGAACTCCGCCTTGGGCGAGATGTTCGAGACCGTGCCGGCGAGCCCGGCGCCGCCGGCGTCGGTGAACACAGTGGCAGGTTGGCCAATGCGCAGTGCCGGCACAATCGGCTCGGGCACAAACACGTCGGCCCAGGCGCGATCGAGGTCCACCACGACCAGCGCGGGCGCCCGCGGCGCGATGATCTCGCCGACCTCGACCAGCTTCTCGGTGACGATGCCGCCGATTGGGGAGACGAGCGTGGCGTCGCCAAGCGCCTTCTCGAGGGCGGCGATCTGCGCGCTCACCACGTCCACGCGGGCGCGGGCCGCCGCCACCTCTTCCCGACGGGCGCCGGCGCGAACGCGGACGAGCGTTTCTTCCGCGCTGCGCACGCGGCTCTGGGCGGCCGACACGCGATCGCGGGCGACATTGCGGCGGGTCGCGGCGTCATCGCGTTGCTTCTGCGATCCCGAGTTGGTCCTGAGCAGGGTTTCGAAGCGCTCGAGGTCCTGGTTGGCGGCGGCAAGCTCCGATTCCGCGGCTGACTGGTCGGCCTTGGCGGTGGCAATCTGCGACTCGGCCTGCCGCACATCTTCAGGCCGCGCCGTGGCCTGCACCACGCGCAACTGGGCCTCAGCCGCGGCGCGCTCTGCCTTTGCGCGGTCGATCGCCAGCACGACGTCCCGTGCATCGAGCGTGAGTACGACTTGCCCCGGCTCGATGCGGTCGCCCTCCTTGGCCGAGAGCGTCAGGACCCGCCCACCGGCGTCGGGCGCCAGCCGCACTTCGGTGGCCTCGACATGGCCCGACACGCGCACGCGATCGGTCGGCGCGTCTTCGGCGCAGCCAACGCCGATTGCGAGGGTGAGTGCCGGCAGGAGGAGGGGGCGTGTGATGTGTGTCATAGAGGTCGGAGCATTCGGTGTGCGTTGTCTTGCATGTGCGCGATCAGGTCGGTGTGGGGAATATCGACGAACATCGGCAGGTCGGCGCGGCCCGGCTGCGCGGCCATCCGTTCGCGCGCGGCGTTCATCAGGAGCGGACCCATCGTCGACGTGTAGGCGAGGATCGGGTGCACCGGCCGGAACGCGCCGGTCGCGGCCCCCTCGGCGAGAATGCGGCCAAACGCCAGGAACACGCCCTTCATCAACTCGAACGTATCGAGGTCGAGATGCGGCGCACCGTCGGCGATCTCGCGAAGCATCATCGTCGGGAACCACGGCCGCAAATCGGCGAGGCTCACGAAGTTCTCGATGAACCGGTCCAGCTTGTTCGCGGGTGAGTCGGCAGAGTCGGCGATCGCGGTGGCTGTGGCGCCGATCGATCCGAGCATGTCGCCGACCACGGCGCGGTACAGGGCAAGCTTGTCGGCGAAGTGGTAGTAGATCATCGCCTTGTTGACCTGGGCCTGGGCCGCGATCTCGTCAACGCCGACGCCGTCGAACCCGCGGGCCGAGAAGGCCAGGGCGGCGGCCTGGAAAATAGCGTCGCGAGTGTCTGGCCGCCCGGCAGCGCGTGTCTTCGTCATAAACTAACTGGTTAGTTAACTATATCCCAGTACGTTGTTTCAACTGGTGGGTTGGGGCCTGACCCCCATTTTCACCATTTAGTGGTTCAGGGTCAGGCCTGTTGTCGTTTTTAGTGGCCGTTGGGGCGCCGTGGCGTCCATACAATCAAGATGATGACTGTCGTTCTCGCGGGAGGTTCCGGTTTCCTGGGCAGCAAGCTGCGGGCGCACCTCGAGCGGGGTGGGCACCGTGTGCTGACCCTGACCCGCTCGCCCAGGCCAGATCGGCCAGGCGACATCGCCTGGCGTCCAGATGGCTCGGGCGGAGACCTGGCCCGGCATCTCGAGGGGATCGACGCCGTCGTGAATCTCGCCGGCGAGAACATCGCGGGCACGTTCTGGAGCCCCGCCCGCAAGGCCAGGCTGCGCGATAGCCGCCTCCTGTCGACCCGGACGATTGTGCGAGCATTCGCCGCATGCGCGCGGCCACCGAAAACGTTCATCAGCGGATCGGCCGTCGGCTATTACGGCGCGCGAGGCGACGAGCTCGTGACCGAACGCACACCCCCGGGCACCGGCTTCCTGGCCCAGCTGTGCATCGACTGGGAACAGGAGGCGCGCGCCGGGGCGTTCACCGAGACCCGCCTTGCGATCATGCGGACGGGCCTGGTGCTCGGCGCCGATGGTGGCGCGCTCAAGAAGATGATCCTGCCCTTCAAGCTCGGCCTGGGTGCGACACTCGGATCGGGCCAGCAGTACATGCCGTGGATTCACGTGGACGACTGGGTGGCACTGGTCAGCTGGCTGATTGCCACGGATCGGGCCGCTGGCGCCTTCAATGCCTCGGCGCCGAAGCCTGTCACGAACCGCGAGTTCACGCAGACGCTGGGACGCGTGGTACGGCGGCCCGCCGTCTTTCATGCCCCCGCGTTCGTCTTACGGATCAGCCTCGGCGAAATGGCGGACATGCTGCTCACCGGCCAGCGCGTGCTGCCGGCCGCCGCCGAGGAGTTGGGCTTTCGGTTCGTCCATCGAGAACTCGAACCGGCACTCCGGAGCCTGGACTTATGAGATATGCGTTCGTCGTCGTGGCCCTCTCCCTCACGAGCCTCTCGGCGCAGGCCTCGGACGAAGCGCGCCGCATTTCAGATTCGATCATCGTGCTCGACGAGATCATGGCGGCGGCCGACCAGTCCGTGCCACGGTCGATTCTCGAGAAGGCCGTCGGCGTCGCCGTGTTTCCGTCGCTGCTCAAGGGCGGCTTCGTCGTTGGCGGCCAGCGCGGCAAGGGCATCCTGAGCGTTCGCGACCGGCAGACCGGCCTCTGGTCGGCGCCCGCCTTCCTGACCATCACCGGCGGCAGCATCGGCGCGCAGATCGGCGCACAGGCCATCGACCTGGTCCTGGTCGTGAACAACGACCGCGGCCTGGAGCAGCTGGTCAAGAACCAGTTCAAGGTCGGCGCGGAAGCCGGCGTCGCGGCCGGTCCCGTCGGCCGCGAGGCCGCCGCCGCGACCGACATCCAGATGCGAGCCCAGATTCTGAGCTACTCGCGCGCGCGTGGCCTGTTTGCGGGCATCACGCTCAATGGCGCCACCATCCGCCAGGACCGCGATGCCAACGAACGGTTCTACGGCACCGCCTACCGGACCGGGCAGATTGTGTTTGAAGGCCTGGCCGGCGCGCCGCAGTCGGTGGCGGCGTGGAAAGCGACGCTGGCGAAGTACGCCAGGTAAGAGACATTGGCCACAGAGGACACAGAGAACACAGAGTCAATCTTTCGAAATGCGATCAGGCCGCTTCGAAGATCGATCGCGTTTAGAAAAGTTGTTCTCTGTGTCCTCTGTGTCCTCTGTGGCTATAAGAAGTTCGGCGCACCCGCGCGGTAGTCTCCGCCGAGCACACTGACGGAATTCGATCCCAGCCAGCTGTCGAGGATCTTCGCGTAGACCGATCGGAAGTCGGTCTCGTGTCTCACATCGCCGGCGTTGTTCTCGAGCGTCGGGTTGGCCGGATCGAGGCTGAGGTTCGGGGCCGTGCCGTAGATGCCGCCGCGCACGCCGCCGCCAAGCACCATCATGTTGCCACCGGCGCCGTGGTCGGTGCCCGCGCTGCCGTTCTCGGAAATGCGCCGGCCGAACTCCGTATAGACCAGCACCAGCGTGCTGCTCAGCAATCCTTGCGAGCTCAGGTCGTCGTAGAAGGCCTTGAGGCCGTCACCGAGGGTCGCCATCAGGTTGAAATACGAGCCCTGGTTTACGCCCTGAGTGGCGTGGGTGTCATATCCGCCGGTCTGCACCCAGAAGACCTTGGTGCCGATCTGCCGGTTCATGGCCCCGGCCACGGCCGTCAACGCCTGGCCGAACCCGTTGTTGGGATAGACATTGGCAGGCCGGTAGGCCGCCACGGTGGCGACGCGGTCCAATGTCCCCAACGCCGCCTGGGTCGTCGAGTTGACGAAGGCCAGGTGGGGGCGGTCGACCGGGATGTGCGATGAGATGCGGGTCTGCGCAGCCCGTTCGTAGGTCGCCTCGGTGCCGGTGTTGGCGCCCGAGAAGGCATAGGTGGCAGGACTGGTAATAGCCGGTACGCCGACCAGTCGCGCCATCAGCGGACGTGGCGTCTCGCGCTGCGTGTTCCAGGCCACCAGCGGGTCGACCGGTGACGGTTGCGAATCGAGGTAGCGGCCCAACCACCCGGTGCCCGACGTGTTGTTGACGCTCGCGGTGCCCCAGATGTCGAAACCGGTGAAGTGCGACCGGCTCTGGTTGGGGTAGCCGGTGCGCTGGATGACCGCGAGGCGGCCGGCGTCGAAAATCGACTTGAGGCCGGTCAGCCGCGGGTGCAGGCCCAGCTCCACGCCCGAACTGTCGGTGCCGATCTGCAGCACGCTGGCGGCGGGGACGGCAATCGTCGGCCGCCGGGTCGTGTAGTTCGGGTCGCGGTACGGAATGATGGTGCTCAGCGAGTCGTTGCCGCCGCTGAGATAGACCACCACGATGTTGCGTGCCGCCGACCCCTGCGCGAAGGCGATGTCGCAAATCGCCTGCGGGGCCGCGAAGCCAAACGTAAACGCGGTGACGCCGCCCTTGACGAACTGTCGTCGTGAAAATGACATGGCGTCCCTCTAGTTGAACTGGTACTCGCCCGATCCCACGATCAGGCGCGCCAGGCCGGGAATTCGCTGCTGCAACTGCGCGTCGGCCCCGGTCCACGCGGTTGAGCGGAGGTAATCGGTCATTGCCGTCTTGCTGGCCGTGGCGAACCCCATGGTCGGGAAGCGGGCGAGCATGTAGTCGAGCACGCGCTCCGGCGACTGGCGATAGGGCTGCGCGTCACGGGCCAGGTTGAAGCGCTGGTTCTGTGCGAGCGTGGCCGAGAAGTTCATGCGCGCCAGCATGGACGAGGTGGAAATCCACTCGGGCCCGGTGGCCCAGCCGTTCACGTCGGGTGGCTCGTACAACTGCTGCCCCATGTTGGTGAGCGGGTTCAGGGCGCTGTTGACCGAGAAGCCGGTCCAGCCGGTTTCCTTGATGGCCTTCACCACGAACTCGACCGGCCACGAGTAATGCTGGTGGAAATTGGCGGTGCTGCGGAACTGCGCCGACTGGAACAACGTCCGCAACATCGACTTGATGTTGTAGTTGTTGCCCAGGTACGAGTTCGCCATGGCGTTGACGAGGGCCGCGTCCGGTGCCGCCGTCTCGCTGACGAAGAACTTATAGAGCCGGTCGGCCAGCCGTCTCGCCGTCGCGGGGTGCCGCGCCAGGGCGAGGATCAGGTCCAGCGCGTCTTGCTCCCCTGCCGCCGCGGCGCGGGCCGGGATCGTCTTGCCGCCGTCCGGGTAGATGGCAAAGGTGAAAGTCTTGGCGTTGGTGTCGTGGTCGGCGGCGCGATAAAGAAACGTGTAGTAGCTGCCGGTCGTGCTGGTGCGGTCGCCGAGAAGCTGCCAGTTGAAGCCGGTGAATACCCGCGCCGCGGCGTACACGTCCTGCTCCGTGTAGTGGCCAATGCCCAGGCTGAACAGCTCCATGATCTCGCGGCCGAAGTTCTCCTGCGGCCGCGTCCGCGTGTTCAGCTGGCTGTCGAGCCAATAGATCATCGCCGGGTGCTTTGACATCGCCAGCAGCATTCCCGGAAAGCTGCCGGTGGCGTATTCGCGCAGGACCTGGATCTGCCCGGCCGGGCTGCCCTCGAGACTCGTCGGGTCGTTGTCCATCAGCCGCGTCGCGCGCTCCTGGCCGACCGCGCCGGCCAGCTTTGAATAGGCGGTGGCGAAGTGGTTATGCCAGAACAGCGCCATCTTCTCTTCGAGTGGCCGCTGCGAGTGGATCATGCGAAACAGCCAGCGCTGCCGCGCGTCGTTGACCAACGTGTTGGGCGAGAACGGGTTGCCGGCGGAGGTCGTGATGCCGACGTACTCGGGTCGGCCGATTTTCGAGTCGTGGTCGGTGGTCATCGACTCGTAGTTCAGCAGGCGGTCAATGACCGTGTCGATCGGGATGCCGGCCCACGCAGCCAGTTCCGCCTGACTCGCCCCAAAACCCATTCGCCGCAGGATATGCTCGAGCATCGGTCCCTACTTTACACGGTTCGCGCCAACTGATCCATAGCTGTCACGCGTCTGCCGCCCTCAGGAAACGCCCTGTGATTACCAAACCGTGAGAACACGTGCCGGAATGCGAACGGGGCGGAACAACGTGTTAGAACCCCCGACCGGCCAGAGGGTTTAACGGGAGCCCAGGAAATGAGGAGATTTTTTCGCCTCATCTCCTGAACGCCTGTTCAACTAGGGCAGGCTGATCAAGTTCGCCATGAGGCGGAATGCACCATCCGTACCCGCGGGCAACTGGCGCCACAGGCCCAGGCCGACGTAAAGCCAGCGGCCCTCGCCCACCTTGGCTTCGACCAGCGCACCGCGCTTGACGCCCTGGTTGTACTGAAAGGGCTCGGTGAACTCGATCAGATCGGTGTACTGCGGATCGCGGGCGGCCTCGTCCAGGAAGTACAGGCCTCGCTCCTGCACCCAACCCGTCCAGTCGGCGCGGCCGATCGCGTTGGGCGTGTTGAACGCCGGATGCTGCGGCGCCAGCACTTTCATCTCGGCGTTCTCGTCGGTCACGCGCTCGCGGCCCACCTTCGCGGGAAACGGTCCGTACTGCGCGTCGTTGAACTCGAACTTGTTGTACTGGACGATCACCGTGCCACCGGCCTTGGCGTAGTCGAGCAGGCGCTGGTTGTTCGCGCGCAGGTCTACGCGGCGCTCGTAGGCACGCACGCCGGTCATGATCACGGTGTACTTGCTCAGATCGCCCCACGCCAGTTCTTCCGGATCGATCAACGTGAGCTTGACGCCCAGTTGAATCAACGCCGCCGGCACTTCATCGCCCACGCCCATCACGTAGCCGAGGCTCAGGTTCGGCGCGACGTTGACATCGAGCGCCTTCACGGTCACCTGCGGTGCGGTCAGCACGTGGCGGCGCGTGGTGTGGGGATACTCGACCACCTGATAGCCCTGGGTGAAGGTCCCGGTGCCGCTCTTCACGACGGCGCTGACCTTGAACTGGTTGCCGCCCGGCTTCACGGCCGCGGCGGCCAGCACGGTCGCGGCCGGCGGCTGCAGGGTAAAGCGAACGGTCGCCGCTTCGTCCTCGCGCGTGAACGTCACCGGCTGCGTGGCCGGCGTCGCGCGCCAGCCCGGCGGCACCTCGAGCGCCACCGCGGCCTGCGCCGCGCCCTTGGCGTGATTGGTCACCGTGACGCGCACGTCCTTGCTGACCGGCGCCGCCGGCTTGAGCGGCACGATCACCGTGTCGGGCGTCGTCGCCACCGCGAACGCCGGCACGACGTGAATCTCCTGCCGCTTCTCGCCGGCGAAGATGTCGAGATCCGAACGGGCCTGGATCGGCAGGGTGATGGTGAATGGCGTGCGGTCCACCGTCAGGGTGAACGTCGCCGTGTAGGGCGTCGGCCGGAACGGCAGGCCGAACGGCACATCGGCATCGAATACGTAGCGCGCCCCCTGCGTGCCGGTGTGGAAGTGCGCCGCCGTCAGGCGCGCGTCAGCGGGCACCGTGACGGTCTGGTTGCAGTTGCGCGATGCCCCCGGCGCCAGCGCCGCGGCGTCGCAGGCCACCGCCGCGCCGAACCCGGTGGCGGCAACAGCGACGTCAAGGGCGGACTTGCCGCGATTGGCGGCCAACAGGTCGACCGCGAGCGGCTGTCCGGCCACCACCAGGCCGTCGCGCGCCACCGCGTCGAGGCGCACGTCGGCGGCCAGCATCAGGGCCTTGGCAAACTGCGGCTCCTTCTGCGCCAGCCGGAAATCAATCTCGTACTTCGCGGTCTCGGCCAGTGCCGAGGACGCCAGCCACGCACGCGCGTCGCGCAGGGCCTTGAGCCCGCGCGTCAGGGGCGCCACGGCCGCGGCGGCTCCGCCGGCCGCCATCGCCTGCCGGGCCTCGGCCACGGCTGTGCTGATTCGATCGAGGCCGGCGCCGAGCTCCGCGGGCGCACCTGGTGAGAACGCCAACAAGCTCCGCAGGCTGGTGTCGACGCCGTCGAACACGTCGCGATCGGCGCGGGCGACGCCACCGTCAAGCACGGTGTCACGCAAGCGGTAGGCGCGAATGCCGCCGGGGCCCATCGGGCCGCCGCCACCGCCGACCGGGGCCGGCAGCGCCAGCAGCTGCGACATGCCCTGGCACTTGTGCATGCTGCGCGCTTCGCTCGCCAGCTCGTTGTAGGTGCGGCCGAGAACCGGGTCAAAGGTATCGCCGCCCGGGAAATTGAGCGGCGTCGGCGCCTCGGGGCCAGGCACGCCGCCGACCCGCACGCCGCTGTTGGCGCCGGGGCCGCCGAAGCCGGCCGTGTAATAGAACTTCTTCGGCTGCCACGCGCGCAGCCCTTCCTTGATCTGCTCGGGGAACTTCGTGGGGTCAGCCGCCGCGCGGAACGCCTCGAGCGTGAGACGAGACGAGGTCTGGTGGTGCTGGCCGCCGCCATCGCCGTCGAACACGAAGCCAACAATCACGTCGGGACGAATCGTGCGGATCATGCGGACGAAGTCGCCGAGGATCTCCTGGTGGCCCCACTTCTCGAGCGTCTCTTCGATGCTGAACGAATAGCCGAAGTCGATGGCGCGGGTGAAGTACTGGTCGGCGCCGTCGAACCGGTGCGCCGCCGCCAGCTCCTCGGTCCGCAACACGGCGAGCGCCTCGAACAGCTCGGGGCCAATCTCGTTCTGCCCGCCTTCGCCGTGGGTGGCCGTGACGAGCGACGTCCGGAAGCCCTGGCCGTGCGCGAAATACGCCAGCATCGCGTTGTTCTCATCGTCCGGGTGGGCGGTGGTCATCATGAAGTTGCCCACGGTGTCGAGCTTGCGCAGGGCCAGCTCTAAAGCCGGCGCGCCCTTCAACTGCGACACGGGCACCAGCTGGTGCTGCGCGGTCGAGTGGGCTGAAGCGAGGGCGATGCCGAGAAAGACGAAGAAAAGAGCCGTGCGGCGCATTGTTCGAACTCCGACGGGAACCGGACGGGAACCGGGAGCGATGTTCCGACTCCCGAGTCCCGACTCCCGGCCTGAATTGAATTGCTAGAAGGTGAACTTGAAGCCCAACTGGAACTGGCGCTGTTCGTAGCCACCAGTCGGCGTCAGCTGGTCGCCCGACGTCGGCAGCGTGCCGGTGGGCACGCCAAACAGGTCGGTCGGAACGGTCGCGTTGACGCTCGAGACCTGCTCGGTATTGAACAGGTTCTTGACCTCGGCAATCACTTCGGCCGCCATGGTGTTGCTGACGCGGATCTTGCGCGAGTAGCGGAAGTCGACGTTCTTGCGCGAGGGCAGCGTCAACGAGTTGCGGGCGACGCCCGAGGGCCGGTCGCTGGCCGTGCCATCGTTGTTCAGCTCGCGGTTGCTGCGCAGGTTGACCGGGATGCCGCTCGCCATCTGGATGGCCAGGCCGAACACGTTGTTGTTCAGGATCGCGCCGCCGACGCCGTCCATCTCGAAGGTCGGCATGGCAACCACGCTGGCGACAAACGTGTGGCGCTGGTCGAGCACGTTCGGGCCAAGGTCACGATCGAGGTTGGTCATGTCGGTGCGGCCGGCGTCGCCCTGCACCGACAGCTGGCCGGTAATCGGCGCGTTGTCTTCGCTCTTGCCCAGCGTGTAGGCCAGGTCGAAGCCAATGCCCTTGTGGGTGCGGCGCGTCATCTGCAGCGTCATGTTCCTGTAGGTCGACTCGCCGGGCGACTGCACGCTGTTGATGACGTTGTAGCGGGGATCCTGCCGGGTCGCCGCGGTCACCGCCGTGCTGAACACCGGCAGACCGTCGGGCAGGGTGCCGGTCGGGTTGATCAGGTTGATGTTGGTGACCACCGGCAGGTTGTAGCCGGTCACGTACGAGGCGCCGACGCCGACCGAATAGTGATCGCCGAGCGCGCGCTCGAACTGCACGTTGTTCTGCCACGAGCGCGCGACCTTGAAGTCGGGGTCCACGGTCCACGCCAGGTTGGGCGTCGCACCCGAGCCGGCGCTGAGCACCTGCGGGAACGCCGGGGCGCCGGCCTGGGTCGGCGTGAACGACGCCGAGGCACGGGCATTGGTGCCGTCGTTGGCCAGCGCCTGTTCATAGATGGCGTTGAGCGTCTGGTCGTACATGATGCCGGTGTTGGCGCGGATGACGGTCTTCTTGTCGCGGCCCAGGCTCCAGGCCATGCCTACGCGCGGCGCGAAGTTGTTGGCCGAGGTCGGGAACTCGCGCGAGGTCGCAATCGGCGCGTTGGGATCCCCGTCGGGCACGCCGTAGAGGTCGTAGCGCACGCCGTAGAGCACCTTGAGGTCCGGGGTCACGCGCCAGTCGTCCTGGATGAAGAGACCGTACTGCGCGGTGTTGTATTCGAGGCCGGGCAGGCCGAAGTACTGCGTGAAGCTGGTGTAGCCGAGCCGGTTCACGCCGCTCTGGGCGGCAAGGTAGGCCGCCGCGTTCGGGAAGGTGTACAGCTGGGCCGCGCCCGCCTGGCGCGTATCGGCGACCCACTGCAGGTCGAAGCCCGCCTTGAAGGCGTGGTTGCCACGCAGCAGCGTCGTGCTGTTGTTGACCTGCATCACGTTCTGCGTGAACCCGAAGCCGACGTCGGAGGTGGCGGCCACCGAGCCGCCGAAGTTGGCGACGCCGGTCACGTTAATGGCCGGGCCGGTGCCCGACTGCGCGTTGGCGACACGGCTCTGGGCGCGGGTCGCATACTGGACGCGCAGCTCGTTGAGCATGTTCGGCCCGATGGTCGAGATCAGCTGGCCGGCCGTCGAGTGCTGGCGATCGGCGAAGTCGTTGGCGCGCTGCACCGACGTCAGGCCGCCGCCGACGTTGGCGGTGATGAAGTTGTCGAAAAACATGTAGCGCACCGACAGGCGGTTCGCCGAGTTGATCTGGTGATCGACCTTGCCAATCGCAAACTCGGTATTCAGGCCGCGCGGCATGTACGCCGGCTCGTTGAGCCCGAGCAGCGCCTGGTTGGCCGGCGAGATGGTGATCACGCTCAGGCCCGAGAGGTCGCGCTCGGTGTGCTCGTAGCCGCCGAAGAAGTGCGTCTTGTCCTTGACCAGCGGACCGCCCAGGTCGAAGGTGTAGACGTTGACGTCGGTCGGCGGCTTGGGCGCCGTGGCGGCGGTGAAGAAGGGTTTCTCGACCATCGACTGGCGCTGCAGGCGGTAGCTGCCCTGGCCCTTGAAGGTGTTGGTACCCGACGGCGTGATCGCGTTGTAGACCAGGCCCATGGTCTGGCCGAACTCCGGCGCGTAGCCGCTGGTCACGACCTTCACTTCGCGAATCATCACTTCCGACATCGGCATCTGCCGCAGGCCGGCCCGATCCTTCTGCGTGTTGTTGCTGCCGTCCACCTGGTAGTTCACGCGCAGCAGGGCGCCGTTGGCGGTGATGCGCGGCACGCCGAACTCGTTGGTCTCGAACCCGACCACGCCCGGCTGCAGCAACGCGAAGTTGTACGGGTTGCGCGAGGTGAGCGGCAGGGTCTTGATTTCCTGCTCGCTCAGCGTGCGGCCCTGCTCGATCTTGGCCAGGTCGATCAGCGGCGAATCGGCCGTCACCATGACGGTTTCGGCGATCGCGCCCACCGTGAGGCGGACGTCAATCACCGCGGTCTGGCCGGCGCGCAGCGACACGCCGGTCTGCTCGAACTTCTTGAACCCCTGCAGCTCGGCCACGACCCGATAGGTGCCGAGCGACAGCAGCGGCGCGCGGTACAAGCCGCGCTCGTTGGTGACGACGACGCGATTGTCGCCGGTGTCGAGGTTCGACACGGTAATGGTGACGCCGGGCAGCACGGCCCCTTGATCGTCGCTGACCGTGCCTTCAATGGTGCCGTTAATGGCCGTCGACTGCGCGAAAGCCGGCGAAACGAGCGCCAGGCTCAAAAAGAACGCGGTGATGGTGCGGAGCATGGGGAGTTACGCCTCCAAAAAGGTAACTACAAAGTGACAACTGCCAGTATAGACCCGCACAGGGTCTGGCACCGGTACATGGGGATTTGACGCAATTAATGACATCCGGGTACGCGGTCACGCCGAACTGCCTCACGGAGATGCCTGGCAGTTTGTGTGTCGAGCTGTTTATCGGCAGCCGCGCCGCTCACCCGCTCGCCGGTCGCCCTTGCGGCGGTCCGGCACCCCGGGGGGTGGGCCCAGGTTGGCCTTGCGGCGGTCGGCGGCCCGCCGCTCGCGGGCCCGGCGTTCGGCCCGCTCGGTGAGCGCGGCCTTGCGCGTGGCTTCACTCATCTCGCGCTGCAGCCTGACAGTGCGGCGCGCCGGATCCAGCACTTCGAGCAGGCCGTCGTGGGCCTGCTTGGCCACTGGGTCAACCGGCGGGTTGCCGAACCGATCGCGGATCATCTGGGCCGCTTTCAGGATGGCGTCGCGTTGCCAGCCCTGCAGGGGGTTGATGCGAAAAATGCCTGACTCCGCCATGGTTCCCTCTTCTCTGCAATTCAGAGATTCCGGGCGAACGAAAAATGCACGTCTTCCTTATCGGGCTTTCCCTGCACCGCCCGCAGGATGATGCGGCTGGCCAGGAAGGCGCGGGCCGGATCGTGCGAGGTGCCGAAAGCGAACTGCTGGTGAGGGAAATTCCGGTGCGCGCCCGCATAGAGCACGTCATCAACGGGATGGGCCAGCGGCACATCCCAGCCATGGGAGGGTCTCGCCCCCGAAATCGCCGGGTAGAGACGCGTCAGTTCGTACATCAGCTGGCCGGTGCGCTGGACGAGGGTCTGGTTGCGCAGGCGATCGGCCGGCCGCTTCTGGTCGGCGCCGGTGAAGAGCGCGCGGTGGTCGGCGGTAAACCACAGCTGGTGTGGCGGCGCCTCGGTGTCGGTCAGTAGCGCCGCCTGCTGGCCCAGTTCGGCGCGTACGCCGGCCGGCAGGGGCTCGGTCAGCACGGCATAGCGGTCCTCGTGCTTCAGGTGGCGCTTGAGCGGCTTGAACAGGCTGGTCGGCTCGCCGATGCAGATGATCAGGTTTTCGGTCGTGATCGCGCCGCCGTCGAGAAAAGCCGTGGCGTTCTTGCGGTTGAAGGTGATCTTGGTGATGCGCGACCGTTCATAGACCTTGACGCCCTTCTTGATCGCAGCCGACAGGAAGCCAAGCGTGAGCTTGTAAGGATCGACAAATCCCCAGTCGGGCAGCTTCACGGCGCCGGCCGACCCGAGCGCTGTCTGGCGCAGCACCATGGCGGGCGACATCCAGGAGCCGGCCAGCCCCTCTTGCTTGCGCGCGGCCAGTTCGCGCTGCAGCTGCTTGTCGGACCCGCCCGGCGGCAGCACGCGAATGGCGTCTCGCAGTTCGAGACCCGCCTTGATGCCCAGGCGCTTGACGGCGGCCGCCAGCTCGTGCGGTGCCCTCTCCGTGTGCTCGAAGAGGGCGCGCGCGGCCCGCTTGCCCGCCCGCGCTTCGAGGGCGCCATACGATCCGCTCGCTTCACTCGAAATCAGCCCGGTGGCCCGGCCGCTGCCACCCTGGCCGACGCGTCCGGCTTCGAGCAGGATCACCTTCATGCCGGCCGCGGCGCAGGCCTGGGCCGCCATGGCACCAGCCATGCCGCCGCCGATGACCACCACCGGATGAGTGATGACGCCGCGAAACGCCGGAAACTCGAGCCGCTTCTTTACGGGAACGGCATCCAGCCAGGGGGAGATGCCATAGCGAGTTGAAGGCACGCAGGGATTCTAACCGGGAGCCGGGAGTCGGGAGTCGGGAACCGGTGAAAATGCGCAATTGTGCGCAGGCTCACCCCCGTTTCGCGGACTTACTCTCGGTCGCGAGCAGCCTGGCTTTGCGCTCGGCTCCCCAGCGATACCCGCCCGTACCACTGGTCGCAGGGACAACGCGGTGGCATGGCACGACGAGGCAGACGGGATTGGTGGCGCAGGCACGGGCCACCGCCCTGGCCGCCTTGGGTTGGCCGATCGCCTTGGCTACCGCCGAATAGGCGCGCGTCTCGCCGTAGGGGATCCGCTGCAAGGCCCGCCAGACCTTCCACTGGAAAGCCGTGGCCTGCACGTCGATGGGGAGGTCGAGCGACGGCTGAGTGCCGCGCAGGTGCTGCACAATGGCCTTCACCCAGTCCGTGCGGGGCTGCAGGTTCGCGCGGATCTCGGCGGCGGGGTACTCGCGCCGCAGATCGCGAATCAGGGCGGACTCCGAATCACCGAGCTTGACCGCGCAGACGCCATCCGCCGTGGCCGCGACCAGCACCTGGCCAAGCGGACTCGACACCGTCGAGTAGCCGACGACCAGTCCGGCGCCGCCACGGCGATAGCGTGAGGGCGTCATGCCCTTGCCGGTGGGCGCCGCCTCGTACACGCGGCTGGGCGAACCGTAACCGGCTTCGTAGATGGCCGTGGTCACATCGCGGCCATCGCGCAGGCTCGTGCGCAACTTGCCGGCCCGCACCGCCGCCTGGAACTCGCGCGGCGACAGGCCGACAATCGCCTTGAAACGGCGCTGCAAGTGATGGGGACTCATGGCCGCCACTCGCGCGAGCTGCCCCAGGGTCACCTGCTGATCGGCATGCGATGCGAGGTAGGCAGATGCGCGGCGCACCGCGTCCACTCCCGGCCGTGCCAGTCCGACCGTATCGGGCCGGCAGCGCTTGCAAGCGCGGAACCCGGCCTGGCGCGCGTCGGTGGTCGTATCGAAAAACCGCACCCGGTCCGCGCGCGGACGGCGGCTGGGACAACTGGGCCGGCAATAGATGCCGGTCGAGGTGACACCGTAGCAATAGGTGCCATCGGCGTTGCTGTCGCGCGCGGCGAGGGACTTCCACCGGGGGTCGAGCGTGCTGGCGGCACTTGTGCCTGGGGTGCTTGAGGGGCGGGCCACGACTTCACTGTGCATCATGCCTGTGAAATTACGCCAGTGCCCCCCGCTCCCGCGATCCGCCGCTTGCGATCAGAATGGTGGATTGATGGTGGATTGGGGTCAGGCCCCCATTTTCACCACTCACGTGGGGACGATGCCCAGCAGTTAACGGGCTTTGTCGGCGTTGACCGCATGAGGGGGCAAATCGAGGAACCCGCCGAAATACAGGTTCGCCCCCCACTAGTTGTCCTCCCGCCGACTCTATCGTGGCCCGCGGCACGAACCCGGCATCGGGCAGGACGATCGGACGCCCGTCGAGCAGGCGGTCCCAGAAACACTTCTCGCGATAGAACGGCTGGCGCGGGCCATGAACGAAGACCGGTCGAATGGTCGTCACTGGGAAAACTTCGGCGGGCAAGCCGAACAGTCGGCGTTCGGCCGACGCCTTGTGTTGCGCATACGGATTCGGGACATCGTCCGGCACCAGGGGATCGGTCTCCCGATGATCAATCCCGGGACCATAGGCAGCCACGCTCGACATAAAGATGTAGCGCTGCAGTTGATCGCCGCACCCTCGGGCCGCGGCCTCAACCTGATCGGCTGTCGTGCCGTGCTGCCAGTCGTATGCCAGGTCGAAGACCGCCTCGAAGCGCCCGCGGGTCAGCAGGTTTGAAACCTTAGTCAAGTCGGCGCAGTCGGCTTGCAGGTTCTGCACGTCCGGCCCGAGATCGTGCTGATCGCGCCGGTGCGGCACCGAGACGTCGTGCCCGTTCGCGACCAGTCGCCCGACGATCTCGCGACCCATGAAACGTGTTCCACCAATGACGACCACTCTCATGCGGCGGATGCTAGCCGACCCGGACCGGTTGGTGATTATGGGGGCCTGTCCCCAATCCACCATTTGGTGAAAATGGGCGTCAGGCCCCCGGATGTAACAGGCCCCCGGATGTAATATCAGCACGTGCGACGACTGCTTCGCCTCCTGATCGCGACGCTGATCCTGTTCGTTCTCCTGGTGGCCGCCGGCGGCCTGTACGCGCGGGCGCGGATGCGGGCCAGCCTGCCCTTGGTCAATGGCGAAGCCGCCCTTGCCGGGCTCGATGCGCCGGTTCGCATCGACCGCGACTCCCTCGGCGTCCCCACCATCGTCGGCGACTCCCGTGAAGACGTCGCCCGCGCGCTCGGCTTTGTCCACGCGCAGGATCGCTTCTTCCAGATGGATTTGCAGCGCCGCCAGCCGGCCGGCGAGCTTTCGGCCCTCGTCGGGCCGCGCGCCCTGGCCGTTGACCAGGAATCGCGGCGTCACCGGCTGCGCGAGGTCGCCCGCCGCGCGGTCGAGGGCACGGCGCCGGCGTATCGCGCGGTGCTCGAGGCCTACGCCAAGGGTGTCAACGCCGCGCTGCAGGCACTCGGTGCGGCGCCACCCGAGTACCTGGTGCTGCGCGCGACGCCGGAACCGTGGCGGCCCGAAGACACCATTCTCACTGTGCTGGCCATGTTCAACACGCTGCAGGGACGGCAGGCGCAGTTCGAGCAGACCATCGGCGCCATGCGCGATGCCCTGCCCGAGCCGCTCTATCGCTTTCTCTCGGCCGTCGGGTCGGAGTGGGACGCGCCCGTGGACGGCGGACCCTTGCCGCGACCGCCCGTGCCCGGACCTGATGTTGTTGATCTGCGAAGGGCGACGGCCGCGAAAACTCAGCGACTCAAAGCCATCGCTCTAGAGGCCAGAACCGAGAGCAGCAGTTGTCTGCTCTGTGCCTCGGTGGCTTCGTGGCCAGCAATGGACCCCGAGTCCGCGGAGATCATCGGCAGCAACAACTGGGCGGTCGACGGCGCGCACACGGCCTCGGGCGAGGCGCTGGTCGCCAACGACATGCACCTGTCGATCGGCGTCCCGATTCTCTGGTATCGCGCCTCGATGGCGTTTCCCGATTCCCGCGGCGCGCCGCACAAGGTGACCGGTCTCACGTTGCCGGGACTGCCGAGCCTCGTCGTCGGCAGCAACGGCCACGTCGCCTGGGGCTTTACCAACACCGGCGGTGACTGGAGCGACCTGGTCCGCATTGAGCCCGATCCGCGCGATGCCGGCAAGTACCTCACACCCGATGGCCCGAAGCCCTTCGAGGTGTTCCAGGAAACGATTGCGATCAAGGGCGGCGACGCGGTCACGATCCCCGTGCGCTGGACGATGTGGGGGCCCATTGTCTGGACCGACGCGCGCGGTCGCGAATACGCGCAGCACTGGGTAGCGCACGACGCGGCGCTGCTGTCGTCCAACATCCTGGCGCCGGAGCGCGCACACACGGTCGACGAATTGGTGGCAGCAATCGCCGGCCTCGGCATGCCCAACCAGAACGTGACGATGGGCGACGACACGGGGCGCATCGCGTGGACGATTGGCGGCGCCATTCCCAGGCGGATCGGGCTCGACGGGGTGACGCCGGAATCATGGGCCGACGGCACTCGCCGCTGGGACGGCTACCTCGCCGCCACCGACTTTCCCCGCATTGTCGATCCGCCAGGGGGGCGCATCTGGACGGCGAACGCGCCGGTTGTGGATGGCGAGCGGCTGGCGCTGCTGGGCGAGGGCGGGTACGCCGACGGCATTCGCGCCCGGTTGATTCGCGATCGCCTGCTGACGCTCGGCAAGGCCACGCCCATCGACATGCTCTCGATCCAGCTCGAGGACAAGGCGCTCTATCTCGAGCGCTGGCGGACGCTCGTGCTGAAGCTGCTCGCGCGGCAGGCCACGGGACCGCGCGCCGAGTTCAAGCGGCTGGTCGAGGCGACCTGGACCGGCCGCGCCTCGCGCGATTCGGCCGCGTATCGGCTGGTGCGCCAGTTCCGTGCCGTGTTCGTGCGCGAAGTGATGACCACGTTGACCGCGCCCGCGGCGGCGATCGATCCGGCCTTCGATTACTCGCGTTCGCTGCGGGGCGAGGGGCCGGTGTGGCAGCTTGTCAGCGAACGGCCGGCGCACCTGCTGGCGCCGATGTACCCGTCGTGGGAGGACTGGATGCTCGCCTCGGTGGACGTCGCGATTACCGAGCTCACATCCGACGGCGAACGCCTGGCCGAGCGCACGTGGGGCGAGGCCAATCGCGCGCAGTTCGTGCATCCACTCGCCGCAGGCATTCCCTTCTTCGGGCGCTACCTGAACATGCCGGGGGATCCGCTGCCGGGCGACCTGTACACGCCGCGCGCCCAGTCGCCGCGCACCGGGCCGTCGCAGCGCATGGTGGTGTCACCCGGCCGCGAGCACGACGGCATTCTGCACATTCCCACGGGACAAAGCGGGCATCCGTTGTCGCCCCACTACGGGGATCAGTATCGCGCGTGGTTAAACGGCGAGGCCTCGCCGTTTCTGCCCGGACCCGCGGTGTCGACCGTGCTGCTGACGCCACTGAGGTAGTTGATGAGCGATCTGAATCGGCGCGATTTCCTGAAGTTGAGCGGCGCGGCGGCCGCAGGTGCCGTCTCGCTCAACGCCGAAGGTCCGCCTGAAGGCGGACGCCACGTGGCTGAGGAGCAGGCACGCGAGGGCCTGCTCGCGGCCCCGCCGATCGAACTGGTGCGCATCGGCATGGTCGGCATTGGCCTGCAGGGCGGCAGTCACCTCGAGAACTTCCTGAAGATTCCCGGCTGCCGCATCACCGCGGTCTGCGACGTTCGCGACGAGCGCACCACGTGGGCGAGCCAGGCGATCCTCGCCGCCGGCCATCCGCAGCCGGCCGTCTACGCGAGGGGGACTCGGGATTTCGAGCGGCTGTGCGAGACCGAGGATCTGGATCTCGTGTTCACGGCCACGCCGTGGGAGTGGCACGTGCCGGTGATGCTGGCGGCCATGAAGGCCGGCAAGCACGCCGCCACGGAAGTGCCGGCCGCCATGACGGTGGACGACTGCTGGGCGCTGGTCGAATCGGCCGAGAAGCACCAGCGCCATGCCGTGATGATGGAGAACTGCAACTACGACCGGCCCGAGATGATGGTGCTCAACATGGTCCAGCGGGGCGTGCTGGGCGAGGTGGTGCACGCCGAGGGCGGCTACCTGCACGACCTGCGCGCGATCAAGTTCGAGAAGAAGGACGAGGGGCTGTGGCGCCGCGCCTGGTCGCGCAAGCTGGATGGCAACCTCTATCCGACCCACGGCCTGGGCCCGGTCGCCAACTGCCTCGACATCAATCGCGGCGATCGCTTCGAGTACATGGTGTCGATGAGCGGGCCGTCACGCGGCCTGCAGGACTGGGCGCGAGAGCATTTTCCGGAAGGCGCACCCGAGCGCAGCGAGCGCTTCCTCCAGGGCGACGTCAACACCAGCCTGATCAAGACCGCGCGCGGCAAGACCATCATGGTGCAGCACTGCGTCAACCTGCCGCGGCCGTACTCGCGCATCCACATGGTACAGGGCACCAGGGGGATGTTCCAGGGTTACCCCAACCGCGTGTACCTCGAAGGACGCGGCAAGCCGCACCAGTGGGTCGAGGCCGCCACCATGCGGAAGGAGTTCGATCATCCGCTGTGGACTGCGGTCGAAGCCCGTGCCGCCGGGGCCGGCCACGGCGGCATGGACTTCATCGAGGACCACCGTCTGATCCACTGCTTGCGGAACGGCCTGACCACCGACATGAACGTCTACGACGCGGCGGCGCTGAGTGCGGTGGTCGGCCTGAGCGTGGACTCGACGGCCCGCCGCAGCCGCGCGGTGGACTTCCCCGACTTCACGCGCGGCAAGTGGCGGACGAATCCGCGGCTGGTGATCTCCGCGGAGTGAGGTGGGCCACAGAGGACGCAGAGTTCACAGAGTCAATTCTTTCAAAATGCGAATCGGCTGCTACGACGCTTGATCGCATTTAGAAAAGACTTCTCTGTGTCCTCTGTGTCCTCTGTGGCTAAGTCTTCCTTGTCAGCAGAGCACGTCGCGGGCCGCCAGGGCTTTCGCGGCGGCTTCGTCCACGGTCTCGGCGAGCGCCGTGATGTGGCCCATCTTGCGGCCCACGCGCGGGTCGCCCTTGCCGTACAGGTGCAGCTTCACGTCCGGCACGGCGAGCGCCGCCGCCCAGTCCGGCTCACCGTCCACCCACAGGTCGCCCAGCAGGTTGACCATTGCCGCCGGCTTCACCTGCGTGGTGTCGCCGAGCGACAACCCGCACACGGCGCGGACCTGCTGTTCGAACTGCGACGTCACGCACGCATCGATCGTGAGGTGACCCGAGTTGTGCGGCCGCGGCGCAATCTCGTTGACCAGCAGGGCGCCGTCGCGGGTGACGAAGAACTCCACGCACAGCACGCCCACGTAGCCCAGGTCGTCCAGCACGCGATGCGCCAGGTGCACGGCCTCGCCGGCCAGCTCCTTCGGCACGCGGGCCGGGCTCACCGACAGGTCGAGAATGTGGTTGCGGTGGAGGTTCTCGATCGCGCCGTAGTGGGCGAACTCGCCGTCGAGGCCACGCGCCGCCACGACCGAGATCTCATGGGAGAAGTCGACGAGGCTCTCGATGATGGCTTCCTGGTGCCCGATCAGGCCCCACACGCGCTCGCCGTCTTCAATGCGATCGACGCGGTGCTGGCCCTTGCCGTCGTAGCCGAAGGCGGCGGTCTTGACGATCGCCGGGAGGCGAACCAGGCCGAGGCCCACCGCGAGCTCGTCGAGCGATTGCGCCTTCGCAAACGGGGTGACCGGATAGCCGCGATCGGCCAGGAACGCTTTTTCGCGCGCGCGCTGTTGCGTGATGTGCAGCGCCGACCCGCTCGGCCGCACCGTCACCAGCTCCGCCGCCGCATCGGCGGCACCGGTCGAGACGTTCTCGAACTCGAACGTCATCACGTCCACGCCGCGGGCGAACGCGCGAATGGCCTCGAGGTCGTCGTACTCCGCGCTGACTTCGAGGTCGGCCACCTGGCCGGTGGGCGTGTCGACGCCGGGCGACAGCGTGTGCACGCGGTAGCCCATGCGCCGGGCCTCGAGCGCCAGCATGCGGCCCAACTGCCCGCTGCCGAGCACGCCAATCGTGGCGCCGGGCAGCACGATACGGTTCACGGAAGCGCGTCCTGGCGGACCCTGGTGGTCTGCTCGGCGCGATACGCGCGCAGCCGCTCGCACAGCTCGGGCCGGGTCAGCGACAGGATGCCGACGGCGAGCAGGCCGGCGTTGATGGCGCCGGGCTTGC
>SXGQ01048758.1_pt1 | contig 21681 bp, 16 predicted proteins | sample 3178371 | NCBI WGS metagenome assembly SXGQ01 (sample SAMN11356859, study PRJNA531348) | freshwater metagenome | isolation source: freshwater sample F1-20 | place: China: Fuxian Lake, Yuxi | collected 2017-12-25 | reverse complement strand
GGTGGCGCTCTTCAACAGCGTGAACTTCCGTTCGTGGTTGGCGTGCTTGGTGACTTTTCGGGACACCCGACACAGCCATTGAAGCCGCTGCGTGATCGCAAGTTCATCCAAATAGACAGGGATAATTTCGACGATGTCATGGCGCGAATGACGCCAGGCTTGAACCTGCGTGTGAAGAATACCCTTGCCGATGACGGCTCAGAAATGGCCGTGTCACTGAGTTTTAACTCCATGGAAGACTTTGAACCGGGACGTCTGGTTGAACAGGTGGAGCCCCTGCGCAAGCTTCTCGATACACGCAATCAACTTCGCGATATTCTTAGCAAGGCGGATCGATCAGAGGACCTTGAGGCATTACTGGAGCGTGTTCTTCAGAATACCGACGATCTGCAAAAGCTGTCTTCCGAGCTTGGCGCCGGCGACAATAAGGGGGAATGATCATGAGCACACAAGGGCAAAGTCAAGCGGCTGATGCAGCCACTACCGAACAAGGCCTGAGCCTTCTGGAGCAAGCGATTGGCGCCACGAAGCAGACAACACCCGACCGTGCTCAGGAGTTGCTGAGAACGCTTACACAAGAGGCGTTGGCAGGCACCGTCAGCTATGGCAAGAACCTGTCTCAAACGATCAATTCGGCAATTTCCGCAATCGACGAGAAGATCTCTCGTCAGCTTTCGGCCGTGATGCATCACGCGGATTTTCAGAAACTTGAGGGGAGCTGGCGTGGGCTCAACCATCTTGTCATGAATTCTGAAACCGGCAGCGGTATGAAGCTGCGGGTTATGAATATATCCAAGCGCGATCTGCATAAAGATCTTACCAAGGCGGTTGAGTTCGACCAGAGCACTGTCTATAAAAAATTGTATGAAGAGGAATTCGGCACTCCGGGTGGTGAACCCTATGGTGCGCTGATTGGCGATTATGAATTCACCAATCATCCCGAAGATCTCGATGTCCTTTCGGGTATGTCTCAGGTGGCAGCAGCTGCTTTTGCTCCATTCATCAGCTCTGCGTCACCCGCAATGTTCGGCCTTGAGGAATTTACTGACCTCTCGAAGCCGCGCGATCTGGAAAAGATTTTTGATAGCGTGGAATATGCAAAGTGGAAATCCTTCCGCGATAGTGAGGATAGCCGCTTTGTTACTCTGACGATGCCACGTGTACTTGGCCGTTTGCCTTATGGGGCGACCACCAAGGTGGTTGAGGAGTTCGCGTTCGAGGAGACCGGTATCAGCGATGACGGTGCGCCACGCGCCCTTGGCCATCGTGATTTTTCATGGATGAACGCTGCGTACGTGATGGGGTCGCGCCTGACCAATGCCTTCTCTCAGAATGGCTGGTGTACAGCGATCCGTGGCGCCGAGGGCGGTGGCAAGGTCGAAGGTCTACCGAGTTTCACGTTTCGTTCCGATGATGGTGACGTGGACCAGAAATGCCCAACGGAAATCGGGATCACAGACCGCCGTGAGGCGGAGCTTTCCAAGCTCGGATTTCTTCCGCTTTGTCACTACAAAAACACCGATTATGCCGTCTTTTTTGGCGCTCAGACGGTACAGAAGCCAAAAAAATATGATGCACCGGACGCAACGGCAAACGCAGCCATCTCAGCGCGCCTTCCCTACATCATGGCGACGTCACGCTTTGCGCATTACCTCAAGATCCTGGGACGCGATAAAATCGGTTCATTCATGGAAGCGAGTAATTGCGAAGAATGGCTGAATCGCTGGATCATCCAGTACGTCAATGGGAATGAGGCGGCTGGCGCAGATATGAAGGCGCGCTATCCACTCGCTGAAGCTAGCGTTCAGGTGAAAGAGGTGCCAGGCAGTCCGGGCTCCTATCAAGCGGTCGCCTACTTGCGTCCCTGGCTGCAGATGGAGGAACTCACGACCTCTATGCGGCTGGTTGCGCGCATTCCACAGACCAGCTGAAGACACGGCGCTTTAGGATGATGGCAGGATTGCGTAATGAGGCGAGCATGCAGCGCAAGCGCGCTGCAATCGACCGCCTGATTGCGCTCATTGATGTCGCGCTATCCCGTCAGCTTGACGGTATTCTTCATCATCCTGATTTCCAACGTCTGGAGGCCGCGTGGCGCGGCCTCCATTGGCTGGTTCATCGCGTCGAACCTGCTAATCCGGTTATGATCAAGATTTTACACGCTGGCTGGCCAGAAGTTTGCCGTGATCTGGCGCGTGCGCAGGAATTTGATCAGTCGTCTCTTTTCAACCTTGTCTACGAACAAGAATTTGGTTCTGCCGGTGGGCGTCCCTACGGCATGTTAATTGGCCTCTATGAGGTGCGACACCAGAGATCAGAAGAGCATCGGACAGATGATATCAGCGCATTGCGTAGTCTTGCTGAGATAGCTGCAGCGGCCTTTGCCCCCCTTATCGTATCGGCCGCGCCTTCAATGTTTGGTGTTGAATCCTGGCGTGGACTGGGGCGTCATCTGGACCTATCGGGGCTGCTTCGCGATCCAACCTATCAGCGCTGGTTATCGCTTGGAGGCCTCCCGGACGCTCGCTTCCTTGGTGTTGCATTGCCGCGTATTTTATTGCGTAGGCCATATGAATCAGCAAAAACACTTACATCAGATGCTTACGACGAGGTCGTGGATCATCCATCTGAGCTGCTCTGGGGGCATCCTGGCTTCGCTGTTGCGGCGGTAGCAATACGCGCATTCGAATCTCATCGCTGGTTTGCGGACATTCGAGGGGTGCCCGAGGGCGGCAGTGGGGGGTTCCTCGACGGGCTTCCGCTGCTTGGCTTTGACGTCACTGAAACGCCACCAGTCCCACAATCACCCGTTGAGGTTATGCTAAGCGAAAGCCAAGATCGGCAATTGCAAGAAGCGGGCTTCATTCCGCTAAGCCCGGCGCGCTTCACGGGGGGGCTTGTTCTTTATGGTAACCAATCTGTGCATCAGCCAGAAAATCTTGGTGAGGCAAACGCGCAGATTAGTGAGCGCCTTTCGTCTATGTTGCAATATGTGCTCTGTGTCAGCCGCTTTGCGCACCACATCAAAGTGATGCTGCGCGATCGTATTGGATCCATCGCTACGCCAAGCACTATAGAAGACATGCTGAATGAATGGCTAAACCGCTACAGTAATGCCAATGATGCCGCTTCCCCAGAACTGAAGGCACGCTATCCGTTGAGTGGTGCAGCGGCTACGGTTCAGGAACATCCGGCAGATCCAGGGCGAATGCTGTGTGAAGTGCGGCTGCAGCCACGCTTTCAGCTTGATTATGTTGATGCCGCCTTTAGCATCGCAACCGAAATTCGGGCGCGAGAAAAAGTATGACCCCAGCTGGAGAATAATCGATGACCGCCGAAGAGATGTACCGTCATGGGCACCTTACCGATGCGATTGGCGCGCTTGGAGAGCATCTGCGCCGTGATCCCGCAGATCTGCGGGCGCGTGTCTTTCTTGCAGAGTTGCTCTGCTTTAGCGGAGAAATCGAACGTGCGGACCGAACGCTGGATATTGCAGGTAACGATAATCCGGAGGCAGCAGTTCAAGCTGCCCGCTTACGCCAAACGCTGCGTGCAGCGATTGCCCGTCGAGAAGTGTGGACAGTGGGCCGTGTGCCGGAATTCCGCCGTGAACCTACTCCCATGATGCAGTCCTATCTGCAGGCTCTTGTATTGTCCCGAGCGGGAGAAGCCTCAAAGGCGGCAGAAGTGCTTGCTGATGCGGAGAAGCAACGGCCCGCGCTTACCGTTCGCATCGATGAACAGGCAGTTGGCGAATTCCGCGATGCGGATGACACGACGGCGGGTTTCCTTGAGGTACTCACTGCCGGTGGCAATTACTACTGGATTGCCTTCGATGAAGTGCGCAGTCTTACCTTTGTTCCGCCGGCCACACCGCTCGATCTCATGTGGCGAACTGCAAGAATTGAGTTCGCTGATGATACCGAAGGTACAGTTTCGATAGCTGCGATCTATCCTGGGTCCGAAGGTTCAACAGATGATGCGCTGCGCCTTGGCCGTGCCACGGAATGGCTTGTCATAGCGGATGAGATGATGCGCGGTCTTGGTCAAAGGTGTTTCGTCGCTGATGGTGAATTAATGCCCATGACACAGATCAAACGCATGGAATTCACTGGGGGTTGAGTGCTGTATGGCTATCTCTCAGCTGCCAAGTTTAGTGCCCTTATTTGCCCGCATTGTTGCGGGGGAAGACGCTCTTCCGACTACTGGCGCTGGAATCCTCGCCTTGCGTGAGAGTGTCCGGCAGGACTTGGAGTCCTTGTTGAACACAAGGCGACCGCCTCTTTCGTGGTCTGTCGCACTGAAAGAGTTAGACGGATCAATCCTTGCCTATGGGATCGGCGACATAGCCGGCCGATACTTCGAAGCAGCGACCGAACGAAGCGCCTTCTGTACCGAGGTGGCCGCAGCCATCGCTCGTTTTGACTCGAGACTGAAAGCCGTGTCCGTTCGGCTCACAGAGGAATCGCCAGGGCGTGGCTTCGGTCTGGTGATTGAGGCCGTTCTGGATACCGGCCAACTGCCACTCGCGCTCACCTTCGGTACTAAACTCGACCCCTCACTACAGCGGATGAGTGTTGAGGAAATCTTATCATGAGAGCAGATCTTCTTGCTCTCTATAACCGGGAACTAGAGGCGCTTCGTCAACTTGGTGCTGAATTTGCTGAACTACATCCAAAGGTTGCAGGCCGACTTCGGCTGACTGGCGACTCCGTGGGTGATCCCCATGTGGAGGGGCTTCTTCAGGGCGTGGCGTTGCTCAATGCGCGCGTTCAGCTGCGCCTAGATGATGATTTTCCAGAACTGACAGCGGGACTGCTTGAAATTCTCTATCCCCATTATCTTGCACCTATCCCATCATTCTTCACGGCGCAGTTCCAACCGATTGCAGATATAGAAACGATGCAGAAGGTGCCACGCGGTACCCCGTTACGCACAGAACGCGTTGGGGAAGACGAATGCATCTTCACGACTACACAGGATCTGGAGCTCTGGCCAATCGAGATCAGCGCGCTTGAACTACGGGGGATTCCCTTCGCGGCCCCGCCGCCGCCCATGGGGACCAATCCCGCGGCGTGCTTGCGCGTTCGCCTTCGCTGCACCGTGCCTGGACGAAGCCTCGCTTCGCTTGGTTGTGACAAGCTTCGATTGTTCCTGCGGGGTCCAGCACCGCAGGCCCTGATGGAGTTGATGCTGGCGAGTATTGAGGCAGTCGCGTTAGCGGACGGGGCGGATGATGAGGCTTGTGTCTATCTTGGTCGCGACGCTGTTCGGTCCGGGGGCTTCGGGGCAGATGAATGCTTGCTTCCCGCCGATGACCGTGTTCAGGCGGCCCACATACTACTCACCGAGTATTTCGCTTTCCCCGAAAAATATTACTACCTTGACCTGACAGGGCTAAGCTCTGCGCGCGTCCTGGGGTCAAGCTTGGATGTCTTCATTTATCTTGACCGCAATGATGCGGCGCTTGAGCGTGCGTTGACACCGGGCGCATTTGCGCTGGGTTGTACGCCAGCAGTGAACATCTTTCCCCAACGCGCCGAGCCGATTATCGCTGACGAAACACGGCCAGAATACCGGGTTGTTCCCAATGCGCGGCGTCAGGCGACGACGGAAATCTATGCGATCAATTCGGTCATTGGGTCCAATGCTACGGGTGAGGTGACGCGTTACGCGCCCCTCCATTCGGTAGATCCGGACGGAAGGCGCGGTGCGCGACGCTTCTGGCATGCCACCCGTCGCCCGGGGCGGGGGCGCGATGGGGGCAGTGATGTCTTCCTTTCTATCACTGACGAAACGGCAACCCCCAGCCCGGTCGGCGGTCAGATCATTTCAGTAGAAACGCTTGCCACTAATCGAGATTTACCAAAGCATTTGCCGTTTGGCGGCGGAAGACCGACACTGCAGCCAATGCGCGCTTTGGCGGCGGTCCGCCAAGTATTATGCTTAACGCCTCCGACGGCGCCGCTTAGGTTGAGTGATCGGCGCGCCTTCCGTTGGCGGTTACTGTCCCATTTGGCGTTGAACCATCTTTCTATCACCGGCGGGCCAGACGGTGCACGTGCGCTACGGGAACAGCTTTTTCTCTATGATGTGTATGATGTGCCAGAAACGCGCGCATTGATCGATTCTATTATTGCTGTGGATTCCACCCCCAGCGTTTCCCGCGTGCCATCGCGCCACTGGGGTGCGGTCTGCCGTGGCACCGATGTATCTATAACGCTCGATGAAACTAGTCTTGGGGGCCAGAGCATCTCACTGTTTGCCGCACTGCTCGAGCGTTTTTTCGCTGCGCACACCAACTTGAATAGCTTCATCCGGCTCACGATCCGGCTTGAGGGGCGGCGAACTCCCTACGTGGTCCTACCGGCGCGGTCCGGTACCGGCGTTTTGCTATGATTGACAACATCGCCAGCCAGCCATCTCGCTACGACCTTTTTCAGGCAATCCGCCTACTGCGCCGGAGGTTCTCCGCACACCGGAACGCGGCGCATGAATTTGGTATGCGCTTTGGGGCTGAAGTAAATACTGCGTTTGCCGCCGCACCAATCGCAGGCCCTGATTTGTCTGAGCCGCAGCAGCTTGCTCGATTACGCGTGACGGTCATGAGCCTGGCTGGCGCTGGCGCTGTCCTGCCGCCTCCCTACACAGAAGCGCTGCAACGCTCCCTGCGCGACCGGCAGCCGGCGCTGCGTGATTTCCTCGATATCTTCAACGACCGCTCCATCGGCTTGCTGTGGCGCGCTTGGGCGCGTTATCGCCCAGCCATCTCAGCCGAGGAATCACAGGGCGATCAGATCACCGAATTTCTGCTGGCGCTGATGGGGCTTCTCGATAGCGGTAGAAGTGCCCGCCTGCCCATATCCGACAGAGCTGTATTATATTTGGGCGGACATTTCGCCCGCCGTGTTCGGCCTGCTGCGGGTCTCCGTTCCGTCGTCGCCAGCCGGTCAGGCTGGCCAGTGAAGGTGGAAGAATTTCGCGGCCGTTGGCTGCCACTGCCCGAGCAGGAGCGAACCCATCTCGCGCCAGCCTATGCGCCAAGACATAACGCATTGGGGGCTGGTGCTGTACTTGGCCGCGCTGTTTGGGACGTCGAATCTGCCGTTGGCCTTCGGGTAGGTCCAGTGGACCGCGCGGGCTTTCAGGATCTCATGCCGGAAAGCCCTGCGCTACGTCCGCTGATGTCACTTGCGGGGTTATATGCAGGGTCGGCGATCGATCTGCGTCTGCAAGTCGTCTGCTCCGCCGCAGAGGCACCGAAGGTCCTATTGGGCACGCAGGAGCCCCTTGCACCGCGTCTTGGTTGGAACGTCTGGATCGGTCAGCCGCAGAATGCTGTTCTCGACGATCTCTCATATCCAATTGGTGCTCTATCAGGTTGGGAGAGAACCACATGAATGCTAGTTGGTCCGATGGCTATGTCGCCGATAGCGAGTATGTTCCGGGATTTTATAAGGAGCAGGTGCCAAATCACCTCGATCTGGCCTGCCTTTTGAGTGGTTTTGAGCCGCCGCGCCGAGCGCCTGGTTGGACCTATTGTGACCTTGGATGCGGTCAAGGGGCAACGCTATTGGTGCTGGCCGCAGCCAACCCGGATGGGCTGTTCATCGGCGTGGACTTCAACCCTGCGCATATTGCGCGGGCGCAAAGTGTTGCCCAGAGCGCGGGCCTTTCAAACATAGTCTTCCATGAGGCCTCGTTCGAAGAATTGGCGGCTAATCCATCCACGCTGCCACCGCTGGACTATGTCACGGCTCATGGCGTGTACTCCTGGATTGGCGAACGAAGCCGTCATGCTTTTGTGGAGCTTCTGCGCGCTCGGTTAAAGCCAGGAGGGGCGGCTTATATCAGCTATAACGCCCAACCTGGGTGGAACAGGATAGCCCCGCTGCAACGCCTGCTGCTGGACCAAGCGCGGCTTTCGGGCAAGCCAAGCAGTCAGGCGGTGGTTGATGGGGTGGCTTTCCTGCGTAGCCTGGAGACGGCCGGCGCTCCGTGTCTAGCGACGCCTGATGTGCTTGAAAGGCTCGAAACAGAAATCAAGCGTGGTAATACCACCTACCTGGCGCATGAGTATCTTAATGCTAATTGGCAGCCGCGATACCACGCCGACTTGGCGAAAGAAGTGGCCGAGGCAAAGCTATCCTATGCAGCATCGGCGAATCTACTCGAAAACTTCCCGGAACTTTCCCTGCTTCCCCCCCAGCATGCGGTGCTTGAAGCAGCACTACCTGCTGCTCGGGAGACGTTGCGCGATTATTTCATGCCGCGCAGTTTTCGACGCGACATCTTTCTTCGTGGACCGCGGCGTCTTTCGCATGATGAGAGAGAGGCGCGCGTTGGACGCCTGCCTTTGTTGCTTCTGCGCGCGCTGCACCACACGAGCCGTAAGGTTGATGTGCCTGTCGGGCAGATCGAATTGGACGTATTACCTTATGAAGGGCTCTTTCAGCACCTGGCGGATGGGCCTGCTCGGATCGCAGACCTTTTGGCGGCTTCAGGTGCAGTGGGCACAAGTGCGGTTGAGGTCGCTGGGATGCTGGTGGGCTCCGGTCAGGCGGAGATTTACGAGCACCAATCATCGGATTCTGCACGAGCCTTCAACCTCATTGCGCTAGACGAGATGCCTTTAGCCTCTGCTGGGGTCACCCCAGTTGCTGCGCCAGCCATCGGCGGCGGTGTACATTTCCGCTTATTTGATCGACTGGTGCTTTCAGCGCTCTTGGCTGGTGTGGCAGCAGAAAATGAGGCCGTATCGGCCTATGCGTGGGGCGCGCTTTGTAAGCGGGGCGTTCGTCTCACGCAGGCCGGACGTGAAGTCAAGACAGACTCAGACAATATTGAAATTCTTCGTCGCGAGACAGCTGAGGTGCTGTCTGACGGGCTCCCCGTCTGGCGTCGTTTGGGCTTGGTATAGCGCCGCGAATGCTTGCAGCCGAAGGTACTTTGTTCGGGCGTTATCGGGTCGCGGGTATTCTTGGCCGCGGCGCCACCAGCGTTGTCTATCGTGCGGAGGATCCGGCAACGAGCAAAGCTTTCGCCATTAAGGCACTGCGGGAGGAGTTGCTGGTAGATAATGAGCGTGAAGCAACGCTGCGGCGCTTCCATCGTGAGGCAGCAATCGGGCGAGATATGAACCATCCTCGGATCGCTCGCTTGTACGATATGGGTGAAAGTACCGGCTGGCCCTGGCTGGAATTGGATTTTATATCGGGAGAGTCTCTAGATAAGCGCATGCGCCGCACACCCATGCCACCTGCGCAGGTGGCGCTTCTTGGTATCGATCTCCTCGATGCCTTGGCTTATGCCCATTCCCGCCATGTGGTCCATCGTGATCTGAAGCCTGCCAATGTCATGCTGCGCGGGACGAAGAGAGAACCGGTTCTGATGGATTTTGGCATCGCCAAGGTTGATGGATCAGCTTTGACAATGGCTGGTGAGATACTGGGGTCACCCGCTTATGTTGCGCCAGAAGTCTTGCGCGGCGACGGCGCCGACCACCGCTCTGATCTTTTTGCCCTGGGTGTTATGCTTTATCAAGCTGTCACTGGCTGCCGACCTTTCGATGGCACAGTTGCTGAGGTGCTACATCGTATTTGCCATGTGGAACCCCTTCCTCCGTCGGCGCATTTGCCCCAGGCGGCTTGCTTCGATGCGGTCCTGGCCCGCGCCATGATCAAGCAACCGGATGGGCGCTTTCCCAATGCGCGTGCATTTTCTGAAGCGCTACTTGCGCTCAGCAGTGAAATAGAAGCGAATGAATTGCCCGGCCGGTATTTCTCCACTGCGCGGCCCGCCGTGTCTGAACAACCGGCACGCGCTGCCGATTTACGGGCTGCCTTATCCGAAAATCTTGTTGGAGAAATTACGGCAACTGGTCTTGGGCGGTTACAGGCGGTAATCGCCCGTATCCCCCAGACGGAGTACGCGGCTGCCGCGACCGCTGTATTGGCCGAGGGTATCCATCCTTTGGCCATGTGGTTGAGTGAGACAGCGCCCAATCCACAACGGATTGGTGATAAGGGTGGTGACTGGCTGGTCGGCGCCGAGACGATGGAGGCGATGCAGCTTCTTTTGCAGGGCCTACCTGAATGGCAGGAGGCGAACGCGGCCATGATCAGTCTGGCGCAGGATCTTGCGGCACGTGCCCTGCTATTTGGTGAGGCACTCGGCAGGCGTTTGGCCGAGTCTGATGATGCCCCAGATCTTCAGGAAATTGCCTTCGCATTCCTGAATCTTGATGCGCTATGCTTCGGCCTTGATACACTTGGTGCTGAGCGCGAGCGGTGGCTGGTGGAAGCATCATCAACCTTGGCCGTCGCTGGGGTTTTACGCAAGGCGGCGTCCTTGATGTACCGTTATGTTGCCACCCGCGATCCGCTTATTCGCTTCGACGTCTTGAACCTTCTGTTGCGGTGCGAAGATCTGATCGGCCTTGCGGGGCGCCTTTTAGAGCCTCCCTTGGGTAAGGGACAATCGGCTGTCGCTCTCGCCCAAATTGGCGAAGAAACTCTGAAGGAATTGATTAGCGCTATCACAGCCTTGGTGGATGTCACCGGAGAAGAATTGGTGGCGGCATCCGCCGATCCGGCTGGCATTGGCGAAACCTTGGCGCGGCTTCGGCAATTGCAGCTTATCCATCGCTTTGCCAGCCGTCTGGATGCAGCGACCTTCCATCAGGCGCTGCGGGGTCTATCAATGCTAGTGCATGATCTGTTCACGCGGCTTGGGACGATATTGCTTTCGATGCCCGACGATGCCGATTCACGGCACCGAATTGGTGTTCTGCAGGAAATGGCAGCTGAAATGGGTTGGCACGACTTGGCGCGCCGGTTGCTGAGTGAATTGAGCCGTCGCGTCTTGGCGCTGCCGCCTGCATTTATGGGGGAGCTAGCATGACCTTCGCTGCGCGAATGGGGGACATGATCATGCAGGACGCACCCCATTGTCACGCCCCCATCCACCCTGCGGGCCCGGTTCCAACAGCGGTTCCCCATCCGGCGCTTCCCTTGGTTATCGTCAAGGGGATGCCGACTGTACTGATCGGCAACTTGCCGGCGGCACGGGCAACGGATCTCAGCGGCCCCTGCATGCTGCCATCCTGTTTGCCTGCCGGGCCTGGTATGATCGCAAAAGGTTCGAGCACAGTACTGATCGGCAATCTGCCAGCTGCGCGCACGAATGACCTTACATCACACAGCAGCTGTGTTGCGCCGATTCCTGCACCAGTAGGCAAGGTGATGCCCCCGGGGTGCACCACTGTCATGATCGGTGGCTGAGCAGAAAAATGCGAGACCGTCACTTTCAGGAACTGTTGCCAGTATGCCCCGCCTGTCGTCAGTTGGGGCGTGGCGACCGGCGTCTGCATGTTGCATTGGTTGAGCGTCAGAGCAAGGAGCGCCTGCTGGATGGCCTGTTGCGATGTTCTGATGCAACCTGTGCGATGGAGTATCCGGTTGTGGCGGGTCTGCCCATACTGGTACCGGGCCTGCGCGCCTTCCTCCGCGATACGTCGCTTTATCTCATGTTGCGTGACGATCTTGAGCCCGCAATTCTCTCGCTCTTGGCAGAGGCATCGGGCCCTGGATCTGCGCTTGAGAGTATTTTTCAACAGATGTCGACTTACGGCGCAGACCATTGGGGTGAGATCGAAGCCGGGTATACGCCTGGATCTGCGCAACGCTGCCTTGAACACGGGCTGGACTTCGTGCGTGGCCGCTTGCCCGATGGCCCCGTGCTTGACGCGGGTTGTGCGGCGGGAGGCACAAGCGTGGCGCTAGCGGAGACGCTTGGCCGAACGGTGCTTGGTATTGATGTGAATCCAATGCTGCTTGGTATCGGCCGCCGGATATTGGAACGCGGCGAAGTGCGATATCCTTTGCGTCGTATCGGGTTACTCTATGATGTGCGCACCCGAACATATCGCCCGGCGGGTGCTGATCTGGTGGATTTCTGGATTTGTAATCTAGCCGGTCTGCCCTTTCAGGATGCCACATTCGCGCTTGTTTCGGCATTGAACATCCTCGATTGTCTGCCCAACCCTGCTGATGGCGCTTCGGAAATACGGCGCGTACTCACGTCTGGTGGCGTTGGCGTTGTTGCCTGCCCCTTTGATTGGAGCGGCGCCGTGACACCGCCGGAACATTGGGTGGGCGGTCATTCCGGTCGGCCAGCAGATCGTGGGGATCCTGCGGCCTTGCTGCTGCCTTTGCTGTCTGGCCAGTTGGGCGGTCATGCAGCACCGCAATCCATCACGGTCTTGGGGCACGAGGCCCGCTATCCCTGGCGAGTGCGGCTTCATGAGCGTGCGACTATCGAGTATGCAACCTGTGTTTTCAGCTTTCGTGTGGGAGAGAGCACATGAAGGCGGTGTTCACCGTGCTGCGCGGTCCGCGTAGGGGCGAAGTTCGCGAGATTGATGGTACCTCCCTCACGCTTGGGCGCGGTGAAGAAGCGGATTGGCAGGTGGCGACGGACCGGGTCCTTTCCCGCATACACTGCCGAATCGCTTTTTCCATGGGTGGCTATGACCTCACGGATCTGAGCACCAACGGCGTTGTACTCAACAATGCAGCAAAGCCGCTTGGGCAAGGCGTGACGACGCGGCTTGCATCCGGCGACCGGATCGACCTTGGTCCGGTTGAACTGATTGTTCGGCTGGTTCTGCCATCGCATGACGACGACCCTTTCCTTGCCGCAATCATCAGGAATCAGCCTGAATCTGAAGCGCAAGCTGTGCCCTCAGGTCGCCCCCCCCAGCCAAACGCCACGTCAGCGTCTTGGGATGCCGCTTCGTCGCTGCGACCGTTCGCCGGCGAATCATTCCAAGTGCCCCCACAGCCGGCAGTCGGCCCAATGATTGCGGCCTCGGCGGCGATCCCCGATGACTGGCTTGATGAACGTGTAACCGGCCATCGTTTACCTGGGACGAGCCTTTCGGGCGCCTACGATTCTTTGGTCGCAGAAGTCTGGGCGCTGACGCAGGCCTGCGCGCTTCTTGATTCTGAACTTGCCGCCGATCCGATCGCGGCTGCACCTACCGCCAAGGCCGCTGCAGAAATTCTGGGTGCCGAGGATGGTACCCATCGGCGCCGCCTGTTTCATACCCTTACCCGCATGTTCACCCAGGCTATGGCCAGGCGAGGCATGCCATGACCTGGAAGATACACTGATGTCTCTTGCAACTCCTATCGTGTGGTCGGAGGGGCTTTTCCTCCGCCAACATCATTTTCAACAGCAAGAGCGTTACCTTCGCCGCTTGGTGCGTGAACGCACTGCTGCGCTTGGTTCCCATGGCTGGGGAATCTCGGCGCTGGAGGTGGATCGTGGCCTATTGGCACTTGGACAATTTGGACTGACGCGCTGCCATGCGATCTTGGAAGATGGCACACCTGTTTCGATACCAGATGTGGATTCAAATCCAGCCCCAACACTTCTGCCAGAGGGGGCGCGGAACAGGATAATTTATCTTGCGCTGCCGGTTGCCCAAGCCGGCAGCATTGAGGTGACAGCGGGCTCCGCTACCATGGCTCGATATGTGCGCGATACCATCGAGGTTTCGGACGCAGTCGAAGGGCCGCCATCAACAGCCGATATCCCTATCGGGCGCCTGCAGTTCCGCTTCCTGGTGGAAGGGAATGATTTATCGGGTTTTGTTTGCCTGGGCGTAGCACGTGTGAAGGAAGTCCGCCCAGGTGGTGGTGTATTATTGGATGAGACTTTTATGCCTGCTGCAACGGATTGTAGCGCCCATCCAACGCTGGCTGGCGTCGTGACTGATACATTGGGGCTGGTGACGCATCGTGCGAATGCACTGGCCCGACGTCTTTCCGGCAACGATGCTGTGGGCGGGGCTGAGGTAACTGATATTTTGCTGCTTGCAGCGCTAAATCGTGCGGCGGCCTTGTTCACGCACCTTGCCGAATTTGTCGGGCTGCACCCAGAACGCCTTTTCGCCGAGTTGGTGCAATTGGCCGGAGAGATCGCGAGCTTCACCACCCCCACACGCCGTAACGCAGTTTTTCCAGCCTATCGGCACACTGACCTAGAGGCAAGCTTCCGTCCGGTCATCGATGATTTGCGGCGATCGCTCACTTCTGTGCTGGATCGCCGAGCAGTTGCCATACCTTTGACCGAAAGGAAATATGGCATCCTTACCGGTCAGATTGCCGATCTTTCACTGGTTGGTGAAGCACAATTCGTATTGGTGGCGCGATCCTCCTTCTCGGCGCCAACAGTTGCACGCGTACTTCCCGCACAGGTTAAAGTCGGCCCCACAGAAATCATCCGCGATCTGGTGAATTCAGCCCTTCCTGGTATCGGCCTCCGGCCCCTGCCGTCGGCACCTCGCGTGCTGCCTTTCTACGGTAACGCAACCTATTTCGAATTAGCGGCCGATAGTCCGCTTTGGGCACGCATGCGAATTTCTGGTGCGGTCGCGCTACACGTGGCGGGGGAGTTCACCGACCTCGAAGTTGAACTCTGGGCGATAAGGAGCCCCTGAAAAACATGTCACAACCCTCCCCTTTCACCGAAGAGCCAAACGAAATCGACAAGACTACCCGCATCCTGCCTGGTGCGACCATTAACGCAGCCTCGGTGCGCGTGTCCGATCCTGAACCTGAGAGACGCATGGTACCATCGCGCGCTGCCCCAACACAGCAACGGCAATCGCTGGAATCCCCAGAAGGCAGCGTTTGGGATCTTGGCGCGCTAAACCCACTATGCGCCTTGGCTGCCCCACTCTTGACCATGGCAGCCCGATTGGCGGCGGGCCATACGCATCCGGATCTCGAGGAATTGCGCAGTCGCGCAGTTACGTATGTACGCGATATGGAGGGCCATGCGCTGCAAGACGGCGTGTCCCCGGAACGATTGCGCGTGTTGCGTTATCTGATCTGCGCCACATTGGATGATTTAGTGCTCAGCACGGCAGAGGGCCCACAGAGTGATTGGGCCTCCCGCGGGTTGGTCAGTACCATCGAGCAGGAGACCTGGGGCGGCGAACGTTTCTTTGTGTTCCTGGATAATGCAATGACCGATCCGGTACGCTGGATTGATGTGCTGGAACTTTGCCATATTTGCATTTCGATCGGCTTTGCAGGGCGCTATCGCGTGGCGCCGCGTGGCTCGACTGAACTCGCAGCGTTGCGTGATAAACTTTTCCGCATCATTCGGGCACAGCGTGGTGACCCTGAATTGGATCTTTCGCCACCGCTTCGGCCGCTTGATCTCCCTTTTATGCCAACCAAACCTTCGCGCTGGCTCTGGGCGGTCCCCATTGCCGCGCTCCTGCTGCTGGTGACTGGCTGGATCGTGGCTGATCGTTCGCTCTCCGCCACTGCGGCCGGGCTCGTCATGCGCTTAGAGACGATATTACCGCCTGGCCAACCATTGATCATCCACCCATCCGTGGCACCGACTTCCCCGGCGCCCACGCTCACCCCAGAACAGCGCATGCCGCAAATTGAGAGACTGCGCGAAAGGCTGGCGGACTTCGTCGCGGCAGGGCGTCTGGAGATTACTGAGAATGAGGCATACATCATTCTTCGTTCCCCCGATTTGATGCTGCCATCCGGTCGGACAGCGCCCCCGCAGGAAGCCCTTGTATTGATCGAGAGGATCGGCGCTGCTTTGGCGCTTGAGCCCGGCGAAATTCTTGTTGTCGGGCACAGCGACAATGTGCCGATCCTTGCCAGGAGGCCGCTTGACAATGCCGAATTATCGCGCCGGCGGGCACAAATGGTCGCTGAGCGCATGGCCCCCACGATCGGTGGAGAGGGGCGTATGTCGGTGGAGGGGCGTGGTGATAAACAGCCCATAGCCTCCAACGATACGCCTACCGGACGACAGCGTAACCGTCGCGTTGAAGTTCTTCTATCGCGTGAAGGTCGCTTACCTTGAAAATGATGAAGACGGATCGGAAAACGACCCATGCAGCAGGTCGGCCAGCAGCCAATGAGTCGCGCATTGCGATACGCCGTGCCGCTGCTGGTCCATTGCGGTTGGCGAAAGATAGGCTGTCTCAGGCAGAGGGTCTTCTGATCGCTCGTGGGGGTAGTCAGAAGCCTTGGTATATCGCTCTTGGCCCATCCAATGTGGGTACCACCACGTGGTTGCGCGCAGCAGCGGGATCTGGCCGCTGGACCGGGGATATGAGGTTGTCGGGCGCGCCTTCTGCGCCGGTTGAATTGTTGTCCTGTGAGGGTGCACTGGTCGCCGATATTTCCGGAACTTTGATTTCACAAAACCTTGATGAAAAAGTGGAAAGTTTTGTCTGGCGTGGCGTTTTGCGCCAACTGCGCAGCGCTGCAGCAGGCCGAGTGGCTGGTATTTTGCTTTTTGTCGAAGCATCCGCCTCAGGCCTCGGCGAGATTGCGGATGCTGCGCTCGCTGCACGCCTCGAGGAAATCCGCGCCGGCTTCGGTCCTTTGCCGATTTACTTGATGGTGACAAAGCTCGACCAACTGCCTGGATATGGCACCTTTTTGGCCGGGCTTGAGGGCGATATTCGAGAGCGCCCGTATGGGGCGTTGTTGTCGGCAGGGGCAAGGCAACCAGCCCCAGCTGGGCAACTTCTCGATGAATTATTGGCGCGGCTTACGGCGCAGACCATCTTCCGCCTGCAGGCCACTGGTATTGGCGCGCAAGGCGCAGACGCTTTTGGTTTCCCTACGGCTTTCGCGCAGATACGCGACCCGCTCATTGGGCTGCTAAATCGGCTACTGTCGCGCGAACCTGAAAGGCTAAGGGGAATTTTCTTCAGCGCCAGCCCAACCGCCGGTGCCGGACGCACCCGCGTGGACTTCGCACGCGATGTCTTATCTGGTGTTGTGGCGCAGGAAGCTGGATTTGCAAAACCGGCCAAGTATAGGCTTGCGATACGCGTGCTGGCATCCGTAGCCATCGCAGCCGCGCTTTTGGTGGGCGGTCTTTCAGTTTTGGCAATTGACCATCGGGATCAGGGGGCGGCTCTGGTCAGGATGGAAGAAGCCATTGGGCTCGCCTCGGACTATCTGGCCGCAACCAGTGTGACGGTCATCGCTGACCAGGACCCAAATGCGATCCTTCCGGTTCTGGATGGTCTCGCGGAGGCTAACGCTGCAGCGGGTGCCGCCCCCATGGTCGTGACTGATCATGCTGCCCTCGCTGCTCGCGCAGCGCGTGTTGCCTACCGCTCGGCATTGGCAAAACTTCTGGCGCCCAGGCTTGGGATGGCGGTCGAAGAAGCGATGCGTCAGCACGGGATAGATCCTGGCATCCTCGACGACGCCACCCTGAAGGGCTGGTTGGAGAGTGGCGGTTGGCCCGTCCCGTCAGAGAGTGCCGCAACGCTCCGGGACCATTTGAGAGCCCTGCTGCGTCACGGGGATGAAAGATGAGCGGTGCAACCCGTATTGGCGAAATTCTGCGCCGACCTCCGGTGATTGCGCTTCTGGCCGCTTCCGTACTGGGACTTCTACTCTGGTTTGGCTTGCCGCTGATTGGCATGGGGGAGGAACATCCTCTGGCCGGCACATCCGTTCGGCTTGGCGCCCTATTGTTTGTGGCGCTTTGCTGGGGGGGCGCGAACCTTTTGTTGGCGCGCAACGGCCAACGCGATGGAATAGTACGAGCCGAGGCAGCCACGCGGCGCGCTGCGCGCACAGCCGAACGCGCGGCAAAGATCGACAGCCGCACTGCGACGGACACAACAGCGCGGCGTTTGCGCGCGACTGACCGGCTGCTGGGCGGCCGTACTTCTGACCTTCCGCTATTTCTTTTGCTTGGTCCAACCGGCGCGGGCAAGACAGCCCTGATCGCCCAATCCGGGCTTCCCTTTCCGCTGCAGGCCCGGGCTGGAGTGCTGCCTGAAAGTGGGGTCGCCACCGAGGAAGCCGCTGTTTGGCTCGCGGAGAAGGCAATCTTCCTTGATACTCCCGGTTATTTTGCGGGTTGTGCGCCTCTATCCCTCAGTGATCAAGCGAAGTGGCATGGTTTTCTAGGACTACTGCGCCAGCGCCGCCCATCGCAGGCGGTCAACGGAATATTACTCACGGTCAGCCTTGAGACGATCGCCAGAGCCTCTGATGCTGAGCGCACCGCCTTGGCGCGGAACTTGCGTTATAGAATTACTGATCTTGAGGCTCGCTTTGGCTTCCGCCCACCCTGCCATTTAATTTTTACGCACACCGATACAGTCAGCGGCTTCAGCGAATTTTTTGCCGGAGTGCCAGCCGTTACCCGCGCTGGACAACTTGGTGTGGAGATTCCACCCATTCCTAACCAGTCCCTCGAGAAGGACGTGTTGAGGAGCTATTTCCACAGCATTCTTGTGCGTCTCACGCCGGCAGTACCCGCGCTGCTCCAACGTGAATTGGATACGGAGCGGCGTGTTCGTATTCTTGAATTCCCCGCACAATTCGCAGCTCAATCCGAAGCGGTCGTGGACTTCCTGACCGCCTTGCTGGAGCCATCCCGCCAAGTGGCGCAAGTTTATTTGCGTCGTTTCACGTTCACCAGCGTTCCTGGACCAACAGAAGAATTAGATTCACTCGCGCCGATACTTGATGATGCATTTGGCTTGGCGCCGATTCCGCCGACAGAAAGCAAGCCGGTCCAACGGCGCGCTAGTTTATTCATACATCGGCTGCTGGACGAAATACTGCCGGCTGAGGCTGGCCTCGCAGGTTTCGATCCTCGCCAGCGTCGTCGTGCCCAGCGAAGTCGATTGGCGCTTGCCTCTGGCTCCGGTGCTCTGGCCCTTACGCTTGGCGTGGCATTCACCCTGACCTGGGCTGAAGGCCGTGATCATCTCAAGAACGCGGAGGCAGCGGCGACGGAAGTAGAGTTGGGTCTGACGCGTATAACTGCCGGCGCCTCGCACGAGGCGCGCCTTGAGGTGCTTGATGCGCTCCGAACGGCCGCAGAGAGGCATAAGGAGAGTTTTACTGGTATCGGTGGGGAAGCTCTGGACGAAACTGACAAGCTGGCGGAAGCTGCCTATCGAAGGGGTCTTTCTGCGCTTCTATACCCTGAACTCACAGCCTACCTCCACGCGAAGCTTTCCTCGGCGATTGGGCAAGGAGCGGAGCCAGCTGAGGTTTTCGCCGCGCTGCGCGCCTATCGCGTCATTCTTGGGCAAGGGCCCTTCGATGCGGCTTTGCTTCGCGCGGCATTGCAAGATCTACCCAGACCCTACTCCGCCGTTTGGCGTACTTCTCATGCCAGGCATGTTGATGCGGTTTTGAACGCCGGTGCGCCGCTGCCCGGCGCTACGGTGGACACTTCATTAATTGAGCTCGGGTTGGCGCGACTGCGCGGTTGGTCATCGGTTGAATTGGGCTATGCGATCTTGCAGAGCCATCCTTCATTAAAAGCTATGCCAGAATGGCGTGTAGCCGATCATGCAGGACCTGCCGGCGCACGTGTACTTGCAAGAAGATCTAATCGTGGCCTACTGCAGGGCGTTGCTGGTATGTATACAGCGGCTGCCTTTCATGATGTTGTGAAGGCGCTTATTCCGATTGCTGCGCGCGAAGCGATGGACGTCGCTTGGGTGCTTGGTGAAAGCTCCCTTGGGGTTACTGCTGCAGCAAGGCGTGACCGAAGCGAGGCGAATATTCTTGCACTCTACCTTGATGATTATGCCCGCGCTTGGGAGGGGCTGCTGGCGGATATTGGGATTTTTCCCTTTAGCACCGTGGAGCAGACGCTGGATGTGCTCAACGCGCTCTCGACGACGCAATCACCCCTCCGCCTTTTCCTCCTTGCGGCGGCAAGTGAAACGACGCTCACAACGCCCGCTGTGGCCGATCCGGCTGCTGCAGGGCGCGCCCCGGCAATTGCTGGGCTTGATGGTGTATCATTGGCTTCAGGGCACCTGACCGGGCCTTTGGCGCGCGGCTTGGTAGCTGCTATTCCATCGCCGCAACAGCCTGGGAAACCGATAAACGACCGCTTCTCTGCGCTACACGAATTTGTTCGTGGTGTTAACGGGCAACCAGCCGAACTTGAAGCTTTGACCGCAGGTTTCCGGGAATTGTATGAACAACTACTCCAAGCTTCATTTGCGCCAGATAGCGGACGGGCGATGCTTGCGGCACTGCAGGGTACGGGCGGCAACCAAGCCAGGCTTCGCCTGCAAGGTATTCTACAGCGTAGTCCGGCATCCATCCGCCGGACAGTGGAACCGGCGGTTCAGCGCGCTCAGAATGTCGCGCGAATTACCGCTTCGGACCAGGCGAATGCTGCATGGCATTCCCGTCTATTGCCGGTTTGCCGCACGCTCCTTGATCGTTTTCCGTTCAACCCAACAGCAGGTGATGAAGCGGCTTTAGGCGATGTAACATCGTTATTCGGCCCTACCGGCCAACTGAATGCCTTCTTTGAAGAGCACTTGAAGCCACATATCAATGTGACCACTACGCCCTGGACGCTGCGGCGCACCGGCGGGGCATCATTTGCGGTATCGCCAGCAATGCTTGCCTTTCTCGAACGGGCGGAGTTGCTGCGCACAGCCCTTTTTTCCTTAGGGGCCGAAAGCCCACGAGGAAGATTTGAGATTGAGCCGGTTGAACTAGATGTTCGTGCGCTGGAAATGCTGCTGGTGATGAACGGTAGCATCTTATCATATCGTCATGGCCCAACCACCCCGCGCCAATTTGATTGGCCTTCCGCTACCCCAGCTGTAAGGCTTACTTTTAGTCCGCCGATACCAGGTGAGATATCTTCTGCAGAATTTCGGGGCCCCTGGGCATTACACCGTCTACTCGCACGCGCAACGCGACAGACCTCAACAAAGCCTGAAGAGACTCTCTTTCGGATCGATTTGGGGGCGCGCTGGACGGTATTGTCTTTGAGAGCGAGCAGTCCAGCAAACCCTTTCTCGGTTGGCGTGTTTGATGGGCTGCGCTGCCCTGAGGCGTTATGATGACTAATGGTGGCATCGGAGGACGGCTGCTTAGCTGGGCGCATTCTTCAAGGGAACTCAGTTTCACGACAGGATACGCGACCCAGGCCGGACTTAGGCGGCGGATTCAGGAGGACGCCGTTGCTATTGTTCCGAATTGCGGGCTTTGGGCTGTGGTGGACGGCATGGGGGGCCATGGCGGCGGGGCGATGGCCAGCCGTCTTGTTTCGAGGGCATTGCTTGCGGTGAAGCCTGAAGGTGGAATTGCAGGCATGACCCGGGCAGTCTTGCGTTGCTTGCATCAGTCGCATGAAGAATTGAATAATCTAGATACTGAAACTGGTAGAAAGCCTGGCGCCGCCTTCATTGTGCTTCTCACGGCGGCTGACCATTACACTGCTATTTGGGCAGGTGACGCACGGTTATACCAACAGCGCCGTGGCGTATTCTCCCAAGTAACACAGGACCATCTTGCCCAGGATGGCCATAGCCTATTGCAGGCAATTGGCGGTGGCGGTCCCTTGGAACCCGAAATTGTACATGGCCTGCTGCGCCCCAGGGATCGTTTCCTTTTGTGTAGCGATGGCATAACGAAAACCCTGTCCGGTGCTGTAATAGCCAAGCTGCTCGCGACTGGCGAAGCGCTGGGCTCTGCCGACGCCTTGATAGCAGCTGTACTTGCTGCCGGCGCGCCGGACGACGCTACCGGCATTGTGGTGGCTGTGAATTGATATGAAACTGTTGCTTATTCTACCGCTCAGCGTTCTGATGCGCCCGCCCGAAATGGT
>SXGQ01811194.1_pt1 | contig 21684 bp, 22 predicted proteins | sample 3178371 | NCBI WGS metagenome assembly SXGQ01 (sample SAMN11356859, study PRJNA531348) | freshwater metagenome | isolation source: freshwater sample F1-20 | place: China: Fuxian Lake, Yuxi | collected 2017-12-25 | reverse complement strand
AGCGCCTTCTTGACGTTTTGTTCGACCATCAACACGGTGGTGCCGCTGTCAGCGATGCGCCGTGCAATCGCGAGCAGTTCATCCACCATGCGCGGGGCCAGGCCGAGCGAGGGTTCATCGAGCAGTAACAGACGCGGTCGCAGCACGAGAGTGCGCGCAAGCGCGACGCGACGTGCCTCGCCGCCGGACAATGTCGTGACATCACGACTTTCGAATCCGCCCAAACCGACCAACGCAAGTATCTCGTCGACATGACCACGCGCGACTGTCTTGTCGACACCTGCGGCCCGCAAGCCATACGCCACGTTTTTTTCCACATTCAGATGCGGAAAGAGCTGACCATCTTGAAACACCATGCCGAATCGCCGGCGATGCGGAGCGACATCGTGGAGGTCATATCCGTCGAACCAGATCGATCCACGCTCCACTCGTTGGAAACCGGCAATGACCCGGAGAAGAGTCGACTTCCCACATCCACTCGGGCCGGTCACTGCGACGACCTCTCCTGGAGCGACGGCCAATGAGAACTCACGAAGAATCGACCTGCCATCGATGGTGATGGTGATGTTTCGTACGTCAAGCACGAGACACCGCCGCTGCGACGAACACGACCATGATCAGTGACACCGCGAAGCCTGCCTGCTGAACGATGTCGCCTGGTCTCCCGAGCAATTGAGCGAGTGCCACCGGCAATGTCTGAGTGTCTTGTCGACTGAGAAATGACGTCGCCCCGAATTCGCCGATTGACAATGCCGCTGACACTCCGGCTGACGCACGCAGTGCACGTCGGGATGCGCCAATGTCGATTGTCCACCATGAAACAAAGGGGCTCGCTCCAAGGATGGCCGCGGCATCTCGCTGACCTTGCGGTATCGCCTGCAGTGCGTGAGAGATGATGCGTATGGCGAGGGGGAGAGCGATGACAGCGTGCATGACTGGAATCAGCCAGGTCGATGCTCGCCAGTTGATCGGTGATTCATCGAATGTGATGATCGCACCAAAACCAAGGATCACTCCGGAAGTGATGACCGGTCCGGCCGTCAAAAGATCGAGAAGACGGGCGCCTCTCACCATGCGGTCACGGACCGTCGCGATGACGACGGCACAAGGAAGACAGATCGCGACACAGAGCGTGGCGAAGATGACCGAGTTCAGCAGAGCGCGCGGTACGTTGACGCCGACCGTCGCTAGCGAGCCGTTCCAGAGAGCCCGCCAACCGCCGATGGTGAACGCTCCATCACCACCAAATGAACGGCGAACGAGGGTGAAAAATGGCGCGCACATGGCGACACATGAGACGAGGACGAACATGGAAATCGATCGGCGACGAGGATGAAGCGTCAGAGGCGATCCATTGCTGATTGTTGATGGTCCCGCCACCGGAGACTCACCCCCTGTGAACGTGAACAGGATTCCGACAAGGACGATCTGCAGAACCGACAGCACCACGGCCTCGTCGAGATCGCCGAAGGTGACTGCTTGGGTGAAGATCTCGACCTCAACCGTGCGGAATGCGGGACCACCAAGAACAGCGACCACGCCATAGGACATGAAAGTGAATGCGAAGACGAGTGCGCATGCTGCGGCGATGGGTCGACGTAGAAGCGGTGCTGTCACTGATGTGAAGGTTCTGAGCGGACTTGATCCGAGCGAGGTAGCGGCGAGTGTCATGTCGCGTGGAATGAGGTTCCAGCGACTGCCCACGATGCGAACGACGACGGCGACATTGAAGATGCAGTGTGCGACAAGGATGGGCAACAAACCCGTGTCGTCGTCACCGGGAACGACGGAGCGCACTGCAGCGGCGACGACGACCGAGGGCAGCACGAATGGCGCGACCATGATCGCTTGGGCGACTGAGTGCCAGCGGAAACGAAAGATGGAGAGCGCCCATGTGACGGGAAGTGCAACGGCGAAGGTGAGGATCGTGCTGAGTATCGCTTGCCAGGTGGTGAACCACAGCACATCCCACGTCGCGGTTGAAGTCAAGTGTTCTCGCAGAGAGTCAAATGACGTCACCGACGTGATCATGTTGAGCGTCGGCAACAGATAGAAAACCATGAGCACGCCGACAGGGACGAGAAGCAACATCGTCATAAGGCCAACTCTGCCCATCGTTCGATCCACCTCTCACGATTCCGAGCAATGGTCTCGGCATCGAGGACCAACGGATTTGCCGGTTTCACCGCGAAGTTTTGAAACACTTCAGGCAAGGTGGCCGATTCATTCACGGGAAAAACGAACAGGGACAGGGGCATCGACTCTTGAAAAGTCGTGCCGAGCAGGAAGTCGATGAGTTTGTCGGCACTCTCGCTGTTCTTGGCGCCACGGAGTCGACCCACATATTCGGTTTGACGAAAACACGACGACTCCATCACCGAGGTCGGTGGCACGGTCACTGGCGGGTCGCTATACAAGACCTCTGCCGGCGGTGACGACCCGTAGCTTACGACCAATGGACGCGGTCCTTTGCCTGACGAACCGGAGAACTCCACGGTGTACGCAGTCGTCCAGTCGCTGACGATCTTCACACCATTGCTTCGAAGACGACTCCAGTATTCATGCCATCCGTCTTCGCCGTAGGTGGCGATGGTGGCGAGTAGGAAGGCGAGCCCTGGTGAGCTCGTGCGGGGGTCCTGGACGACAAGCAAGTCCTTGTATGCCTGATCGACGAGATCGTCGAGGCTCACTGGTCTTGCGAGACCGACATTGTCGAAATATGCATCATGAAGATTGATGCACACGTCTCCGGTGTCGACCGGCTCATATGAATCAAGTACGTCAGCTTCCTGCACGCGAGCAAGAAAGGTGTTGTCGACCCCCCACAGCACATCGGCCTCGGGGTTGCCGGCGGTGAGTATCGCCTTCGACACGAGCATCCCCGTGTCACCGCCAGTCACGACCTTCACCTCGATTCCAGTTTCTGCAGTGAAGGATTCAAAGATGCCTTCTTGAGGTGTGAATGCGTCGTAGGCAAGCAACGTCACCGAACGTTGCGCGGCAGACCCGCTGTTCTCGGTGGTGGATGAACACGACGACAGCAGCTGTAGTGCAAGTGACGCGAGTACGACAGAGAGCGCACGTGTCTTCATTTGTTGTCTCCTTGGTCGAAATGTCCGGGTCGGATGACGAAGAGAACTCCACTCGCGACTGTGACCGTCACGCTGTTGCTGACCGCGACATTGCTCACGCCTCGGGAACTGAACGCAGCAAGCACTTCGTCCTGCAAGGGCCATCGAAGTCCATCTGTGGTGCTGACGTGAACGTCGCCTCCGATTGGAATGAGACTGACGGTCTCTCCGGTGATCACGTCGAACGTTTCTCGGTGATGTGACGTCACGACGTGTATGTGAGTTCGGCCAGTGGTGCACATCGTGCGGACGCCGCGTAATGCAGGTGCAGCGAGGATGTGGAGAGCTCCGAGAACGTGGTCAAGTCGGTCACCGCCGCCAGAAATCACGTGTATCGAATCGACTCCATGGTCTGCAGCGATGCTGAGAGCAAGTTCGGCGTCCGTCGCATCTTTGTCGCGTGGATGTTCGACGATGAGCGTGTCCGATTGACGCGCATCGTTGAGCGAGGTTGACGAGATGCTGTCGAGGTCGCCGACGAGAACGTGCGGAGAGAGTCCGAGTGACACCGCATGGTCCCATCCACTGTCGGCAGCGATCACAAACGCGTCGGTCGCAATTGCGGCAGATTCAGATTGAGGCGAGTCACCACCCAAGATGACGACTGCGTGAGTGTGTTGTCGAGTGACCATGCCATCCCTCCGCTGGAATTACCCAGATCAGGTGTGCGGGTCGGTGCCGGCGGACACCCTCTCAGCCCGCCGATCCAGCGAGCTCCCCGTGTTCTCGTGAGCGTATCCGTTGGCGGTCTAGGTTTGCCACTGTGTACACGTTTGCCACAGCGCACATGGAGGTGTGACATGGGGAAGTTCAACAGGAAAGTCGTTTTGGTGACCGGTGGTGGTCGTGGAATCGGACGCGGAATCTCGCTCGCCTTCGCACAAGAAGGTGCGACCGTTGCGATCAACTATCGACGTGACAAGGAAGCGGCAGAGGTAACCGCACGAGACGTCGTTGTTGCAGGGGGTCGAGCGTCCATTCATATGGCGTCAACCGATGTGCCTGAGCAATGTGAGGCGATGGCGAAAGAAGTGATCGCCGCACACGGTGGTATCGATGTCCTCGTCGTGAATGGTGGTGTCGCGTCAAGGGGAAAGTCTGTGGCCGACACCGACGCGGAGGAACTCTGGCGGCTGGTCGCGGTACATGCACTCGGCCCACATCAACTGTGCCGGGCTGTGTTGCCGTCAATGCGCACTCGAGGCCGTGGCGACATCGTGTTCGTCTCATCCACCGCCACCAGCTATTTCGCTGCCGGAAGTGCGCCGTATTCGATGGGCAAGTCGGCACAAGAGGCGTTGGCGCAGGTGCTCGCGAAAGAAGAGCGACCCCACCACATTCATGTGAATGTCGTCGCGCCGGGCCTCGTTGAGACTGATATGGGTGTTCGCATGGGGCGAGCGATGACGGGGAACATGGACTTGAAGGACCTGCGAGTGCTTGACGACAAGAGCCCGTTTGGACGAGTGTGTCAGCCATCCGACATCGCCGACGTGGTCCTATGGTTGTGCAGCGATGCGGCGGGTTATGTGACCGGACAACGCATCGAGGTGGACGGTGGTGTCTCACGCTGATCTGGCGAGCACGCCTAGACCGCCCTACGGGTCGGCGGTAGCCTGAGCATCGTGAGCCCACTCGTCACTAATTCGTCAGACACCATCATCGAGATTACGCCTGAGGCGCTCGCCAAGTTGCTCGAACTGCGTGATGAAGAGCCCGAGAAAGACCGACTCGGTCTCCGTATCGAGGTGCTCGTGGCACCCGGCGACGAATTCACTTACGACCTTTCGTTCGATGTGGTCACGCAAGCAGCGTTCAGCGACGAAGTCCGCACCATCGACGGGCTGAAAATCATCGTTCCGCAAGCAAGCGTGGAACATATTCACGGAGCCACGCTCGACTACAGCGACCGACAGGGTCTGTTGATGCGCAATCCGAACAAGCCACCGGCGCCCGTCGTCGAGGGGCTCGTCAAAGACGATGAGATGTCCGCACAAATCGAGGCTGTCATCGCCACCGATGTCAATCCGTCACTCGCTGCCCACGGTGGATTCGTCACGTTCGTCGGTCACGACACCCAAGGCACTGCGTACCTCACCATGGGTGGTGGCTGTCACGGTTGTTCAATGAGCAAGATGACGATGCTTGAAGGTGTCCAGACCACACTCGTTGACCAAGTTCCTGGAGTTGTGAAGGTGCGCGACCTCACCGATCACACGAGTGGTTCGAATCCGTTCTATTCGTGACAGCAATCGCTGGTCAGCGACGCTTCCACACCGGTTGACGCTTTTCAGCAAAAGCGCGCGGGCCCTCTTTCGAGTCTTCCGTGGAGAAAATCGGCCAGCCGATCTCGAATTCCAACTTCAGTGCATCGGCTTCTGACAGCGTCGCGGTCTCTTGCACGCTCTTCAGGATCGCTTCGACGGCAAGCGGTCCGTTTGCGGCAATGAGAGCAGCGAGCTCTTTCGCTTTGTCAAGAGCGTGACCATCGGGCACGACGTGTCCGATGAGGCCGATGTCTTTGGCTTCTTGTGCGGTGTAGGCACGAGCAGTCAGCAACATCTCGAGTGCGTTCGTGTAGCCGATCTGGCGTTGAAGGCGAACGGTCGACCCGCCGACAGGGAACAGTCCGCGCTTGGCTTCGAACACTCCGAAAGTGGCACTCTCTCCGGCGACACGTAGATGAGTGGCCTGCAAGATCTCGGTGCCACCGGCCACCGCGTACCCCTCTACTGCGGCAATGAGTGGTTTGTGGAGGCGGTAGTGACGAAGCAAACCTTTCCAGTGGATGTCAGGGTCCTCGGCCCAACGTGCTTGGTAGGCATTCTCGTTTTCATCGCCTGACGCCCGTGCCTTCAGATCCATGCCAGTGCAGAAGGACCCGCCAGAGCCGGTGAGGATCGCACAGCGAAGGTCGTCGTCTTCGTTGAGCATCTTCCAGGCGTCGGCCATTCCAACGAGCATCGCCGGACTGAGGGCATTCTTGGCCTCGGGGCGGTTCATCGTCACGATGAGAACGTGATTCTCACGCTCGACCTTTAGGTGCTCGGTTCCTGCCATGGCTGCTCCTTTTTGTCGCTCTATGCGGAGGTCGAAGATGTTGCTTACTACATTTCAGGCGGGGGAACGGCACCGAACTGCCGTCGCACACTCATGGCAAATACGACCACTTACAACCTCGTCGATCTCTTTGAGCAGGCCGCTGACGCATGGCCCGATCGCACGTACCTGATCGACGACGACTCACGTTGTACCTACAAAGAGATGGATGCGCGCGCGAACCGGCTGGCGCATCATCTCGCCGCACAAGGAATCGGACCCGGCGACCACGTGGGTATCTACGCCTACAACTGTGTGCAGTGGGTGGAGACGCTGTGGGCCGTCTTCAAACTGCGGGCCGTGTGGATCAACATCAACTATCGCTACGTGACCGACGAGCTGAAATACCTCTTCGACAATGCCGGACTCAAGTTCCTCGTCGTGCAACCAGAGTTCGTTGAGCGAGCAAAAGAGGCACAGCCTGGACTACCGATGTTGGTCATGGGGCCTGAGTATGAAGCAGCACTCGCGGGCCAATCAGACGTGCGCGATTTCGCGCAACGGTCGAACGATGACCATTACATTTTGTTCACGGGCGGTACCACGGGCATGCCGAAAGGTGTCGTGTGGCGCCACGAGGATGTGCTGATGGCGCTCGGCGGTGGCATCGACATGACGAATGGAACTCGCGTGACCTCCCCGCAAGATTTCGTCACCAAGGGAAACAACGGTTTTACGCTCACCACGTTCCCGATTCCGCCACTCATGCACGGTGCGACGCAATGGAGCATCATGGGTCAGAGCTTCGTCGGTAACACGAACGTGTTGAGAGCAAAGTTCAGCGCAGCAGATGTGTGGCGCACGGTCGAGAAAGAGAAAGTCAATCTTCTCATGATCACGGGCGATGCAATCGGTCGGCCCCTGCTCGAAGAGTTCAAGACGATGAAAGAGAATGGCACGGCACCGGACGTCTCGTCACTCTTCGCGATCTCGTCCAGCGCGGTGCTGTTCTCTCAGTCTTCGAAAGATGAGTTCCTCGACAACTTCCCGAACCTGGTCATCACTGATGCAATCGGGTCGTCCGAAGGCGGTGGTAACGGGATCTCGATGGTGAAGAAGGGTGACGCCATGAAAGGTGGACCCACCGTCATGGCTGCACCCGATGCTGTCGTGCTCGACGAAAACCTCAATCGCCTTGCACCTGGTTCAGGAAGGGTCGGCAAGTTGGCTCGCTTTGGCAACGTGCCGGTCGGCTATCTGAATGATCCCGAAAAGACTGCGCAGACCTTCGTCACCGGTCCAGACGGCGTCCGCTACGTCATTCCAGGTGACTTCGCAATGCTCGAAGGAAACGGCACCATCACGATGCTTGGTCGTGGTTCAGTCAGCATCAACACCGGTGGTGAGAAGGTGTTCCCGGAAGAAGTCGAGAACGCGCTCAAGTCGCATCCGGCAGTGTTTGATGCGGTGGTCGTGGGTGTTCCTGACGAACGTTGGGGTGAGCGCATCGCAGCCGTCGTTCAGTTCCGTGAAGGTCACACGGCCACACTCGATGACATCCAATCACACAGTCGAAATCACATCGCCGGGTACAAAGTGCCGCGCGAGTTGGTGCCGACAGACACGATCGTGCGGTCACCCGCTGGAAAACCCGACTACCGCTGGGCCAAACAGTACGCACTCGACAACATCTGACCGAAACACTTTGGAGGGAATATGACTGCAGGGCAAGGGCCACTCGCTGGTGTGCGCGTCGTCGAATTAGTGGGGCAAGGCCCCGGCCCGATGGGTGCCACAGTGCTCGCTGATCTCGGTTGCGACGTGGTTGCAGTTGACCGTCCGTCCGTCGCGGCAAAGGTGAAGCGCGATCGTCCGTCGATCAGTCCGTTCACGCGTGGCAAGCGCACCGTGTCGCTTGACTTGAAGAATGCCAACGACATGGCCATGCTTCGCCAACTCATCGACCGTGCCGACGTGTTGGTTGATCCGTTTCGGCCTGGCGTGTGCGAACGTCTCGGAATCGGACCCGACGTGGTGTGCGCGTCCAACCCGCGACTCATCTTCGCCCGTATGACTGGTTTCGGCCAGGACGGTCCGATGGCAATGGTGGCTGGTCATGACATCAACTACATCTCGCTGTCGGGTGCGCTTGACATGCTCGGTGAAGAGAACGGACCACCGCAGCCGCCGATCAATTTGCTCGGTGATTTTGCCGGCGGAGGAATGTTGCTCGCGCTCGGGGTGTCCGCAGCCCTTGTTCATCAACGTGCCACCGGACAGGGACAAGTCATCGACGTGTCCATGGTTGAAGGTGCGGCGATGGTTGCGGGAACGTTCTATCCGGGTGTCGACATGGGCAACTGGGGGCCACGCGGCACGAACCATCTCGACGGTGCCGCTCCGTTCTACGGCGCGTTTCAATGCAAAGACGGTGGATACTTCGCGATCGGCGCGATCGAGGATCAGTTCTTCGCTGAGTTGATCCAGCGGATGGGCTTTGAGGACTTCGGGCCGCAATGGGACAAGTCAAAGTGGCCAGCGCAGAAAAAGATGATGGCTGACATGTTCATGACGAAGACGCGAGACGAGTGGAGTGCGTTGCTCGAAGGTTTCGAGACATGTGCAACCCCGGTGTTGTCAGTAAAGGAAGTGGAGACACATCCGCACACGAAGGCACGTGGAACTGTTGTGCGTCGAAACGGTGGCCTTCATGCGCAAGCGGCACCGCGATTCTCGGGAACACCAGTCGAAGCTGGGCAGCCTGTGCACCCTGGGTCTCACGACACCGCTCAGGTCTTGGCTGACTGGAGTTGAGTCGACACGCAGATCAGCTCGTGGGAGCCGAGTTGCCCAACGGGCTGTTGACACTCGCGGCGAGCAGTTTGGCTCGCCAGTCAACGACGACGGAATTGGTCAACTGACGCCACGAGACGGTGGAGTCGTTGGTCTCCTTGGTCTTTTCCCACGTTGCCCAGTCGTCCCACGTGGGGATTGCCCACAGCACGATGACTTCGGAATCGTTCACCATCGCGTGACGGTATGCGCCGACCAAAGTCCAGCCCATGTCTTCGAATGTCGCACGGCCCTTCTCGTCGATCATCGACAAGTAGTCGCGGGCGGAACCTGGCTGTACGTGAATCAGCTCGTGCATGTAACACTCGCCGGTCACTCCACGAGCGTGAAGTTGATCGACAGTCGGAGTGTGTGGTGATGCCACGAGGAGACGGTCGTAACCCCCACTGCGATAGTTCAGTGCTTCGGCCCACCACGGCACGAGGTTCTTGTCCTGGTGCACCGGGTTGTTGAATTCGTGACGGAAGTTGCGGGCGACTCCCTCCCAGCCATCGACAAACTCCCAGAGATTGATGCTTTCGGGCCATCGTTCAGTGCTGCCGACCGTGCTGAAGTTGCCCACCATCTCCATGCGGCGCTCTTCACGCGCAAGCGGTCTGTAGTTGCACATGTGTTCGTTGTACTTCGCACGATTCTGTCCGACGATGTCAATGACTTCGTGCAAGTAGACCCGGTCATTCATCGGAGCACGACTGCATTCATCATCGGAGCACGACTGCATTCATCATCGGAGCACGACTGCATTCATCATTGGAGCACGTCCTTCTTCATGAAATTTTCACGAGGGTTCGTGAACTCATCTTTGAACACAACGGCACCGTCGCCGTTGACATGCAAAATGAGTCCGTAAGTGCGTTCGCTGGTGTCATAGACGATGGCGGCACGTGCACCCTTCACGACACATTCACGCATATTCGTGCCAACTGGAACATTGTCTCTGATCGTTGCCTGCATGACGTCAGCATTCGGAGAGGAAAGTGGAAGCGGAGGATGGCTGAAAAGTTTCGGCCGCAGTGAGCGATTGTCGGGTGTCTTTTGGTTTCCACCAGCCTTGAACCAACTGACGACCGTTGATTCACTGCTGGTCGGGTCGTACACATCTTCCTCTTTGCGCCACTTCCCACCACCTGCATAGGTCAACAAGGTGTAGTTGGGAAACTCGAATTGCTCACTTCCACCGCTCGGGTCGGGGAGATGGTTCCAGATCCAAAGCGACACTTTGTCGTCCACGATGTCGTACCACTCGATGGAAAATGACATTGCCGGTACCATCGCCATCTGTGCGACGATCCAGTCGCGGATGCCTTCACTACCGACAAATTGCCCCAGGCAATGTTCGGTGTATAGAGCGTCGTCAGTGAACACATTGGACCAACCGACCCAGTCATGTCCGTACGCACCACGACGCAGGAATTCATGGAAGGCGCGCTCGACCTCGTCATGGCTGTATGTACTCATCGGCACACCGTCGCTCCGTCGACCAACATCGACTCTCCGCTCACGAAACTCGCACGATCACTGCACAACCACACTGCAGCTTCAGCGATTTCCTCGGGTTCGCCGAGGCGACCGCGTCCGACGGTCTTGGCGACCATCTTCCCGATGTCGGGGTTGGCTTCCGTGAATTGTTGGATCATCGGAGTGTTGGTCGTGCCTGGGAGTACCGCGTTGACGCGCAGACCTTGCTTCGCGTATTCGATGGCTGCCGTCTTCGTGAGACCGACCACACCGTGCTTTGAGGCGACGTAGTGGGGAAGCCCCGCGAAGCCGACGACACCTGCACCACTCGAGGTGTTGACGATTGCACCGCCACCACTGGCGAGAATCGCAGGTATCTCGTGTTTCATCGACAGGAACACACTCGTCAAGTTGATGGTGAGCATGCGGTTCCATTCGCTCAAGCTCAGGTCGGTGAATGACGACACGGTGCCGCTGATGCCGGCGTTGTTGTGAGCGCAGTCCAGGCGACCGAAGTGCTCCATGGCCGTTGCGACCATCGCAATCACTTGGTCCTCGTCGGTGACGTCGGCCTGCACTGCGACGGCGTTGCCACCAGACGTCGCAATTACTTCTGCCACACGCAATGCAGCCTCACCATCGACATCGGCGACGACCACCGACGCGCCCTCGGCGGCAAAGAGCCGGGCACTTGACTCGCCGATGCCGCGACCCGCGCCTGTCACCAAAGCGACCTTACCTTCGACCAATCCCATGTGCCACCAGTCCTTTCGTCGGCGCGCCGCGCCGTCGAATCACCGTAGTCAATGCCGAATGGGATACCGTGCGCGCATGATTCAGTTGATTTCGTACCTGAAGCGCAAGCCCGGAACGACCCATGCCGAGTTCCTCGAGTACTGGCACAACAACCACGGCCCGCTCATTCGTAACTCCTCAGCAGCCAAGTACGTGCGCCGATATGAACAGCACGCATCGGTGTGGCCTGAACTCGGTAGTCGCATACCCGAGCCCGAATGGGACGGCGTCACCATTCAGTGGTTCGACTCGGCCCAGGCTTTTTACGACCACATGAAAGAAGACGACTTTCCGGCGATGATGGAGGACACCGACAAGTTCCTCGACATGACGAAGACCCAGTTCGTCATCACCGAAGAGCCCAACATCGTCATCAGCTGAGAGACAGGCACGGCACGAGGTGGTTCGGCAATCGTGCGTCATCCTCGCCGGGGCAGGCATCCTGCGTGATGGTGTCGTCAATGACCTGCGCGAGGTCGTCACGCGTACGAACATCGGGGTGTTCAACTCGTGGGCAGCAAAGGGCTTGTTCCGATGGGACAGTCCGGCGCACTTTGGCACAGTCGGTCTACAGCGTGACGATTTCGTGCGAGCACAATTGGCCGATGCAACTGAGGTGATCGTCGTGGGGTGTGACGAGCATGAAGTGCCTCGTCAATTGCTCACAGATTTGGGCGTGGCGTGGCGTGACATTGCGACCGGCGACCTGCGCACGTTCACACATGTCGGACATGACGACATGCCAGAGCGACCCGCGGTGTATGCCGAACTCGCCGCTGTGTGTGGTCCGTTGTACGACGACGACTCTGTTCCGCTCAACCCGGCACGAGCAGCACGGGACCTATCGCTGTGGTTACCGGACGATGGATTTGCGACGGCCGATGCAAACATCTGCGGCTTCTGGCTCGGGCGAACATTCCCCACCAGACATCTCGGCAGTGTCCAGCTTCCGACAGCGCCAGTCGCTGGTTTTGCCGCGACCAATGCACTCCGGGCGTCCGGTATCGGACAGACCGCAGTGGTCGTCGCTCCGGCACTTGATGGTGCGACCGAGCAGGTCATCGAGGCTGCACGACGACTCGGTCAATCATTCATCGTTGAGTTATGGACGTCGGTTGGTCCACAACTGTCGTCTGACGATCGAGTTCAGCAACTGACAGCTGCATGGGAGAAGGGTGGTGTCCAAGTGGTGGAAGTCGGCGTCAACTTCGCTGCGTTGTCACGCCTCGTCGACGTGTGTGGACCACCGCGAGTCTGGGGTCTCTAGATCATCTTCCAGGTGTCGATGATTGATTGTGAGTCGCTCACCGTGGACATTGACGGCAACATGTTCACCAACACGCCTTGGGCGTAGTCCTCAGGAAAACCAGCGACACAGTCACGTGCCACGACCACCGAGTATCCGAGGTTGACAGCCTCGATGGCCATGCCAGGTACTCCGACGTTCAAGGACACACCACAGATGACGACAGTCTCGACACCGCGTGCACTTAGTTGTGAGTGAAGGTCCGTTCGAGTGAACGGCGTGACGCTGACATGGCGCTCAGAGATGAGATCACCCGCTTGAGGTCCGAGCAACGGGAGCACTTTGGCTTGCTCTGACCCTTGAAGTAGGTAGTTCGGATCCTTGCGCGCCGCAAACATCATCGGTAGGTCCATGCGTGTTCCCTCACGAGTCGGTGTCATCGTGAAGATGCAATGACCGACTGTCGCTCCGGCCGTCCGCGCTTTGTCCAGAAGGCGAGCCGTGTTCTTTTCGACTCCTGCGGCAGTCACCGCGTCGCGTAGTTGCCAGAAGAGTGCTGAGTCGCCACAGATTCCTCGTTGTAGCTCCATGGTGAGAACAGCGGTTTTTGCAGGAGTGACGAGTGATGACAGATCCACGATTGTTCACGGTAGTTCGCCGCCATGTGCGCTGTCAGGTCCGCCTGCACTAGCGTCAGTGTCTCGCGCACCGGGGGATTGGTGCCTACATCCAAGGGGGAACTCATGGGCAAGCCGATCGAGTTGGGAACACTTCTCTTCACCATGGTCGAGCCACACAAGGGGCATGAGGTCGACTACAACCGCTGGTACGAAACGGACCACTTCTACGGCGGTTGCATGGTCGCCCAATACAACTTCGCGGGCGACCGATTCGTCGCCACGCGTGATCTGAAAGAACTGCGTTATCCGAAAGAGTCACCGATGACTCCGGACCCGACGGTGGGCTCGTACCTCGCCCTCTCCTGGGTGCTGAAGGGTCATCACGACGACTGGAATCGCTGGAGCGTGGACATGGTGCACCAATTGCACGCTTCTGGACGTATGTTCGCTCAACGCGACCACATCCACACGGTGTTGTATGAGAAGGCGTGGTCGATTCAGAAAGACGAACGTGGAACGCCGATCGAGCAAGCGCTCGATCGCAACTACGACGGCATCATCGTCAATGTGGGCGAATTGAACGAGGGACGCACTCACGCCGAGCTTGAGGCATGGACGCGAGACGAGTGGGCGCCACGGGCGATGAGTAAGAAGTGGGGACCAGATTTGATTCTGAACGCATTGCCACTGCCGTTGCTCGACGACGCACCTGCTGAGATTCCGCGCATGAAGAATGCAGACCGCCGATTCCTACAGATTCACTTCGTGGACCACGATCCGAAGAAGAAGTGGGACAAGGGCTACGGCAATTTTGGTGCCGACCTCGAAGCGAGTGGAATTGGAACACACTTGTGGACGTCACCGTTCAAGCAGACGGTGTTCGGCACTGACAAGTACACAGACAAGTTGTGGTGACAACGGTCATGGATCTCGCCCAGTACAAGGGCAAGAAAGTCCTCGTCACTGGCGTCACTGGTTGGGTCGCCGGGCCAATCGCAACGGGTCTTGCCCAAGCAGGTGCCACAGTGTTCGGTGCGTCACGGTTTGCGAAGCCAGAACAACGTTCCGAGTGGCAGGACAAAGGTGTCACGCCCGTGAGTGTCGACCTCGAGCAGGGCCGTTTTGACGAAGTTCCCGCAGACCTTGACTATGTCCTGCACTTCGCAGTCTCGAAGACCTCTGATTTCGAGCAAGCTTTTGCTGCGAATGCAGAGGGAAGCGCGGCGCTCATGGAAGTAGCTGCGTCTCGATCCGATTCATTGGCAGCGTTCTTGCATTGCTCGTCGACTGCGGTGTACGAACCGAAGGACCACGAACCACGCAAAGAGACTGATTTGTTGGGTGACAGTCACCGGCCGATGCCGGGCATGCCGACGTACAGCATCTCGAAGATTGCAGGTGAAGTGCTCGTGCGATACACCGCCAAGCGCCTCGGCATTCCGACCGTGGTCGCCCGTCTGAACGTGCCGTATGGCGATTCCTACGGCTGGATGCTCTTCCATCTCATGATGATGGAACGCGACATCCCGGTGCCGGTGCATGTGAACCAGCCGACGTCGTACACGCCCATCCACGCTGACGACATCAATCGCAGCATTCCGTATCTTTTGTCGACGGCTTCGACGCCAGCGACTGTCATCAACTGGGGTGGCGACGAAGTGGCGGGGATTGAAGATTGGTGCGCGGAGATGGGCCGTCTCACTGGCCTCACGCCGAAGTACAACCCGACGACCGCGACCATCGCAGCAATCATTCCCGACCTCGAGAAACTGCATGCGACAGGTTTCCATTCCCAAGTCAACTGGCGTGATGGCATTCGACGACTCGTTTCGACCTGTCGACCCGATCTGCTGAAGAACTGATTCATGCAACTCGGCCTCACGATCTTCAACACCGACCGGTCGATGAACATCGTGGACCTCGCTGTCGAAGCGGAAGCACGGGGTTTCTATTCGCTGTACATCCCAGAACACACGCATATCCCGACGAGCAGGTTGACGCCTGCGCCAACGGGCGATTCAGAACTCGCTGATGACTACAAGCGAAGTCTCGACCCGCTGGTGTCACTCGGTGCGTGTGCAGCCGTCACCAAGAAGTTGAAACTCGGCACGGGTGTCGCACTCGTGGTCGAGCATGACCCGATCGCATACGCGAAAGAGTGGGCGACACTCGATTTCATCAGTAGTGGACGTGCCGTGTGCGGTGTCGGCTATGGCTGGAACAAAGAAGAGATGGCCGATCACAGAGTGGACTATGCGACACGACGTGAGCGCACACGCGAATACATGTTGGCGATGAACGCGTTGTGGCGCGATGAGGTGGCTGAATTCAACGGCGAGTATGTCTCCTTCGAACCATCGTGGGCGTGGCCGAAGCCCGTCCAACAGCCGCGTATCCGCACGCTCATCGGCGGTGCACCAGGCCCGAAGATGTTCGCTGCGATCGCCGAATGGGCCGACGGATGGATTCCCATCGGTGGGGCAGGTATCCGAGATTCACTGCCGGTCTTGCGCGACGCGTGGTCACAACGCAACCGTGAAGGATCACCAGACATCGTGCCGTTTGGCACGCTTCCGTCAGACGACAAGTTGGCGTACTACCGAGACATCGGCTGCACAGAGGTCGTGTTGCGCGTACCAGCTGCAGATCGCGACACGGTGCTTCAGACGCTCGATGCATTTGCCATCTACGTCGGAAAGTTCTGATGTAGATGTCGGCTGCAGCGCTACGAGAGCCCGATCATCGAGCGCAGTAAGTCGCGGTGCATGATGAGTTGCTCTGGCTCGTCAGGTTCAGCGGCCTCGCCATAGGCGATCTGCCGGCGTGAGGTGCGAATGGAGATCGCCGCAAATCGCATCGCGGCATACACCTGGTACCACGTGAGGTCACCTGGGTCATGTCCACCGGCTGCCACGTAGTCCGCAACGACATCTTCTTCGCGCATCATGTCAGGGAAACCCGGCATGCCCATGACTTCGGCGATGTTTTGGAAGAAGCGATGCATGAACACCATCCATCCGACATCGACGCCCGGATGGCCGACGTTGACCATCTCCCAGTCAAGAACTGCGACAGGTTTGGTTCCACGGAACAACATGTTCCCGATGCGAGAGTCTCCCCACGACAGCACGACGGGGCCGGGGTCGGAAGGCATGTTGCGCTCGAGATAATCAAACGCAGCTTCGATGGTGGGGTAGGAGATACCGGCACGTGACCATTCGTAGTACTGATGCTGTTCCTGAAGCATGCGTCGAAGTGGTTCGTTCAAGTTCGGTGCCGCAAACGACACGTTCTCGCCCGCAAGCGAAATCGCATGGATTTTCGCGAGCACCGTAGCCGCGTTGCGTTGCAACTCTCGGCGCTCCTCCGAAGACATGCCATCCAAGAAACTTCCACCGAAGGTATAGGGCATCATGTCTGGCGGAGCCTCTCCCTGGATGCGATCCATGATGAAAAACGGTGCACCAAGAATCGATTCGTCGAGCTCCACCTCAGTCACATTTGGAACGGGGACGTCACTTCGTGCCGCGACGAACTGCATCGCCTTGTACTGGGCTTCCAAGTCGTACACCGGGAACACCGGCCAGTCATCCATGCTTGGGCGAATACGCGCGACCTTCGGATACTTCATGCCACCCGGGTCGAGGTTGAACAAGATTGTCTCGCTGCTCATGCCTGTGCCTGTCGGTACTCCGACATCAAGCACGGCCACGCGTTGCTTGAGTCTTTGCTCATACCAACGTTCCAGGTCCTCAGCAATGTGCTGCGGGTTGCGTTTTGACGGAAGTGGCATGACGATCAGCGCATGTAGAGAAGTTGCTCGAAACGATCAGCAATCTTCCAACCGTCTTTATTGCGCTTCACCTTGTCGCGGTACCACCCGCAGGCCTCCATGTAGTGTGGGGTGTCGCCCGGAATGCGCATCACCATCTTGTACATGCTGCGCACATTTGCGGTGTCGTCACCAGTGAATTCAATGACGACGTTGCTGGCTTGGCTGGCAGAGATGTCGAACATGCCGAACACGCCTTTGAGCCACTCAGCGGCCTCGGCCGGTGTACCAGCGACACCACCAGCAGTGGTGTAATCGGCGTGGCCGTCGGCCGAGAAGCAACCTTGCCATGCGTCGAAATCGCGGTCGAGCATGGCGTAGGAGTAGGTGTTGAGAAGTTCGGCGATGAGCAGCCGGTCTCCTGCGCGTGCGTCTTGCATGATGTCCCCCAATTCGTGAGCCGCTGATGCGACCTGTAAAAGAGAGTTCTAGCCCAACTCAGTGCCGAGGATGGAAATGAACGACACCATTTCGCCGGGATAGCCGCCGAGGTTATGGGTGAGCGCCAGCGAGCGGTCGGTGGTGATCTGGCGCTCATCTCCTGCTTCGCCGCGCAGCTGCAACCAGGCTTCGAACATCATGCGAAGTCCGGACGCGCCGACGGGGTGGCCAAATGACTTCAATCCACCGTCTGGGTTGACGGGAAGTTGTCCATGCAAGTCGAAACGACCGTCAAGGACGTCTTTCCATGCTGTTCCACGTGGGCTGAATTGCAGGTCCTCCATGAGAACGAGCTCGGTGATGGTGAAACAGTCGTGCACCTCTGCGAGCGCAATTTGATTGCTTGGGTCAGTGACGCCAGCTTGGGCGTACGCATCGATAGCACACGCTGCGATTTCCGGAAACGTGGTGTAGTCATATTCGGGGTTCGTCAATCCTGAACCATTTCCGGCGACGAAGGACAGCGCCTTCACGTACAGCGGCTTGTCAGTGTATTTGTGTGCATCTTCAGCACGACAGATGATCGCAGCAGCAGCGCCATCAGCCACACCTGCACAATCGAACACTCCTAGGTCACCAGCGACTTTTGGTGACTTCTTGATGGTGTCCATCGACACTTCCTTGCGGAATTGCGCGCGACTGTTGCGGGCGCCGTTGTAGTGGTTCTTCCACGCGACGTGTGCAGTCGCTTCACGAAGCTCGTCTGGGTCGACACCGAATTTCTTGGCATAAGCAGGTGCGACCATCGAGAACATCGCGGCTGCAGTGAGCGTGCGGCCAGTGCCGTCGTTCGGTGGTGGTACGGCATTCAGACCTTGGAAACCACTGTCTTTCGTCTTCTCGACTCCGACTGCCATGGCGAGGTCATACGCACCGCTTGCGACTGCATAAGCGGCTTGTCGCAATGCTTCACTGCCCGTCGCGCAGAAATTCTCCACGCGAGTCACCGGTTTGTTGTCTAACTGAAGTGGACGAGAGAGTGTGATGCCGCTCATTCCTCCTTGCGCAGTGCCGAGCCAGTATGCGTCGACGTCATTTTTTGCCACGCCTGCAGATGAATAGCACTGGTTTGACGCCTCGATGACGAGGTCGTCGAGTCCGAGGTCCCAGTGTTCGACGAAATTGGTGCAACCCATTCCGACGATGGCCACCCGGTCTTTGATTCCATGTGATGCCATGTTCGTTTCTCCTTCTCTATGCGCCGCCGGATCAGTTGTCTCGGACGAGCGTCGCCTTCCAGAAATAGTTGGGAATGTCGTCGACCGTGAACAGTCGACGGAAAGTCATGCGGACGCGCCTGCCGATCTTCACTTCGTCGATGTCGATGTCGCACAATTCGACAGGTAGTCGACCTCCTCCGTCGAAGTCGACTACGGCAAAGACGATGGGAGGACTCGGCGAGTAGGCAAGGCGGTCGATGGTGAAAGTCGCGATTGTGCCGAGCACATCGGCCATCGGCGCATCTTCCATGTCGTCGGTGCGCTGGCCATCAACAGATACGCGCAGCGGTGGCAGATGCACACTACCTGTCGTCTTGTCGCGAGAGCCGATGAAGCCGTACTTCCACTTCTCGCTACGGGCAGCGGCAGTCGCGGACACGCGCTGAGGTTCGGGGCGTCGCGGGGGCTCGATCGACATCATTCCGCGCCATGACAGGAACTTGCCATAGGCAAGCTGTGCACCACCGTTTGCTTGTTCGTCGAGACTGAGGGCTGGTCGTGCGTCGGGGAGATGCTGCGTCGTGCGCAGGATGATGACGTCGGCGCCGTCAGTCAACGACACGAGAGCGACGACCTGGTTTGGCTCGCTATTCTCGAGAAGGCTCGCGAGAAGCAGGCCCGGATGTGCGGCACCGGTGTTGCCGACGGTCGGCACGAGGTCACTCACGACCTTGGCGACACTCAGTTTCGCTGCGACCGATGACGCCACGCGTGCGTGTGGCGAAGCGACCGCGATCATCGCGACGTCATCTGCCGAGACCTTGGCTTCAGCGAGTGCTTGTTTCCATGCGGTCTTGGCAAGAGGTGTGTAGGTGACTTCGCTGAATTTCTCGTCCCACACTTTGGTTCGCACGTTGCCAGGGGCACGCCAGCGGTCAATGAACTCTTCTGTCGCACTCGCTACAGAGAGAATTTCCGCTGCGACCGGACCAGCCGTTGAATCACCAAGAAGGAATGCGGCACCTGCATCACCACCGTTTGCTTCTTCGGCGCTTCCAGCAAGACCGGTGCGGATATCGGCGCTCGTGACGAGGGTCGTGACGCTGCTGCGCGCCGCCATCACGAGACCTCCGACTGCGCTTCGCACGCTGGCTCCGAGATCGAGCGCAGTCACAGAATCTTCGAGGCGAAGTGCAGCGTGGATGACAGTCGCGTTCGTCTTGTCTGCGTACGAAGGGCTGACCGTCGCAAAAAGTAGTTGTTGCGGAGCGAGGTTTCGACCACGCAAAGCGCTTCGTGCCGCTTCAACGGCCATTGTTGACGGATCTTCGTCGAACGATGCGACTGTTCGCGTTCCCTTTCCACCACCTTGGCCAACAAATGGAGCGATGGAGGACTTGTCGAGTCGTCGATAGGGCAGGTAAGTGCCCCAAGTGATGATTCCTTGCACGATATAAGGCTAGTTGCTCGAGCCTGAGCGTCCGCCATGAACTGTCGCCCTCTGTGCGTCTCAGGATCATGCGCACTACGGTTGCTGTCATGCGAATCGGCGACATAGACAACGTGCAAGCCAAAGGAAACGGCAAGCCGCTGGATGGGGTGCGGATTCTGGCACTCGAGCAGATGCAGGCATTGCCCTTCGCCACGCAACTCATGACTCGACTCGGTGCACAAGTCGTGAAGGTCGAGAACCCCAAAGGCGGAGACCTCGCGCGCGGTTCATTTCCGGCGATGACGCAGCCGGATGGCCGATCCGCTGGCGCGACGTTTCTGCGCAACAATCTGAACAAGCAGTCCATCTCCATCGACATCAAGCACCCTGAAGGTCGGGCCTTGGTCTTGAAGTTGGCGACGAAGTTCGACGTGTTCGCTGAAAATTTCAAAGGTGGCGCTCTGAAGAAGATGGGCCTCGCGTACGACGACGTACGTGCCGTCACGCCGAACATCATCTACTTGTCGGTTTCCGGGTTCGGCAACACTGTCGAGTCGCCGTACGGGTATTGGCCTGCGTATGCCGCGGTGGGTGAGGCGATGAGTGGACTTTATGAATGGAAGCGCCCAACGGGGAAGCCGCCGATTGTCAGCCCAGTCGGAGCACTTGGAGACATCGGCACCTCTCTCTTCGGCGCGATCGGACTTCTCGCGGCGCTACGCCACCGTGATCTCACAGGCATTGGTCAGCATGTCGACGTGTCGATGTTCGATTCGATGGTGGCATTTGCAGATGTCGTCACCAACTACTGGTCGATGGGTGAGCGACCTGAGCCCGGTGGTGGACTGAATCTCATCATGGATGGTTTCCCCGCGAAGGACGGTTGGTTCATCGTGCAGTGCGGACGCGAACACGAGTTCGCGCGTTTTGTCACCGAAATCGGCAAGCCAGAGTTCGTTGATGATCCTCGCTTCGCAACGCGTCAGGGGTGGCGCGAACATATGGATGTCATTCGCGACGCAGCAGGTCAATGGGCCGCAGACAAGACGTCAGTCGAGGCGTGCCACGTTCTCGCGAAAGCTGGAATAGCGGCAGGCCCGGTGTTGAGTGCTCAGCAAGTCATCGACGACCCACACGTGAAGTCTCGCAACATGTTGGTCGAGATGCCCCGCACGGATGATGTCCCTGATCCGATCGTCGTGCCCGGGAATCCCGTCAAGATGACCGGGGTCACCGAAGGTCCGGACTCGATGCCACCGATGCTCGGAGAGCACACCGACGACGTTCTCTCTAGCGAACTTGGTCTGTCGGGGTCGGACCTCGAGGCACTTCGCGCTGATGCCGTGATCGGCTGATCGTCCGAAGGCGTCAATCGTCGAGTTTTTCGACGTCGAACAAAGGAAACAATTTCTTCGAGTGCAGCCACAAGTGCACGAAGACAAAGACAATGGCATAGGCAACGAGGCCGATTCGCAGGGACACCAAGTCACCAATTGCGCCGAGAGCAAATGAACCGACAGGAATACCAGCGAGAACTCCGAGGAGATAAAACGAGACGGCTCGACCGCGAACGCGGTCGGGGACTGTGCCCTGGATGAGCGTGTTGAGCGCGACTGCCATCAGAAGATGTGCCATGCCGCCCAAGAAGAAGCCGACCATTCCGAGCACGTAATTGCT
>SXGQ01693335.1_pt1 | contig 21684 bp, 24 predicted proteins | sample 3178371 | NCBI WGS metagenome assembly SXGQ01 (sample SAMN11356859, study PRJNA531348) | freshwater metagenome | isolation source: freshwater sample F1-20 | place: China: Fuxian Lake, Yuxi | collected 2017-12-25 | reverse complement strand
GCAGTTGCAGGCTATGATGTTTCGATCAGTAACTCTGGAAATAGGATTGCAGCAGCTTGGCTTGCTGCTAGTGGTCTGCGCCTACCTAACGCTGATGAAGTTCGTTTTCTTATTGTCAATGAAGATGACTACCCAAGTCGCTTATCACCTGAAAGGCATGGCACTCCTGGCTCACCGCTTTTAATTGACAGCAAAGGAATGGTCTTTGGGTGCCAAGATCGAATCTGCTCAGTCGGATCCTATAGTTCCACGCCTAAATTAAACAATGGCGCTATCCTTAACAATATTAAAGATAGCGCCATAGTCACAGTCAATCAGGTCCGCTACGCGGTGACCTCGATTTCTAAAAAGTTAGTTCTTGTAAAACTCTAAGAACTACTTCTTATTTCTGCGCTGAATACGAGTTTTCTTTAGAAGCTTTTTATGCTTCTTCTTAGCCATGCGCTTGCGGCGCTTTTTAACTACTGAACCCATGGATTCCCCCCTAGTATGCATGTAAACCTAAAGAAGGCTACTACATTTTTAGGTATCTATTGATCTGATTTTCAGTGAGTTTTGAGACAGAATTACCTTTCAATAAACCTTCATACCAATTAAAAGTCCACTCGATTGCAGAATCAGTATTCAATTTAGGCATCCAGCCGAGATCTTGACTTATTTTTGTGGAATCAAGTCTCAGTGATTGAGATTCCTTCATAGTCAATTCTGGCTTTTTAGAAACGTTGAAAATTGTAGGGTTACGGAAATATGAAGATGCCTTCTCGCAGATGTTCATCACGGTAATAAAATCTTCTTCATGAGGTCCAATATTCCATACATCTGATATTCGTCTTGAATACATGTTATTCATAATGCATATGTATCCATCAAGGCAATCTAAGACATGCTGCCAAGGTCTTATAGCATTGGGATTTCGTATTATTGCAGGAGTGTTATTAACCTGAGCTCTAAACAAATCTGGAATAAGTCTCTCTTGACCAAAATCTCCACCTCCTATGACATTACCAGCCCTAGCAATGGATATTTGGATAAAGTCAGCTTGAGTGGCAAAACTTTGCGTAGCTAAGTCTGCAGCCGCTTTTGAAGCGCTATATGGATCTTTCCCGCCAAGGGGGTCATTTTCGCAGAATGAATGACTCGTTGCAGACTCTCGATAGACTTTGTCTGAAGTTATTACCAAGAGATTTGAGATTTCGGCTTCTTTACACGCCTTAATGACGTTGATAGTTCCTCTAAAGTTTGTATCAAAAGTTTCAAATGGTTTACGGAAACCCTCGCGGACAAAAGCTTGTGCGGCTAAGTGTACAACAAAGTCTGGCTTAATACTTAAAAAGTGTTTGCCTACTGATAAAGGATCACGTACATCAATTTTGGAATCACTTGCAAGAAAGCGGCTTAATTCCGCAAACTTATAATGTGATTCATTAACAATCTCATGACTTAACCCATGAACTTCGTGCCCCAAAGTTGCAAGCAATGCCGACATCCAACTGCCTTTAAATCCTGTATGTCCAGTGATTATGATACGCATGTGCATAGAATACCCTTTATGGGCATACGAGTCTTAACGCGTAAAGTAAAATCCATTGAGGAAGTAATATGAAGTTGTATATTCTCGCAGGTGGTTTTGGAACGCGCTTTGCTGAAATGACAGATCAGATTCCAAAGCCCATGATTCCAATAGGCAAGTGGCCAATATTGCTTCACATTATGTCGCACTATTCAAGCTTTGGAATTAAGGATTTTGTTATCCTTGCTGGGTATAAAGCGGACGTAATCAAAGAGTTTTTCAAAAATGGCGTTGGGTTACTTAAATGCGTTGAGAATTGTTGGTCTGTAGAGGTTGTCGACACGGGCTTAGATACCACTACGGCGGGTAGACTCTGGTTTGTTAGAGATGCCCTACCAAAAACCTTCATGCTCACCTATGGAGACGGACTCTCAAATGTTGACTTAAACAAGTTGCATGATACTCATCAACATTCAAAGCTTGTGGCAACAGTCACTGCAGTACGCCCGCCTGCTCGATTTGGAACAATAGAATTCGATTTAGGAATTGTTACATCTTTTGATGAAAAAAATCCCCAACGTACAGGCTGGATCAATGGTGGATTCTTTTGTATGAATAGCGAGGTTATAAAATTTATCTCAGACCGCCAAACCAGTCTCGAAAGTCTTACTATGACGTCCCTAGTAAAAGCTCGGCAGTTAGGAGTCTTCCCTCATGAGGGTTTCTGGCATCCTATGGACACTTTAAGAGATCAAATATCATTAAAAGAAATTTATCTCAGTGATAGAGCTGAGTGGAATACTGAAGCACTAAGATAGCAGAGTGATTCTTTCCAACCGTGGAGATATATTGTGTAGGGCCTGTGACTCCCGCAACCTATTCTCCGCTCTGGACCTTGGAGAATTGCCAATCGCGAATGAGTTATTACAAAACCCAACCCATGTAGATGTTTTCCCCCTTCATCTTAAGATATGTGGCGAATGCGGCCTCGGTCAAATTGCTGAAGTTGTTAAGCCTGAAAGGCTTTTTAGGGATTACCGATACTTATCCTCTATTAGTCAAACTTTCTTAATTCATGCTGCGAAGTATGTTGAAAATGTTCTTGCTTCTTTAGATTGGAAGAGTGACGACTGGGTACTTGAAATTGCAAGTAATGATGGATATCTCCTAAAGAATTTCTTGCCTCATGCAATAAAAGTTCTTGGAGTTGAACCTGCTGCAAATGTAGCAGCAATAGCAACAAAAAATGGCATTCCCACAATATCAGAATTCTTTTGTCAAGAGCTTGCTGAGCAAATTTTGGCAACTCATGGATATCCTCGCTTAATAATTGCAAATAATGTCTACGCGCACGTTCCTAATATTCAAGACTTTACGGCTGCTTTGAGTACTCTTATGAACGAACGGACACTCGTCTCAATTGAAAACCCCTCAATAATTAATTTCTTGGACGGATTGCAATTTGATGCAATCTATCACGAACACTATTCCTATTTGTCTGCAACATCAGTTTCAAAACTTGCTAACAGGTTCAATATTCATCTCAATGCTGTTGAGCAGATTCCGACTCATGGCGGCTCTAATCGATACTGGCTCAGTAAAACTTATATGCATGTAAATGAATCTGTGAATAATCTAATTTCTCAGGAATACTCACTTGGGCTCTTGGATCCAAACAAATGGAATTTCTTTTCTAAACAAGTGTCTATGGTTCTAAGTGATTTTAAGCAATTTTGCCTTGAAGCTAAATCTCGAGGTGAAGTTGTGGCAGGTTATGGCGCAGCAGCTAAAGCAAGTACATTGATAAACGCATCTCGTCTTGGTGATGATGCTATTGCGTTCATTGTTGATGAAAGCCCTGAGAAAATTGGTTGGTTCATGCCAAATTACTCCATCCCAATCGTAGCTCAAAATAAGTTAATTAGTTCGCGAGTCTCGCATATTATAATTTTCCCTTGGAACCTTGCTGAAGAAATTGGGGATAAAATCCGGGTATCACTTGGACCAGAAGTATTAGTTTGGTCAGCAATTCCGAAATTGCAAAGAGTTAACTAGATGTTCAGAATTCCTTTTTCCTCATTGACCGGTCCATACCTAGCACCCCTTAGTAGACAATCTGATGTACGTGGTAATTTCTTTAAAATTTACGAAAGTGAAAAGACAGAACTAATTTCAGACCTTCCTTTCTCATTTTCACTGAGTGAGAATAGATTGGCAGGAACACTTCGAGGATTGCATTTTCAAGTTTATCCACACGAGGAAATCAAGTTTGTTACCTGTGTGGCAGGTAATGTTTACCATGTGATTTTGGACCTTCGCCCAAATTCTCCAAATTTCGGAAATTGGGCGAGTGTCGAACTCTCATCCAACAATCCAAAACAATTATTCATACCTAAGGGTTTTGCACACGGGTATCAGACACTTTCGAATGATTCAACGGTTGCTTATTTGATTTGGGGGAGATACGACCTCCAAGCTTCTCGCAGAATCGTTTATAACGACAAAAATTTAGGAATAATCTGGCCCTTACCAATTTCACATATCTCACAGGAGGATACAAACGCTCCAACATTTAAAGAAGTTTTTTTAAATCATGATTAAAGTTTTAATTACAGGGGCAAGTGGATTTATTGGCAAGCATGTCCAAAATATCCTCCGCGAACCTAAATTTTCTGTTTATCCCGCATCAAGAATGAACCAGAAAGGATATATCAACTTCGATCCCTTTAATTTAGTTCAGTCATTAAAGACTTTAGAAGAAATTGCCCCACACACTGTATTGAATCTCTCTTGGCATACAGCTGGTTTAGACTATTTGATTTCACCAAAGAATCAGGATGCATTGTGTTGGAATGCATCTTTATTTGAAGTAATTGCGAAGTCATCAGTAAAACAAATTATTTCAATTGGCTCATCAGTTGAAGGTGGTTCAACTCCTTATGCAAAGAGTAAGTTGATTGCTCGTGAAAAATTCCATGATACATTTCGCGATACCGATATAAAAACTTCGTGGTTGAGAATATTTCAACTCTATGGTCCCGGCCAATCTTCAACTAGATTAATACCGTCCCTGTTTAATCACATTAGCAACAATTCTGTTTTTGCCCTTAAAAATCCAACTGCAATTCGAGATTGGATTGACGTTCGTGACGTTGCAGACGCAATCAAGTGTTTAATTGCTGAGCCAGTTGAATCTGAATTCGAAATTGGAACTGCGGTTGGTACGGAAAATCAGCAGATCTGTGAGTTTATGCACCAAAAATTCGGACTACGATGGAGAACCTCCGAACTATCGGGCTCTGAGGTTATAGACAGACTTGTGGCTTCAAACTCAACTCCACTCTTCAAATATTTTCATCCGAGGCGACAACTATTTGAGTTTTTAGAGAGTTACATATGAAGAAATTGCGAATTGGCATCTTTCCGCACTCCCTAAACCTCTCTCATCCTGCAGACCGACGAAGAATCGTTGCTTGGGCTCAAAATCGAGGGCACAACCTTGTTATCGGTGAGAGTAGAAAAGTTGATCTAATGTTTATTTCCGAAGGCTCAGATTTCCTGAAAGTTAGCAAGATTAAGGGTCCGCCCAAAATTTTTGATCTAATAGACGGTTACTTGGCGCCACAACATTTAGTCACTGACACCCTGCGCGGTTACACAAAGAGTATTATTCGTCAGCACAAGACTTATCCACGTTCCTATACCTCTATAGTTCGTGAAACTTGTCAAAACGTGGATTTAATCGTATGCAGCACCCCGGAACAATTGGAAACTATTCTTCCATACAATTCGAATGTTCGAGTAATTCTTGATAACCATTCCGAATTCCCTTTCAGAAATTTTTCACTTACCAATAGAGTTAAATCACATCTATTGTTTTGGGAAGGAACTTCTTACACTCTCTCGGGACTTGAGAAGTTGTGGAACAGTATATCTGAATCAAATCTGGGATTAAATATAGTTACAGATCTGTTTCACCCTAGACTTCTGGGTCGTTACTTGGTACAGGACGTTGAGAATCGACTTGCAAAAAATTTGAAAGACAAGAGATTTGAACTATTCGAGTGGTCAATACATAATGTTATTATACAGTCTTCAAATTCAAAGGTGGCTGTTGTTCCTGTCAATACTCGAAATAAACTCCAAATTATGAAACCTGAAAATCGACTTCTAATAATGTTTAGGCTTGGTTTGCCATGTTTAACAAGTGCTATTCCATCTTATGAGCGAGTAGAAAGAACCTTACAAACAAAAATAACTTGCACAGAGGTCGAAGATTGGAAAACTTCCATCTCGCAACTTTTGACTGATGAGGACTATGCCGCATATCAAGTTTCTAAAGGTCAAAACTATATTCGTGAATTCCATACTGAGGAGATTTTATTTAACAAGTGGGATTATGTGGTGGGGAGCTTAGTATGAAGCCCTTGAGAATCGCTTATTTCACTCATGATTCAATTCTAGAGGGAGTTGGGCGAAGTCAAATTTTAGCGCTTTGCCGAGGTCTCTCTGATCTGGGCATAGAAGTAAATCTCTACTCTTTTGAAAAAAACCAATTGAATGAAAACTTAAAAGTTCTTACTTATTCAAAGAACTTAAGATGGACTCCTTTTGATTTCAACCGTATCTCTTTTCTTGGACCTTTTTATCGAGTTTTCAAACTGAGACAAATCCGAGATAAATTTGATCTAATCCATGCAAGAGGTGACTTACCCGCTCTGGCTGCCGTTCTAAGGAAGAAAGAGCCCGTTCTCTGGGATATTCGTAGTCTATGGTCAGAACAAAGAAGGATTCTAAACCCAAGGAAATTCAACCCCATAACTCTCTGGGTTTTGCGTCGAATCAATCACTTTATCTCACGGCGTGTGTCTAGCTACAATACATTAACACTTTCGATAATGCCCTATTTGAACAAACACTTCCCAGACCTTCCAGACTTACACGCAACGATCAGTACTTGTGTTGATACAAACTTGTTCGCATTTAGTAAGACTCTGCCTCGCCAACCTCAGGCCCTTCTTTCGGGAACTTATAACAAAATTTATGACAATGCATTAATCGAAAGATTCAATTCTTACATGAGATCTACCTATCAACACAAGGTTGTTTGGGCAAAAGGTAACGAGGCCGACTCTAGAACTCAAGATCTAGGACACAGTGAGATTATTGAGTTGACTTATGATGAAATGCCTTCAATAATCAGAGAATCTTCATATGGTATTGCTATGTGTAAGAGTGGGCTTGGTGCCAGTCTGTCCGCCGCGATGCCAACTAAAATTGCTGAGTTTCTTGCTATAGGTAGACCGGTAGTAGTTAACTCAAATCTCGGCGATGTCCAAACTCAATTAGTTGATAAAGGAGTGGCTATTGCTCTAAATGACATTGCTGATATCCCTGCAGCTGCAGCTAAACTAATTCAAATTTTAGAGGATACCAAGACTCCAGAGAGGTGTCGTCGTGTCGCTGAAGAGTATTTTTCTTTGGCAACAGCATTGAAGAACTATACAAAGCTTTACAAATCTATGTTAAGTTCTCAATCAGAATTGAAAAAAACTTTTACTTACTAGCAGAACTAGACTCAAGTTCCTATCTTTAAACGCGTGCTTGAAAAAGCTTAGGTGAAACTTAAACCAGAGCTTGAATCTGCTGACTAATCTCAGTTTGGGCCTATCTTCAGCAAACATGATTCTGAGTACTCTTCGATTGTCTTCAAAATATCGTCGTGTGCTTGCTGCTGTTAAACTATCAGGATGTTGCCTGTGGGAGACCAGAACCTCATTTGAAGACCTAATTACTCCAAACTTGGCGCACCTTCTGAAATAATCAAAGTCTTCAGCTGGCCCAGTCAAGCTTGTATTCCAGCCCCCAACTCTGGAGGCTAAATCTCGCGTTAGTATAACCGCACTGGGCGAAAAAGGTGTGGATCCTGGATTTTGGAGAAACCATTTATGCTCGACAACAAAGTCCTTAAAACTAGAATTTGACGTACTACCTTCTCCGTATTCTCTCATCTGACAAAAGACAAGATCAGCTTTCGATTCTTTGAGGTGTTTAATCTGGCGCTCAACTTTATCAGCATCCCAAGTATCGTCGGCGTCAAGAAATGCAATAAATTGTCCAGTCGCTCTGGACATTCCAAGATTCCTCGCTGTGCAGGAACCTCTGTTAATGCTCTCAATCACCACAAGTTTATTTTTATCTGACAGTTGGTATAGAACTTCAAGAGAATTATCAGTAGAGCCATCATCTACAACAATTATCTCAATATTTGAATAAGTTTGATTTAAAACACTACCAATAGTCTCAGGTAAATAACGAGCATAATTATAATTGGGTATTATCACTGACACTAGTTCGGCATCTCTATTGTTCATATCTTACTAAAAAACTCCTTTGTCATCAGAGCAATCTTGTGATTCTCTCTTTCGGTGAATTCATCTCTTGCAAAAAGAGTAGAAATAAACGAATTTATATTATCTTGCTTTGGTACTTCTATTTCCAGATTATTGTGAATCAGTCTTCCTCCATAGAAATCAATTTGGGTTTCGTTGTCATCTTTCCATGTAATTACCCAATTCATTTTTCTAATGTCTGACTCAAAGTGAATCTTCCAACATATATCTACACCCTCATAATCGGCGTCAAACTCATGCTGATCACATTTATTTATCACAGGAACATTCGTAGAATTTCCATCTCTAACTATCCATCTATTGATTAAAGCAATATCGTGCGATCCATAATCCTCTATCGAACTCATATAGGCATGCTTAGATTCTTTTGCACTTTGCGAAATCTGAATCATGCTAACATCAGATAGTTTAAGTCTCAAGCTCTCGAATTTATTCCAGATTGATGAAAAAAGCCATGAGAAATTAACTAATGAATATGAAGTTCCTTCTGCGCTCAAGTCCGTAAGTAATTTTGTACCCGACTGTAAAGATTTAGAGATTGGTTTTTCCAGCCATAGATGTTTGGTGAAAAGGGCTAGAAGTGGTGCGACGGTTTCTTGAAGTTCAGGTGAAGTGGCAGATACTCCAAGACTGATGCGTTTAAAAGAAGATATTTCTGATTTCCCAACAATAAAATCTCTTGCAGAAAACTGGCGTACATCTAAATTATACCTTTCAGCTAGTACATAGCCTACTCTCGTTGCCCAACTGCCACTTCCAACTACAACAGCTTTTCCCCTCACTTGATTTGATTGTAGTAGATTTCGGACCATCTAAAGAATCTTTTTAGCCCTTCTTCCAAATCTACCTTTGGTGAATAGCCCAGAGCCTCCTCGAGCTTAGCTATATCTGGGCATCTGCGCATGGGCTCATCTGCAGGATAACTTTCTGGATAATTAACATGAATTATTTTTGGCTCGATTACTAAAACCTTTCCAATAACTTTAACAAGATCATTTATGTTTATCTCTGGTTTTGGATTACCAACATTGAATACATCTGGTGTTTCTGATTGAACAAGCACCTTTAAGAACCCTAAAATTGCGTCAGTTATATAGCAGAATGTTCGAGTCTGCAAACCATTACCATATATAGAAATCTCTTTTCCAGTTGAAATTGACCATGCAAAATTTGGAAGTACTCGATAATCCGTGGGCATCATCCCTGGACCATATACATTGAATGGTCTTACTACAGAGGCATGTACATTATAACTCTCTGAATAAATCCAACAGAGGGTTTCTCCAAGCCGTTTCGATTCATCGTAACACGCCCTTGGGCCACGACTGGTCACGTTTCCTCGATATGTTTCCTTTGTTGGTACTGCATCAGGGACTGGATCTCCATAAATCTCTGAGGAAGAAAAAAACAAAAAACGGGCATTATCTCGTTTGGCGCGTTCGAGAAGACTTCGGGTAACGTCTACAGCTACATAAATAGTTTCTAGGGGTCTTGCTCTATAGTGCTGTGGAGAGGCAATGCCTGCAGCATGAATAATATAGTCGAATTTTCCTGGTAATTCATTCGCTATCTTGGCATCAGCGTATATCCACTCTACATGTTCCCCAACATCCGCCTGAACTAAATCTTTACGATGCGAAGTTGTATGGTTATCAATTGCTACCACTTTCAATCTAGAATTGGGAAATTGTCTTTTTATCTCTGCTAGAACTGCTATAAAGTACTTTCCTAAAAAACCAGAAGCGCCAGTTAATAAAACTGATGAATTAGAAAACTCTTGGACGAAGTCGCCAAGTCCGTGAACGATTTGCTTTATGTCATCATTAAGGTAAGTCAGCATGTTTTTCCTCGCAGCTCAACTAAATATCGAGAATAAACTTTTTAGTGTCTTCCTCATATTTATCTCTTTTTCTACTATTACGGGAGATAACTAAAAGAACTGTATCTTCTAAAAAATCCATACGATGTGGAGTTTGCTTAGGGGTAAAGAAAAGTTCGCCTGACTCTATTGTTAAAGTTACGACTTCTTTACCTAATGGTATAAAACTATATTTTAATGATCCTGAAAGACAGTAAGATAGATGCCAATCAGACTCATGTACATGGTTCGCACGGATAGCATTAGCTTTTGATCTAATGACTGCAACATCACCAAGTTCACCATCTGCGATATTAAGTATCTCACCTCTTGCATCTTGAAAGGACTGAGGTATCTCTATTTTAGGGTAATTCTCAAAAGCTTTAGCTCCAAAATACCCTGAGATTTCTGTTGGAACTTCATTCATTTTTCAAGTATACATCCGAATAAATTATTATTCAACAAATTCTGATTTGAACTCGAAAAACCCTGGATACTTTAAGGCTCCGTCTGTTTCAAGCTCGGGATTTATAAAAAAAGGCTTTGGGATAATTACTTCTGCTCCATTTGCTAATGCAAGAAAACCTCCCCACCAAGATAACGTGCTGTTTGCGGTGATAAGTCTCTTTGATTTCGCCATTAGTGAAAGTGTTTCCCATGGATCTAATTCATCTGGTCCATAAATATGGTCCACTTTAATTTCACGAAGAACCTCGCGGGCTCCCTCAATGTCATCAGTCACAACTATCCTCCTTTGAAAACTTGTTCTCTTACCTACTAATCGTCCATAGAAAGTTGAGCTTAGAATTCCAACACGTTTTTTATTATTTATCGAGTTAGTATCACCTTGACGTACGTGAATTACTTCCGTATTCTCTAATAATCCTGTTTTTGATTCTATATCAGTTCTTTTTGATAATACTTCATGAATCTCGTCCAGTAATATGCTCTCTGTTGGCTTTATAAAAGCTATATTTTGAAAGTAACCTAGAAACTTGTCATACTTTTCAGGGTTTTTAATTTCAAAAGGAGAAATAAAAGGTTTCGCTCTACAGTCCAAGATACTTTTCCGACTCAGGCTCTTTACTCTGGGATTCCAGGGGTTTATAAGTTCATTGATATAAACGTTGCCCTGATGCATTTTGTAAACACAGTGCATGCAATAAAAATTCTTCTCGAAAAAACTCAAGTGAGTATGAGGAAGACCTGACCTAAGTTTTGGTTTTTTAAGAACAATCTGCTCTCCAAGCTTTAAATTCAGATAATGACCAAAACCAACTTGAAACAATTGATTACCGATTCCTCCAGACAGATAAATGGTAGACACTCGGACATACTTCCTAGTATTTTTTGACTAGCTCATTGTAAATCCAGCTATAAGTTGATTCTAGCCCAACCTTTAAAGATGTATTTGGCTCCCAACCATATAAACTTCTAAATAAAGTGTTGTCACTAGTCCTTGCTCGTACTCCTTGAGGTGCACTTAAATTATATTGACGCTTTAATTTTACTCCAGCTATTTCTTCAACAATATCAACGAGCTTATTTATACTCACAGTTTCGGCACTTCCAAGATTAACAGGGTCGTAATAATCCGAATTCATCACAACTTCGATACCTCTTACACAATCATCAATCCACATAAAACTACGTAACTGCTGCCCATCGCCCCAAATTTCTATCTGATGATTACCTGACAATTGAGCTTCTACAACTTTCCGGCAAATAGCCGCTGGTGCTTTTTCTCGACCGCCTCGGAACGTTCCGAACGGTCCGTAAACGTTGTGGAATCTGGCTATTCTTGTATTCAAACCAAAGTCTTCGCGAAAGTGCCTGCACATCCTTTCTGAAAATAATTTTTCCCAACCATATCCATCCTCCGGCATCGCTGGATATGCATCGTCCTCTCGAAGAGGATAAACTTCTAGACTATCCTGATGATCCTTGGCGTATACGCAAGCTGAAGAGGCAAAGAAAAATCGATTGACCCCCAAGTCTCTTGCAGCTAAAAGAAGGTTTAAGTTGATCTGAACACTCAACATACAGGCAGCTTTGTTGTTCTCAATAAAGCCCATGCCACCCATATCTGCCGCTAAGTTGTATATATTGTCAACTCCCTTTGCTACTTCATAGGCAAATTCTAAATTTCTCAAGTCACCAACAAATTCCTCGACGTTTTTTGATCTCTTATACCAATGATTTGTTTCTTTGATATCAACTGCCACAACTTGAAAGCCTTTGCTAACTAAACTTTCCGTTAAGTGCCCTCCAATAAACCCCCCTGCTCCCGCTACGAGAACCTTCATTTATATCTCTCCTTCGTAGAAAAAATCTGACTCTATGTAGTTTTCTTCATAAAATCTGGGCCAGCCTTTATGGTTCATAGTCCAAGGGCGCGGAAACGTAACCCTGCTCCCTTTTTGCATAGCCACATGGCCAGCCCAAAAGGCAAAAGTACTATTCGAAGCAAAAAGTTCTTTACTATAGGTCATGTAGACAAAACTTTCCCACCAGTTCAAGTTTTTACCAGAAATTAGTCTAGCAAAAGTAAACTTTTCCATTAATATTTTTACATCCTCTTCATCCATAGTAACTATAGATACTTTATCATTTGCGTTACAGTCTCTCAGTATTTTCTCATAAAATCTATTGCTTAAAACTCCCCAATTCTGTACAAAACCTGCCGTTATGTAGTCGCCCCTTCTGACATGCAAAACAACATCCGAGTTTTTTAAGTTTTTGTACTTTATCTCCTGTGTGGCACTACTTAGAACTTCAATAACTCTCTTGAAACCATTGGGTATAATTTGAGGGCTTTGAAAATAACCTTCGAGTAAAATATTTTTCTTAGTTTTAATTGACTGCGCAATCTTTCTTAAGAAGTCAGTATCGAAAGGTTCATTAAATTCAAGCCTAATTAGCTTTTTTCGCTGCAATGGTAGAGTTACTTTACTCCAGTACATCGCTCTGTCAAAAAACTTTTCCATACTTAACTTGCTAAAGATCAAGCCGTTGAGACCTTTATTTAGGGAGCTTATTAAGACAAATGCCTCTCTAGAGCTCGTCAAGAATTGACTCTCTCCAGGCCTGTCTAAGTGAATTGCAATGCAACGCACGGAGTAGCGTTCTATTAACTCCAAACATAAAGCGTATTGAAATAGTTGGTTTCCGAACCCGCCGGTAAACTTTACATAAATCTTCCCCATGGTTAATCTTATAACATGTTGGGTGCGAAAACTCGAGACAACTTTTATCGTTTCCGAACACTTACCAAACATCTTATGGCTACAAATTTAGTTGATCGAAAACGCATAAATATGGGTGGTTTTCGAGATTTTTCCGACATCCATATCAGTATTCCAATCTACAGGAGCCCAAACAGCGTATTTTCTGCAGACTTCAATCAGCAATTAATTTCAAGATTCAAAGAATCGACTCGTTTAATATTTGTTGACTTAGAAACTATTCCCTTTGCGCAGGATTTCTTTGAGACGATTCAGGAGAAATTTGATGGCACCTTTATCATAGATTCTCGAGACCAGTCTCTTGAGACTAAACCGAAGTGGGTTGGGAGTATGGCTCGCTGGGCTGCGCCAAACATTCCAAATCCAAAAACTTCAACAGGGATTCTAATCCCGCTTGGAGTTGAAGAAGCGCGAAGGGCTACTCACAACCTACCTTGGCTTTTCCCGAAACACCGTCCAATGATAAATAGGATTATTATTGGGCCATTTGCTCAAACTCACCGCTCTAGGGCCTCTCTGGATTCTAAAGACTCAACTAAGTCCATTGAGGTTATGAGTCAAAGACTATCGCCTAGACAATACGTGAAGCATACAAAAGATTTCAGGATGGTTTTTTGTCCTCGTGGTAACGGTATTGATACGCACAGAGTATGGGAAACTCTCTACAGAAACTCCATACCCATCCTTATTCGTAGCGAATGGTCTGAGTACTTCAAAAATCTTGGCCTGCCTTTTTTTCTTATCGATAAAATTGAAGAGCTCTATGAGCTTACAAACAGCCACATAGAAAATATTTATTCCGAACTATACTCGAAATTAGAAGCAAATAAATCTCAACTCACCCATGAGTACTGGATATCGCGAATCAAAACGCTAGGAACTGTTGCGCCTGATTAAACCCAGGTAAGACTTTAGGCTGCGTTTTCGGTGAATAGTAGGACTTTTCAAGCCTTGGCTTGGAAATGTTGCGCAACTAACCCACTCATTTAATCTAAGTAGAGACCTAAGTTTTACAAAAGAATTTTCAACAAGATTAATTTTTGAGGCGATATGTAAAAAAGGTATTACGAATTCCTCCCCATTGAACTTCAAAAGTAAGTTTGAAGTTTTCTCTAGCTTCCCATCCACCCAATTAATCCGCCATTGAGCCAACTCGATTGGCCAATTTATGTGGGGATATCGATACCCGCTCCTTATCCTTCCTTTTGAATAGACTGAGTTCCTTCCGAAAAGATATATTCCCAAGTCTCCTGAGTCACATATAAGCCTTCTTCCATGCAGGTAAATATCACTTGAGAGTATTAGCCTTCCCTCCTGACTCACTCCACTTACAGTTGGAAGCTCCTCAGCATAATTCTCGACTAACGCATTCTTAAGTATCTGCATATCCATTGTCCAAGATTCAAACTTTTGAGGCCTCAAAGCGAGATCGTGCAATTTTAAAATGAACTGCTGTAATAGGAGATTGCTCGGAGAAAAAAGAATTCCTGCATTTGCAAGTATGTGCCAACGAAGGAAAGCAACTTTGGTTATAGATCTCTGTAAGACCGTTAAGGTTTCTTCTGAGATGAATGATAATATGTCATTTTCTAAATGTATCACCGTCACATCTGGTTCTACAATGTTCTGCAGCGTTGACAAAGCCAAGAGCCGCTCTAGTGTTAAAAACCAAAATCCTCCCGCAACTTCGGACAACTCAGGTCTTTTGGTTTGTAAATGTGAAATAGTCTTATCTATCTCTATAGAGCGCCTATATTCAATTACAAAACCGCAAAACTCTTCATATCTCCTTGGAGTATCAGTTATTAGAATGCACTTAGCATTTGGGAGATTATTTGATGCAAATTGTGAAAAATCTACTAGAAGATTATCAAAGTTCTTCCCCAGTGCAACAAATACAAGCGCCACAGATTGCGAAATAGTTTAAACTCCAATCCATAAAATGATGTTGCTTAAACGTATAAATAAGTTCAGGTACAATTATATTATGCATTTCACAGAAATCCCACCTCAAATACTATTTGGATTAGCAATTCGCCAAAAAAATTGGTTAATTCATGCAGGTGCTGGCTTTGCAGAAGAAGCTCAAACATATCACGCATACAAGTTCAAAAAAGTAATCTGGATCGAGGCCAATATTGCCCTTAAATCCAAAATCGCCCAACAGATAGAAAAATACCCAAATCAATCTTTAGTCAGCTGCGCACTTTGGGATGTTGAGGGAGAATCGCTCGATTTGAACATTTCTTCAAATATAGGCTCTAGCAGTCTCTTAAACCCTGAGGAACACCTTTCTACCTTTCCAAATATTTCTTTTGATAGGAAATATTCAATTAAAACTTCGACATTAGATTCGCTGGCTCTTCCAGTGCCCAGTGGCAGTACACTGATTATGGATCTACAAGGAGCAGAAGCGCGTGTATTAAAGGGGGCTAGTAAACTTTTGCAAAATATAGATTATATCTATTCAGAGTTTTCTTTGGTTGAATTGTATAAAAATGGAACCTACTTAGAGGATTTAAAGCAAATTTTAGATAATGACTTTGAATTACTCATCAAAGAAAGTGATAAGAGCTTAGGTTATGGAAATGCTTTATTTGTGCGTAAAAAAAATTACATAAACTCAACCAAAATCAAAACTATTTGGAGTATTGTGAAACTTTATCGAAGCACTATTCTTTTGATGCGAAAGGTTTTTTATGCGAGAAAAAAGTAAGTCAATCTTAAAACTTCGTCAACCTCACTACGATGGAGTTGGCGCACAGTTGCTTCGTATTTTCGCGGCATTTGCCATTTCCAAGGACTGGAAAATGGGTTTTGCCTACGACTTGTTAAAGGACATTGATAACAAAGTCTTTAAAGTTAGAGAAGATGAGTTAAAACAATGGAATGAATTTCTTTTAAATCTACTACCTATTGGAAGAGATATTTCAAATCAATCATTTCTTGAAATTAAGCATCGAAATCACAGAAAATTAAAACTATATGCTGTGATAAACACCTTAGATTTGATTGGAATTCCTGTGATTCATGTGATTAATTCGCCACAAGCAATAACAAACAAGGATCCAAGGATTCTTGGCAATATTAATTTTGAAGAGTCAATCAAAAAGTACCGAAAGCCTAGAAAGCACAACACATTAAGGGTGGTGCTGCATATTAGACAGGGCGAATTAGGTCTGAGCCAATTTCGGGATCGATACCTTCCGCTTGCCTATTTCGAGTCCTTTCTTTCAAATTTGCTGCCTAGGCTGAATCATTTAGGAATAAAATACGACGTTACTGTCACTGTAGAGCCAGGTCAAAATAATCTCTTACAAGGAGAAGACCCTAAAATTATTGAATCCATAAAGATAGACCCCTCGAATCCACATTTAATAAGTGTTAAAAATAACTTTTTTAGAATCCAACATGAAAAACCGACCCATAATTTAACTCCATACCTAAAGAAGGCAAAATGGCTCGCTCCAGCTACATCCTGGACAGATTTTCAAAGATTTATAAGCGCCGATATTTTGGTTTTGTCTAAGTCCAGTTTCAGTTATCTCGCTGGAGTCCTAAACGGATCAGCAATAGTTGTGTGTCCAGAATTTTGGCATCCTTTATTGCCAGGGTGGCATACCACACAAAACATAGATGAAATCATAAGACGTCTGCTTTAATTATAGATATATATCTTGTTTTGCAAGACTTGGTTTGCTCCCGTATAAAGTATAATTTGAACATGAGAGTAGTTGTGCTTGGTGGTGCTGGCCAAATTGGAGCACCGCTAGTTAAGTTATTGAATAACTTAGGGCATATGGCGAGTTCTATAGACGTTTTAGATTGCGCCAAGTTTGACCTAAGACATAAGTCTAAGAAGTGGTTAGATGAATTAGAGAAGGCAGAATTCGTATTCTTCTTAGCTTTTGACGTAGGAGGCTCAAAATATTTAGAAAATAAACAACGAGATAAAGCTTTCATCGATAATAACGTGCAGATTATGTTTAATACTTTCAATGCAATTTCAGATCTTGGTAAACCCTTAGTTTTTGTGTCTTCGCAAATGTCAGGAATGAATTATTCAGTTTACGGCATTCTCAAGCGTCTTGGAGAATTCTACACACAAACTATTAATGGTGTAGTTTGTAAGTTTTGGAATGTTTACGGTATCGAGCACTCAGTTGAAAAAAACCACGTAGTGAGTGACTTCGTTAATATGGCTTTGAAGAGTAATGAGATAAAAATGCGTACGAGTGGAAAGGAACGTAGACAGTTTTTGTTTGTGGAAGATGCTTGTAATGCCTTAGTAGCCTTAATGGATAATTATTCCGACCTTGATAAAAATGTTTCTTATGATGTTTCATCACATGAGTGGACGACCGTACTGGAACTCGCTAATATAATTTCCAGTCTCACAGGAGCCTCAATTATACCTGGCATAGAAGAAGACTCAACGCATTTTGACTCGATATTGGAACAAAGTAAACGCTCTTCGATTATTTTTCAGCCTAAGATTGAACCTAATCATGAAATTTCATCTCTTTGGCAACCAAAATATAACCTGTTAGAAGGACTTCAAATCATCGTCAGCACGATGCAACAGTCTCTAGACCAAAACGAGTAGTTCTTGTCGATTAGCTCGCCCAAAACCGATGCCACACAGCTATACTAGGGCTAAAGACGACTTTGTGGTGCGAACCTTAAGCCAGTATCGAAATATGGTTTGAAAAAATAAATATCCTGCAAAAGTGGTTATCACGTTGAATCTATGAATTCCGTGCGCCTTTTATGGTGAAATGTCACTTCGATTGTATCTGGAAAAAAATCATCCCCATTTATGGTCCAAAATCCGGATGATTCATTCACGTTGACATGAACAACAGCAAATATGTTTAGAATTTTTCTTAAAGTAGGTAAAGCGATTTGCTCATAAAAAAATCTGTTGCGAATATTGTGAAGGCTATGAAACTCAATCACCATAATTCTAAATTGATCAAGATCGCGAGGGGATAAGGATCTAAGAACGAGCCATTCGCTGCTCTCAATGTCCATCTGAAGCATTAGGTCACCCGTAACATTACCCAGACCTGACACCACATTTGCCAAAGATATATTAAGATCCTTTCGATTAGAGAACATGTCAACATAGTTTGCTATAAAAGTAATTCCAGGCACGCTCTCGTATATTACTTCTCTATCAACTATTACGCTTGGAATGCCATATTTAGCATATAACTCATTTTCAAATGTCATTAGACCGCCAAACCCTGGTGAAATGCAATGGGAAATACCTTTCATATCATCTGGTATCAAGTAGCTTCCATCGCCCTGTCCCAATCGAATCAAAGGGAATTCTGTATTTTCTATGCTAAAGAAATCAAAAAAATTCGGCAAGCTAATATCGGCTGGAACACACTCTAGTCCGTAATTCTTTTTTACTAGTTTCTCAAAAATCGTAAGTGGAATATTGAATAAACTCTCGAATTTCCGTGCTTGTGTTGTATGTTGGTACGGCATCTTCCTTCAACCCCCAATTTCTCTACACTTCAAGATAAAGAATCCAAAAACCAAATTTTAAGGCACGCGGGATGCCCCCACAGCTACGAAGTATAACCCATTGGCCTTCCTTGAGCATTTAACAATTGGTGGTTGCTAATTTTTGGGCGCGGTAATCATAGCGCGGTCTTCAATCCAGGAGTAAATCCTGACCACCAAAAATATAAAGTTTAAGCTACAGAATCAATCGTTTTAATTTTAAGTTTTTTTAAACACTGTTGCTTTTAGTACGCAAATTGCTTTATTTTATAATCATCTTTTATCGAGAAATGTTCTCTTGATAGACTCTTTGAAGCGTATATAGTTGATATGAAGGGGGTACATTCTGATTCGAAGTCCATGTAGGACACTTGGTTTGTCTCTGAAATAAACTGCATCTTCAAAACCATTTTTCCAGTGGTAGTAAATGCCTACTTTTCTGAATCCTAAAAGTTTAAGTTCCTTATTTATCTTTGTGTAATCATGGTGATTACCCCAGCCTGGTCTTGTTACTTCCATATAAATGAATTGGACTTGCTTAGTCAGATTTGCCGTGCCTTTTATTGCGGCTAATTCTGAACCCTCAATATCAAGATTAAGAGGTTTTGGAGTGCTTTGGTCATCGAGTAAGCTATCTAGTCTCGCCATTATCATTTGAATCGAAATTCTAGGCACCATAGTTGGGAATTGTTGATCATGAGCTATGTGTTCAAATATAGAGCTGTCCGACTCGGCAATATAGACAATAACTTCTCTGCCACTTACATCTCCAACACACGAATCAATTAAGTTATCAGGTGCCTTTATTTTCTTCCTAAGAGTCTCCACCAGATTAGGATTGCATTCAAAGCACTTTGTAGGTCTAAACCTATTGAGCTTGTAATCTGTTTCTTGTTCTGCCATGTGCCCCTACATGAGGAACGCTGACAGGGGACTTTAAACGCAGACCGTAACGTGCCTGGGCTAATTCAACATTCAGAGATTTTTCCAATAAAAAACATTCTACTTTCCATAAGTGAATATAAAAATTCATGCAGTACCATTCGTGCCATGAAAATCAAAATCTCGATGCCAGGAGATTACCCATCAGCCGATTTAACCCAGTTTCTGGGTACAAGAATGAGCTCGCATGAATTTTACTTTAATTGTCCAATAGAGTCTGCCGATGCGTGGTTCATTATTGAAGGAACTCTGCCAAACGATACCAAGTGTTTAGTTCCAGAAAATCGAGTGTTCTTTTTAGGCGCCGAGACTGCTCGATCAGTGGGATTTTATTACGAAACTCCAGGATGGTTGGAATATCTAAAGCAGTTTGCGGGAATTTATTCACCGCAAGAGTTGTTTTGGAAGAATGCAGTGACATCTATTCCTTTTCTCCCATGGATGATAAATTCAAATCATGGACCAAATCATTTTGCAAAATCTTCAAGAGACATCGACTTTTTTCGAAACTTGAATTCGCTTGAGAAGACAAGGGAGATTTCCGTATTTTGTTCTTCTCAGTATATGACCGCAGATCACAGGGCAAGATTTCGATTTGTATCAGCTTTGAAAGACTATTTTGGAACAAGATTAGATTGGTTTGGAAATGGTATTAATCCCCTGAAACAAAAATGGGATGGGCTCGCTCCTTATAAATATACTATAGTCCTTGAAAACCAATCTTCATCGTGGGTACTGACTGAGAAAATCCAAGGTGCTTTCCTTGCATTGGCTGTTCCCATATATTGGGGTGCTCCACAGGTGAAGGATATATTTAGCGATAAAGCTTTTGTTTCTATTGACATAAAAGACTTAAAAGGTTCGATAGCGCTGATTGAAGAACTACTAGAGCGGGATGATTACGAACTTCGGCTAAGTTCACTTATAGAAGCGAAGACGATTGTGACAGATAAATTAAATTTCTTATTCCGTATAGAGAAGATACTTGAAGATAGCTCGTTACAAGATCCCGTACGCCCCGTTATAAAAACGATCAGTCCTCTTGACTACTTCACTCCCTCCCCACATCTGGTTGACAAGGTAATTAGAAAAGTTTTCCCGACTTTGTCTAAGATTTTACGAAGATTAAGAAGAATTTAGTCTTACGAAATTTTGGAAATCTTCCTTCGCGCTCCAAAGCACAACTAGTATCAACATATCTAACATAAACCTTCGTCTACACCTAGGCACAAACAATCCAATAATTACAAATCTGTGGTGTATCGAAATTAGTTTGCGAAATAACACAATTAACTTGGTATCAAGCATCAAAAATCTGTTTCGGGTTTCAAAAATCACCCCTAAATCAAGCTTCCGGTGAATTATTTTTAATACGGGAAATTAAGATACTAACTGCAAAATTAGTGCACTGAGACATATTAAGTACAAGTTTATTTGCCCTTTTTCATCTATTCAAGACACCACACATAACATTCGAGTAGAAGTAGTGCAAAATGCTTGAATGTTGTATCTTTTATCCGTGCACGTATTCGAAAATAAAATTATTCGTCCTGTCATGACAAGACTCGCGCAAATATCTATTGATCAAATTAGTCCTAAAATGACCGTTTTTGGTCGTTTTGCTTGCCTAGGTCGGGCAATTTTATCTAAGTCCTTTAGAGAAAGTTCTGTAAGGGTTTTAAATCATCAAAAACTCAGAATTGATGGTTTGGTTGACATCTTAATGGACCAGAATTTGATTTTAAAGAATAACTATGACAAGAATCAGGTTGATGGTTTTTCGATTTCTAAGGATCTAAAGGGGTGGATAGCTGAAGTGTACAACCAAAATTTACTTCGGGACTTATATTCAGCAGACCTATTCTTCTTTGACTCTTTCAGCGACTTGACAGACAGACTTTTCTTGCATAACGATTTTGCTTTTTTTGCGCACGGAATAGATGTTAGAGATCAGGAAAATCTTGTAGATAATGGCTATCTAGATACTTCAAATATGCTAGAGAGTTTTTCAAGATTTTTATCGTTTGTATCGAGCCTCAACTCTGCGCCAATTTTCATGATTCACTACTCCTCTAGGCATGATTCCCGAAATCTTTTTCAAAAAAAGAAGTGTAGAAATTCATGCCTTATACAAACAATTAGAAACTAGGTTCACAAACTTTAATTTTATTGATTTAAGTGAGGCGGAGTACCAGTTAG
>SXGQ01872839.1_pt1 | contig 21686 bp, 18 predicted proteins | sample 3178371 | NCBI WGS metagenome assembly SXGQ01 (sample SAMN11356859, study PRJNA531348) | freshwater metagenome | isolation source: freshwater sample F1-20 | place: China: Fuxian Lake, Yuxi | collected 2017-12-25 | reverse complement strand
GGGCCGGCGCCGGCCGCCGGGGTGCTGGCCGAGGTGTGCTGTGCGGCAGGCACGCGCATCGAACCGGGCGCCGTGCTGGGACGCGTATCGACTGATGCTGCAGCGGGCGTGGCTGCGGGCGGAGCACCGGTGGGCGGAGCGGCCGCGGCCGCCGGGGCGCAGCGCAGCACCCCGGCCGTGATGCCGTCGACGACGCCTCCGGCTGCGGCGCTGGGGCTGACGCCGGCGGTGCGCCAGCTGCTCAAGCAGCATCAGCTCGATGCCGCACAGGTGCCGGCGACCGGACCCGGTGGACGGCTGACGCGCGAGGATGTGCTGGCCTATGTCGAGCAGCGGCATCTGACCGACGACAGCAGTGTGCCCGGGCCTGCGGCCCGTCAGGCGCGTCCGTCGCGGCGCGTGCCGCATACGCCAATGCGCCGGAGCATTGCGACCAACATGGCCCGCAGCCTCGCGGCCGCACCGCATGTGACGTCGGTCTTCGAGGCAGACATGACGGCGGTGCTGGGCGATCGCGAGGCCCGTAAGGCCGCCACCGGTGCAGCCCCGACGGTGACGGCCTATGTGGTCAGGGCGGTGGTGGCAGCGCTCGGCCGGGTGCCCGAGGTCAACAGCCGCTGGCACGAGGACGCCGTGGAAATCTTCGAAGACATCAACATCGGCGTCGGCGTGGCCACGCCTGACGGCGGCCTCATTGCGCCGGTCATTCACGGCGCGCAGCAGATGTCGCTCGAGGCCATCCACGCGCGGCTCGACGATGTGACTGCGCGGGCGCGGGCGGGGACGTTGTCGCAGGCCGACGTCACCGGAGGCACCTTCACCATCTCGAACCACGGCGTGAGCGGCAGCCTGCTGGCGGCGCCCATCATCATTCCCCAGCCGCAGGCGGCCGTCCTGGGTGTCGGCGCCCTGCAGCGGCGTCCGGTGGTCCGGGTCATCGACGGGGCCGAATCCATCGTGATCAGGCCCATGGTCTATATCACCCTGACGCTCGACCATCGTGTGCTCGATGCGCAGCAGTCCAACGCCTTCATGGTGGCGTGCGTGACGGCGCTCGAACGCCCGGTGAGTACCGGGTCGATGTAGTCAGGCTGCATGTCGGAGGTGTACGCACGCACGGCGCTCTTCAGCCCGTGCCGCCGCTACCGCTACACCCTGTGGCGTCACTGGGGAGGGCACCGTGGCTATGCGATGTTTGTCGGGCTCAATCCGAGCACGGCCGACGAAGAACGCGACGACCCGACAGTGCGTCGATGCATTGGCTATGCCCGCGACTGGGGCTACGGCGGCCTGTGCATGACGAATATCTTCGCCTTCCGCGCGACTGACCCCGCGGTAATGCTGGCCGAGCCTGAGCCGGTGGGCGCCGACAACGACTATTGGCTGGTCGAGTCGGCACGTCACGCGGCGATCGTGGTGGCGGCGTGGGGCGTGCACGGGGCCCATCGTGAACGGCATGCCCAGGTCAGGAAGCTGCTGCCCTCGCTGCACCGCCTGCGCCTGACGAAGGAGGGCTATCCTGGTCATCCGCTGTATCTTCCCAAGGCACTGAAGCCCAGTGCGTGGCTGGTCGACTGACCCACCAGGGCTGGCGGCGTCAGGCGCGGATGGCCCAGCGCAGCTTGCAGGCCGCGGCGCGCCGATCGGCCCGGGTTTCCGCCTTGAGCGAACGAATGGGCGTGCGGGCGACGCGCGAGTAGACCCCGTGGCGCCGCCCTTCGTCGAAGGCGGCGGCCACGCGCCGATCCTCCCCCGAGTGGAAGGTGAGGATGCACACGCGGCCTCCGGGCACGAGACAGTCGGGCAGCTGCCGCAGCAGCGCCTCGAGGGCCGCCAGTTCATCGTTCACCGCAATGCGCAGGGCCTGGAAGGTGCGACGGATCGATCGCTTGATCTCGGGGCGGGTGAGCGCCAACCCCGAGGCCTCGAGCCCGAGGCGCACGTGCCGCTCGAGCGCGTGCGAAGTCGTCACCGGTGCGCGGGTCAGCAGGGCGGCAATCAGGCGGGCGTGCGGTTCATCGGCATGGTCCTCGAGCAGCTGCGCCAGGGCGGGCGCGTCGAGCGAGGCCAGCCACTCGGCCGCGGTGCGGCCCCGCGACGGGTCGAGGCGCATGTCGAGCGGACCGACGCCGGTGAAGTGAAACCCGCGCGACTGGTCGTCGAGGTGCATCTGCGAGATGCCCAGGTCGACGAGCAGCGACTGTGCCTGTGCCACGCCGCACTGCTGCATCGCGTGCGAGAGGTCGCGGAAGGACGCGTGTCGCGTGGTCACCCGCACTGTGGACGGTGCGCGGGCCTGCAGGCGCGGAGTCGCCACCTCCAGGGCCTGCGGATCGAGGTCAAGCGCCACCAGATGCCCGCCGGGGGCGATCAGCGGCAGCAGCGCCGCGGCATGACCCCCGCCGCCGAGGGTCGCATCGACGATGACATCGCCAGGGGCGGGATGTAGGCAGCGCAGCACCTCGGGGCACAGCAGCGGGCGGTGGGGACTGTCTGCGGCCGCCGAGGCACACGCCTGACGATGGCGCGCCACGGCCCTGGGCACGCCTGTGCGGGCGGGGGGAAAGATCTGGATGCGGTCGTGATGACGGGGTGACTCGGCGGGCATGGCGGCAGGCATCCGCGGAGGATGCCTGCCGCAGGGTAGCTCAGAACGTCTCCGACCCGTAGAACTCGCCGAGCAGTTCCTGTTCGCTGGGGCGGTCTTCCGGGATCGTGCGGCTGACCCAGGTGGTGTTCATGTAGTGCTTGACGCTGATGTTCTCGCTGGTAATGTTGCCGCCCCACGTGCCGCAGCCGAGGCTCGCGGTCATGGGCATGCCGTTGTCGAAGCTGCCCGCGTTGCCCCGCACGTTGGGCTGGCGCACCATGATGCGGCTCACCGGGGCCATCAGGGCCAGACGGTGGATGTGCTCGTCGTTGAACGACGCGATGCCCACCGAGTGCCCCTTGCCGCCCACCTCGAGGATGGCAGCGACCATGTCGAGCAGCGCGTCGAACGTGTCGTAGCGGAACGTGGCCAGCAAGGGTGAGAGTTTCTCGCCCGAGAAGCGGTGGGCCTTCCCGATGTGCGTCTGCTCGACGATGATGAACGACCGGTCGGGCGGCAGGTCGATCCCGGCCTTCGCCGCGATGACTGCGGCGGCGCGGGCGACCGTGTCGAGGGTGCGGCGCCCCTCGCCGTCCCACATGACGGCTTCCAGCCGGGCCTTCTCCTCGGCGGAGGCGAGATAGCCGCCTTCGGCCTGCAGGTGGGTGAGGAAGGCGTCGTAGACCGTGCGGTCGATCAGCAGGTTGCCATCGCACGAGCACCCTGAGCCGTGATTCTGCGTCTTGCTGATCCGGGTGTTCCTGGCGGCATCGGCAAGGTCGGCGGTGTCATCGACGACGACCGTGGCATTGCCGGCACCGACGCCGTAGGCGGGTTTTCCTGAACTGTAGGCGGCGCGGACCATGGCCGTGCCGCCGGTCGCGATGGTGAGATCGCAGATGCTCATCAGGTGCTGCGCGAGCGGAATGCTCGGGGTCTCGAGGCAGAGCACGAGATCGGCCGGGGCGCCCTGCCGCTCGAGCGCCGCCCTGAGAACGCGGGTGATTTCCAGGGCGGTGCGCCGACTCATCGGGTGGGGCGAGAAGATGACGGCATCGCGGCACTTGACGGCGTTGATGGCCATGTTGACCATCGTGACGAGCGGATTGGTGACGGGCAGGATGCCGGCGATGACCCCGGCGGGCTTGGCGTACTTCACCAGGCCCTTGATCGGATCGTCTTCAATGATGCCGACGCTGGGCGTGCGGAGGGCATCGCGCAGGATGCCGAGGATCTTCCAGCGCCGGGCGGGGACGCCGTCGGCGCTGCCCATGCCGCTTTCCTCGACGCTCATGCGCGTGAGCCGACCGAAGGTGTCCTCGTTGGCGGTGGCCCAGGCCAGAGCGCGGCACAGGTGATCGACCCGTGCCTGATCGAAGGCGAAAGCGGTGGTCATGGCGGCGCGCGCACGTCCCAGCAGCTCGTGCGCTGCGCGCTGTTCATCGTCGGTCAGTGGTCGGGCCATTGTGCGTTAAGGGTAGACATGTATGATTGTTAATGCAAGCCTACGTCTTCTCAGGCATACTGCGAGGGCGTCACCAGACGTGCGCGCGCACATTCAGGAGCACTGGGCATGACAGGACCGTCCGCGACCACTGATGATCCGACCTCCGCACCGGCCACGGCGGTGACGTATGCCGGGGGGATGGCGCCGTGGCGTACCGGGATTGCCGACTCGCACGATGGCCAGATTCGGCTGCGGGGCTACGACGTCACCGCGCTCATGGGCGGCTGCACGTTTGCCGACACGATTTTCCTGCTGCATCAGGGCCGGTTGCCCTCGGACGCCGAGCGGCAGCTGCTGAACTCGATTCTGACGGCCTGCTCCGACCACGGGCCGGGCTCTCCCTCGTGCGCGACGGCGCGCCTGGCCGCCTCCGGCAACCGGCAGTCGCTCTCGGCGGCGATCGCGGCCGGCATCCTGGCGATCGGCAACGACCACGGCGGTGCCGGTGAGGCGTGCATGGAGGTGATTGCGGCCGGCCTGGCGCGGGTGCAGCGCGACGGGCTGTCGATCGACGAGGCGGCCCGCTGCGAGCTGTCGGCGCTGCGGGAGGCCGGGCGTCGGATGCCGGGCTTCGGCCATCGGGTGCATGCGGTCGATCCGCGCACGACGGTGCTGTTTGACCAGGCCCGCGCGGGACAGGTGGCGGGCGACGGCGTGGCCTTCATCGGTGCCATCGACCGCGCCCTCCGGGAGAGTGGCAAGACGCTGCCGGTGAACATCGACGGGGCGCTCGCTGCCCTCCTGCATGACATGGGCTTCCCCCCGGCCTTCGGCAAGCTGGTGTTCATCATCGGCCGTGTGGCGGGGCTGTCTGCCGAAGTGCTCGAGGAATACACGCGCGAGAAGCCGATGCGCATCCGGATTCCGGTGCACTACGACGGCGTCGGCCCGCGCGAGCTTCCCTGATGCCTGCCGGGCCCGAGGTCTCATGTCCATGCGCAACGATGCTCTGATTCTCCTGCTGCTGGCCGCGCTCGTGGTCATGCTGGCGGCGGCGCTCACCGGAGCCTACCAGGTCTTCGGCTACGGACTGGTGGCGGCCATCGGCCTTACCGCCGCGCTGGGCTTCGTGCGGTCGGGCGTGCCGGCGTCGTGGGTGCCGCCGGCGGTGGCGACGCTGGTGCTGCTGGTGTCGTTTGCCGGCATGTTCGCCTACGAGCAGGTGCCGGTGCTGGCGCCGGCCGACACGTGGGGCGGGTTCCAGCCGGGGACGGCCTTCCTGGTGTACGGCGTCTGGCTGCCGGCGTTTGTGACGCTGGCGCTGGGGTTTGCGCTGGTGTTCGACCGCCTCGCGGCGCGTGATGCCTCCGAGGATGAGCGAGGCGACGCGCGATGAGTGACCAGGCCCTGATCATTGCCATGATGGCCCTGACGATTGGCGTCACGCTGGCCATCGGGGTGCATTCCTACTTCGAAGCCCGCACGCAGCAGCAATACTTCGCCTACGGGCAGAACCTCAGGTGGTTCGTGCTGGGGCTGGCCACCTTCTCGACGGTGATGAGCGGGTTTGGCTTTGTCGGGGGGCCGGGTCTCGTCTACAGCCTCGGCAGCACCAGCTTCTGGATGACCTTCGCGGCTGCCCTCGGCATTCCCCTGTCATTTGCGCTGGTCGGACACAAGCTGCATGCGCTGGCCGGCCCCGACGTGATCACGCTGCCCGATGCGATCTACAAGCGCTTCGGCAGCCAGGCCGCGCGCTTTGCCATGGGTCTCAGCATTCTGCTGGGCATCGTGGCGTACCTGGGCTCACAGATTCTGGCAGCGACCTTCGTGCTCGAGCAGGTCTTCGGCTGGAGCTTCCTGCTGGCCTTCTGGGTGGCGCTGGCCGTGGTGTCGATCTATCCACTCATCGGCGGCATCGTCGCGGGCATCCGTACCGAAGTGTTTCAGGGCGGCATCATGATCGTCGCCAGCCTGCTGGTCTTCTGGTACGCCCTGGAGAGCGGCGGCGGACTGGCGCAAATCACCACCGACGTGGCGTCGGCCAACCAGGCCATGGCGTCGCCATGGGGAACGGCGCCGGCGCTGACCGCCCTCGGCTACCTGTTTGTCTTCGGGCTCGGCAACGTGGGGATGCCGCACAGCACCAGCCGGTTCCTGATGCTGAAGGACACCTCGCAGCTCAAATACAGCGTGCTGATTGCGACCGGCTGCTACATGGTGGGCAGCCTGCTGTGGATCACGGTGGGACTGGCGATTCGCGCCCGCGTGGCCACGGGCGACCTCGCCCCCCTGGCGGCGGCCGATGCCGCGGCACCGACCTTTCTCGCTGCATACACGCCGGGCTGGCTGGCCGGCGTGGCGTTCGCAGGCCTGATGTCGGCGATTCTCAGCACGGCCAGTATCTTCCTCAACGTCGGCGCGTCGACGCTCACGCGCGACATTCCGCTGGCCCTGGGGCGTCCGGTGCGGCATCCGATCTTCTGGGCGCGGACCTGGACGGCGGTCCTGGCGCTGGCCTCGGCGGCGCTGGCGCTGTGGTCACGGGAACTCGTCGGGCTGCTCGGCGCCATTGGCTACGGGCTGCATGCGGCCGCCCTCGTGCCGACGCTCGTCATCGGACTCCACTGGTCGCGGGCCACCGCGGCAGCGGTCGTCGCCAGCACGGTGGCGGCCCTGGCGGGCAGCCTGTATTTCTTCGGGGCCCAGCAGCTGGGCTTTGCCGCCAGCCGGGGCTGGTGGGTGCCGGCCCATGGCTTTCCCAGCGTCGGCCTGGTGATGCTGGTCTCGATGATCACGTTCATCGTGGTCAGCCTGCTGACCCCGGCCCGGACCGGGGCCGCCGGGCGCTAGACTCGTGTGGTGGCTCTTCCGCACACTCTCCCTGACCAGCCGCTGAGCTCCCCTGTCGCCTCCCGCGGGGCGCTCGCCGGCCTTCGTGTCCTCGATCTGTCCCGCATGGTTGCCGGCGGACTGGCCGGCATGCTGCTGGCCGACTTCGGAGCCGATGTCATCAAGGTCGAACAGCCCGGCACCGGCGACCCGCTCCGGCAGTGGACCACGCAGGGGCATCCCTTCTGGTGGCAGGTCTACGGGCGCAACAAGCGCCATATCACCCTCAACCTGAAGGCCCCCGAGGGACGCGCGGTGCTGCAGCGCCTCGTGCCACAGGTCGACGTCGTGATGGAATCGTTCGTCCCGGGCACACTCGAGCGAATGGGCCTCGGGTACGACGTGCTGCGGCAGTGGAACCCCGGCCTCATTCTCGCGCGCATCTCGGGCTGGGGCCAGGACGGTCCCTCGAGCCAGCGGCCGGGATTCGGCACGCTGGTGGAAGCCGCCAGCGGCTTTGCGGCCATGAATGGGGAACCGGACGGCCCGCCCATCGTGCCGAGCTTCCCGATGGCCGACATGACCACCGGCCTGTACTGCAGCAACGCGATCATGTTCGCGCTCTACCACCGGCACATGCACGGCGGACAGGGGCAGGTGATCGACCTGGCGCTCTTCGAGTCGCTGTTCTCAGTGCTGGGACCGCTGGCGGCCGAGTACGGCGCACTGGGCCTCGAACGGACGCGGCAGGGCAGCCGGTCGCGCAACTCGGGGCCCCGGGGCTGCTTTGCCACGAGCGACGGCGAGTGGCTGGCCGTCAGCGGCTCGACGCCACGGATGGCCGAGCGCTTTCTGGAAGGGTATGGCCTCGGTGCCCTGCTGAGTGATCCCCGGTTTGCGACCAATGAAGCGCGGGTGGCGCATGCGGAGGCGCTCGATGCCGTCGTGCGCGCCGCCATCGGGGCCCGCACGCTGGCCGAGAACCTCGCGGTGATCGCATCGCATGGTCTGACCGCCGTGCACGTGCAGACCATCAGGGACATCGAGCGCGATCCGCACTGGCGTGCGCGCCACCTGACCGTCGCGGTGCCGGCCGAGGGTGGCGACGTGCGGATGCAGAACGTCACCCCGCGCCTCTCGGAGACGCCAGGCGAGATTCACTGGAGCGGCGGTCACCTGGGGGCGCACAACGCCGAGGTCTACGCCGAATTCGGCATTGACGAAGAGGAACAGCGACGGCTGGCCGGGGCCGGGGCCATCTAGGGCGGCCGGCGACCTGACAGGATGAGGGAGCACACGACGATGATGACCGGTGCGATGTATATGGCGCAGTGCCTCAAGGACGAAGGCGTCGAGAAGGTGTTCGGGCAGTGCGGCCACACGAATTACGCGCTCATAGACGCGTGCCAGCGCTTCGGTATCGAGTACGTCTCGTTCCGCCACGAGCAGCTCGCCGCGCATGCGGCCGACGCCTACTATCGCGTCACGCACAAGCTGGCGGTGCTGAACGTGCATCTCTCCCCGGGCATGACCAATGCCATCACCGGCGTCATCACGGCGGCGGCTGATTCCACGCCGATGGTGGTCATCACCGGCAACACGCCGTCGTATCACCACGCCCGCGAGCCGCATCAGGGCATCCGGTTCCATGCGGATGCTTCGCAGGGCGACATCTACCGTCCCTTCTGCAAGCGGGTGTGGCGCGTGGATGATGCCAGGTTCCTGCAGGACGTGATGCCGCGCGCACTGAATCTGGCGCAGACGGGTCGACCCGGGGCGGTGCTGCTCGACATTCCCATGGACGTGTTCTCGCAGCACATCGAGCCTCCCGCCGGATCCATGCCCGCCCGTCGTCCCTCGCATGGGCGCGTGCAGGCCGAGCCCGCGGGGGTCGAGCAGGCGGCCGAGCTGCTGCTGGGGGCCTCGGCCCCGGCGCTGTTTGCCGGCAACGGCGTGGCGATTGCCGAGGCCTGGGACGAGCTGCGGGCACTGGCCGAGCTGCTGCAGGCACCGGTCGCGACGACGCTGATGGGGAAGGGCCTCATGCCGGAGGATCACCCGCTGGCCTGCGGCATGAGCGGCATCTGGGGCACGCGTGCGGCCAACGAGTCGCTGCGGACGGCCGATGTGGTGCTGGCCATCGGCACCGCCTTCGGCGAGGCCGACTGCAGCTCGTGGCGACCCGAGCACACGCTGGCGATTCCCCCGGCGCGGCTGGTGCAGATCGACATCGACCCGCAGGAAGTCGGCAAGATTTACCCGGTCGCGGTGGGGCTGGTGGGCGATGCCCGGGCCGTGCTGCAGCAGCTGCTCGAGGTGCTGCGTCCGCGCGCCGCCGAGGTACGCGGTGGGGCGGCCCGTCAGGCGGCCGTCGAGGCCCGCCGCGCGGCCTGGCGCGGTGAAGTCGAAGCGACGCAGGTCGACGAGGGGGTGCCCATCCATCCGGCCCGCCTGCTGAAGGCCCTGTCGGAGGTGGCTCCGGCGGATACGATTTTCGTGACCGACGTGGGTTGGAACAAGAACGGGGCGGGCCAGCAGGTGACCGTGACGCGGCCGCAGTCGTGGATTACGAGCGGCGGCATGGCGACGATGGGCTTTGCGCCCGGGGCGGCGGTCGGAGCCAAGCTGGGAGCGCCGGCGCGGCCGGTGATTTGCCTGGTGGGCGACGGGGGATTGCTGTCGTCAGTCGGGGCCCTGACGACGGCCGTGGAACTGGGCGTGCCCGTGGTGTTCGTGCTGTTCAACAACTTCTGCTTCTCGACGATTCGCACCGTCGGCACGACGTACTTCCACAACACCTACGGCACCGAATTCACCACGCCTGACGGCGCGCCCTACAACCCCGACTTTCCGCTCCTGGCGAAGGCGTTCGGCATGGCCAGCGGTTTTGTGGATCATCCCTCGCAGCTGACGGGCGCCCTCGAGGCGGCGCTGGCCGCTCAGGGACCGTACCTGCTCGAGGTGCGGACGAGGGGCGACGTGCCCATGCCGCGGACGGGCTACTGGGACATCGCCGACTTCCTCGCGCACGGCAACGATTAAGCGCGGGGCGGTCGGGGACGCGGTGCGGATCGACGGTGGCTAGCGTTCGGGTGGTGGCTCGGCTTCGGGCCGCCACGACCACTGGCCCTTCCGGTGGGTGCGGACCATGTTGACGCGGTACTGGAACTTGTCGGCCCGGTAGTAGGTTTCCACCACTTCGAAGGGGCGGTTGCCGGTGGTGAACATCAGTCGGGTGATGTGCATCACCGGGTACAGCACGGGCACACCGAGCTGCGTGGCGACGACCGGGTCGGCCGGGGCCGCCTCGACGGTCTCCTCGGCGCGCGTGATGGCGATCTTCAGGTCGCGCTCGAGCAGCAGCAGGAGCGGGGTGGTGTGCAGCTTGGCGGTGTCGATGCGCTCGCCAATGTCGACTGGCAGGTAGTTGATGGTGAACGAGAACGGGTCGGGTCCGGCGTGGCGTCGGCGCTCGATCTGCACGACCTCGTCCTGGTCGGGCGGGAGATCCAGCAGGCGACGGACATGATCGGGGCACGGCGCCCGGTTGACGCTGAGGTATTTGACCTGCAGCTGGCGGACGCGCTCGTACACCTCTTCGAGGGCCCCGGTGTATTTGATCGGGGGCAGGGTGCCCTTTGGCAGCTGGGCGACAAACGTGCCCTTGCCCTGCACCTTGATGAGCAGGTTGTCCTGGACGAGTTCCCGGAGGGCCTCACGGACGGTGACGCGGCTGACCTCGAGCTCGCGCCCGAGTTCGTGTTCAGAGGGAATCTGCGAGCCCGGCGCGTAGCGGCCACTGGAAATCCAGTAGCGGATGACCTGTTCGACCTGGTGGTAGAGGGGGACGTGCCGGTTTTCGCGCCGTGATCGCCCGCGGACCATGCTTCGGGCCGTGATGCCAGTCACGGGGCGAAGAATAGCAGACTTCCCCTCGCAGCGCCGAGCCTGACAGGCTGTTCTCTTGTCTTGACATTATAACGTGTGTGCAGCATAGTCACGCCCCAGACACGCCCCCATGGCGTGTCCTCATGCAAAGGTGACGAACTGACTATGGCTCGACGCATCGTCCTGATGTGGCTGGCGCTCCTGATGCCCGCCCTGTCCTCTGCACAAACGGTCGCGATTGCCCAGATCTCGGGCGTCGTGCGCGATGAATCGGGCGCGGTGCTGCCAGGCGTGGAAGTCACCGTCACCCAGACGGCCACGGGCACCTCGCGGTTCACCATCACCGGTGAGCGTGGCGACTACGTGCTGCCCAACCTGCCGATTGGCCCGTATGAACTGACCGCGACTCTTCAGGGATTCACCACCTACCGGCAGACCGGCCTGACCCTGCAGGTGGGTGACAGCCCCATCGTGAACGTGGCCCTCAAGGTGGGCACGCTCAACGAGAGCATCACCGTCACGGCTGCGGCGCAGCTGGTCGAAACACGCAGCACGGCCGTCGGCACCGTCGTCAACGAACAGCAGATGGTGGGCCTGCCGCTTGACGGACGCCAGCCCTCTCAGCTGGTGCTGCTCGCCGGTGCGGCGGTGTCGCAGCCCGGCGGTCTCATCGGCAGCCAGCGGCAGTATCCGTCGGCAGTGGCCATTTCCGTGGCGGGCGGCTCTGGCAACAGCACCATCTACCTGGTGGACGGCGCCTACAACAACGACCCGGTCAACAACATCGGCCAGCCGATGCCCTTTCCCGACGCCCTCCAGGAATTCAAGGTCGAGACGGGCGTCCGCCCCGCGCGGTACGGCATCTATACCGGTGCGACGGTCAATGCCGTCACCAAGTCGGGCACCAATGCGTTCCACGGGACGATGTTCGAGTTCCTGCGTGATTCGCGCTTCAACGAAATCAACAAGTTCGCGACGGCGAGCGACGGACTGAACCGCAACCAGTTCGGTGGCACCCTGGGCGGGCCAGTGATGAAGAACCGGATGTTCTTCTTCGGCGGCGTGCAGATCAGCCGCAACCGGCAGACGCCGTCAGACCTGCAGGCGATTGTGCCGACCGCTGCGATGCGGGCCGGCGACTTCACGACGGTGGCCTCGCCCCAGTGCAACAGCGGGACGCAGGTCAACCTGGGCGCGCCGTTTGTGGGCAACCGCATCGACCCGTCGCAGTTCAGCCCCGTCGCACGGCAGATTCTCGAGCGGCTGCCGGTGTCGACCGACCCGTGCGGCCGCATCACCTACTCGGTGCCCGACAACAACGACGAACAGCAGGGCGTCACCCGCCTCGACTGGCAGGCGACCGACAAGCTGCGCTTCTTCGGCCGCTATTACATCGCCAACTATGACCGCGCGCCCGGCTACGACGGCAAGAACCTCCTGCTCGCCAGCGGCAGCGGTCTCGGCCTCGACAACCGCGTGCAGACGGTGTCGGTGGGCAACGACTATGTGCTGACGCCGACGCTCATCTCGGCCACGCGGTTCGGGTATGCGCGGTCGCGCATCCTGCGCGCCCAGGGCTCGCAGCTGCCGAGCTGGACGCAGCTCGGGTCGAACGTGTGGACAGCCGCCGAGCAGGATGGCCTCCGCTTCATCAACCTCTCGGTGACCAACGGCTTCCCGGGCGCCGGTCTTCCGGGCGACTTCAGCTCGCAGACCTATCAGCTGTCGCAGGACTTCGACTGGGTGCGCGGGGCGCACCAGATTTCGTTCGGGGGCAGCTGGATTCAGCCGGGGCTCGACGTGAACGGTCCCTTCCAGGCCAACGGCATCTTCACGTTCAACGGCACGCGGGTGGGCGGTGGCCGCATCGGCCTGGCCGACATGATGCTCGGCCTGCCGAGCCAGTTCCGCCAGGGCGGCAATCAGCTGGTGGGCCAGCAGCTCAACTACTTTGGTGCCTACGTGCAGGATGTGTGGCGCGTCAGTGATCGGCTGACGATCAACGCCGGTGTCCGCTGGGAACCGTATCTTGCGGCCACGGACGACTACGAGTTCTACAGCCGCTTCAGCCGCGAATGGTTCGACCAGGGCCGCCGCAGCCGCGTCTTCACCAATGCCCCGGCGGGCCTGATGTTCGCAGGCGACGAAGGCTTTCCCGAGAAGGGGATGAACACCAACAACCTCAATCAGGTGGCGCCGCGCCTCGGGTTTGCGTGGGATCCCGCGGGCGACAACGTCCAGACGGTGCGTGGCGCGGTCGGGGTCTACTACGACTCGCCCAAGCTGTGGCAGTACGGCCGGCATCCGCTGAACGCGCCGTTCGGCAACACGATTCAGGTCAACAACCCGGCGACCTTCGAGAACCCCTGGCTGGGGTATCCCGGTGGCAACCCGTTCCCGGTGCCGAATCCCCCGCCGTCGAACATCGCGTTCCCGACACAGGGCACCTACGTGACCATGCCGTTCGACTTCGACCCCATGACGGTCACGCAGTGGAACGTGAGCTATCAGCGTCAGTTTGCGACCAGCTGGCTGGCGTCGGTGTCCTACCTCGGCAATCGCACGCGCAACATCTGGCTCGGTCGTGAACTCAATCCGGCCGTCTTCATCCCGGGCGGCGTGAACACGAACGCCAACATCGAACAGCGCCGCGTGCTCTTCCTGCAGAACCCTGACCAGGGCCGCTTCTACTCGACCATTCAGGAGTCGGTAGGCGGCACGGGCAAGTATCACGGCGTGGTCATCGGCCTGCAGCGCCGGATGGCCGGCGGCTGGAGCACCAACACCAACCTCACGCTGAGCCAGTGCCGTAACCAGGGCGAGCCGGGCACCGACATCACGAATGTCTTCCCCGACCCGAATGATCCGTCGACCAACTATGGCCCGTGCGATGCCGACCGTCCAGTCATCGTCAACAGCTCGTTCATCTACCTCACGCCGGGCGTGGGTGGTGGTGCGATGGCGGCCCTGACCCGCGACTGGCAGCTGGGCCTCGTGTTCCAGGGCCGCAGCGGCTCGCCCCTGACGCCGACGACCACCGGCAACCTGTCGCTGACCGGTCTTGGCAACCAGCGTCCGCTGGTCGTGGGCGACCCCGACCTCGACAACCGGACGGCGGATCTCTGGTTCAACACTGCGGCGTTCGCCCCGAACACCCCGGGCCTCTGGGGCAACACCCCGCGCGGCTTCCTGCGCGGGCCGGCGTTCTGGAACTTTGACCTCGCCGTGTCGCGCGTGCTCACGCTCGGCGCGACGGGCCAGCGCATCGAGGTGCGCGCCGAGGCGTTCAACCTCACCAACCGGGTGCACCTCGGCAATCCGAACGTCACGTTCGGCAGCGCCAACTTCGGAAAGATTCTCACGACGCAGGCCGACGCCCGCGTGATGCAGTTTGCGATCAAGTACCTGTTCTGACGCCACGAGGCCCCGGGGGCACCGCCCCGGGGCCGGCATCGCGCAATGAACCGCCGGACGTTTCTCCACTCGACACTCGCGCTCACCGGCGCCGCGCTGGCCGCTTCCGGGTCGGCGCATTCGCAGCCGGCCCAGCCCGTGGCCTTCACGCCGCGCCTCGACCTCTATGGCCGTCACCTGCTGTGGCTGCGTGATCCGGCGGAAGTGGCTGCGGCTGTGCGCGAGGCCGGCTATGACGGCATCGACATCAACATCCGCCCGGGCGCGCAGGGTCATGTCGCGCCTGAGCGGGTGCGCGAGGACCTGCCGCCCTTCGTGAAGGCGATGCGTGCCTGCGGCGTCGAGGTGTCGGCGATCACCCCGCCCATTCAGGATGCCGACTCTCCGCATGCCGAGGCGATTCTCGCCACCGCTTCGTCGCTCGGCATCCGCCACTACTGGTGGGGCACATGGCGCTATACGGCTGACCGGCCGGTTGCCGAGCAGCTCGAAGCCCTCAGGCCCCGCGTCGCCCGGCTGGCCGCGCTCAATGCGCGCCACGGCATGACGGCGATGTACCACACATATGCCGGCAACGCCGTCGGTACGCCCATCTGGGACCTGCTGTCGCTGCTGAAGGATCACGACCCGCGCCACGTGGGATTTCACTTCGATGTCGGTCACATGGTGCGCGAAGGGGCCAACGGCCTCTGGGCGCTGAACCTGCGCGCGGCGGGCGCCTATGTGACGGGCGTGTCGTTCAAGGACTTCCTCTGGCGTCAGGGCCCTGACGGGCGCTGGCGCACCGAGTGGTGCCCCCTGGGCGAAGGCCTCGTGCGGCTCGATGAATGCGCGGCGCTCCTCAAGGCCATCGGCTTCCGCGGGCCCATCGAGAATCAGCCCGAGTATCCGGCCGGCATGGGTGGCCAGGCCACGCTGACCCTTCCCCGCGAGCAGGTCATGGCGGCGTTCCGCAAGGACCAGCAGGTGCTGAGGGCCGCGCTGGTCCGCGCGGGAGTACTCTGAGCCGGCACCACAGCCCGGGAGATGCGACCGATGACGCCACCAGCCCCGAACCGCACGGTCTCTCCGGCCGCAGGCCTCTCGCGCCGGGCCCTGCTCGGCCTGGCTGCGGCCTGGCCGCTCACTGGCATCGCCGGGGCCGCGGCCGCGTCACAGGGACAGGGCATGCCTCCAGGCCCCCCTGCGGCGGCTCAGGTGCCACGCCTGCCCGTGGGTCTGGTGTCGCGGCATGTGCAGTGGACCAGCTTCGAACACGCCGTCGACCTGGCGGCCGAAGCGGGATTTGACGCGATCGAGTGGAACGTCCGCGCCGGCGGGCATGTGCTGCCCGAGCGGGTCGCGCAGGATCTCCCGAAGGCCGTCGAACGCACACGCAAGGCCGGCCTCGCCGTGACGATGATCACGACGGCGATTCAGGACACCCAGTCGCCACACGCCGAAGCCATCCTGCGGACCATGCAGGGCCTGGGCATCCGGTACTATCGCGGCGGCGAATACTTCCGCTACGACTACGCCGTGCCGCAGGCCACGCAGCTCGAGGCGCTCCGCCCGCGCATCGCCTCGCTGCTGGCGCTCAACGAGAAGTACGGCACGACCTGGGCGTACCACACACACTCGGCCCCCGGGATGATCGGCGGCAACGTCTGGGACATCGTCAGCGTGATTCGCGGCCTCGACCCCGCACGCATCGCGCTCAACTACGACACGGGCCATACGACCGTCCGTGGCGGCACGGGCTGGATCGACGATGCCCGGCTGGCCGAACCGTACCTGGCGTGCCTGGCCGTGAAGGACGTGCGGTGGCAGCAGACGCCCAGAGGCTGGCGGTCGGAATTCGTGCCCATCGGCGACGGACAGGTCGACTTTGCCGCCATCAGCCGGTTTCTCAAGGCCATCCGCTTCAGCGGGCCGGTGAACATTCACTATGAGCACAACGGACTGCTCGGCACGGATGTCGGGAAGTGGACGCTCGACATGCCTCGAGCGCGGTTCCTGGCGCTGCTGACCCAGGACCTGACACGCGTCAGGCAGGTCCTGGCCTGACGGCCTGTACTGAGGCGGTCTGCCCCGCTGCAGGAACGATGTCCTGCCGGTGGCCCGCCTCCTGGTGACCGGGGGCCGGCCGGCTGTGCGGCGCGATGCCGGATATCCCTCGGAATATTGACAAGACGGCGATGTCGCGACACCCTTGTGGGCGACCTCTGGTCGCTCTGGCTGCGGGAATTGACCCGCCCCGGACACGACCTTCTGAAGGACCCTGACATGCGACCTCTCCACGGACTGATGATGGGCGTTGCGCTGATGGCGGGTGTGGCCGCCTGCAGCTCAGACAGCAGCAGTGGCACCAGCCCGACGAGCCCGACGATTACGGTCACACCCCCGCCCCCGACGGCGGTGTCGTCGGTGACTGTCAGCGGGCCGGCCACCCTCTCCGGCCGCGGTGCCACCGTGCAGCTGCAGGCGATGGTGCAGCTCGAGAACGGCACCATGCAGGACCGGACCGGTTCGGCCAGCTGGGCCTCAAGCGCGGCGGCGATCGCCACCGTGTCCGGCGGCACCGTGACGGCTGTCGGCGAGGGTGACGTCGTCATCACCGCCACGGTGGGTTCGGTCAGCGCCACGTCGCGGCTGCGCGTCAGCTTCGCACCGCGCGCTCCGGATCCGGCCCCGGGCCAGCGCGTGCCCCTGCCGGGCGATATCGCCGGCACGGTGGCCCGCATCAACGCGATGCAGCCCACGCTGATGTTCTCGCAGTCGTGCCCGCGCGGCCTCAAGTACATCAACAACCCGTGGCTCGACTTCATCGTCGACGAGCTGCGCAAGCTCGACACCCGCTGGGGCTATAACGCGAAGCCCGTCAAGACGGCCGCCGACAACGGTGGCGTGCCGGTGGTGGCGGCTGGTGATGAAATCGCCTACAACTACTCGGCCAACCGCGACGAGGGTTCGACGGATGTCTATCTGATCGACATCCTCCAGAGTCACTGCGGCAGCCCGGCGCTGACGTACCGCAACTTCACCGGCGAAGAGCCGGGCCGCTGGACCGGCGCCGGCCGGTTCTAGGGCAGCGTGTAGCGCAGTCCCGCGCGTAACACAGTCACGCGTGCGTCGGCGGCCGCCACAGGCTGGCCCGCCGGCGCAGGCGTGACGCGTCCGCTCCTGGCGTCGAGCACCACCACCGCACTCGCGCCCACCACTTCCAGCTCCCGTCCCCGCACAATCACCGCGGTCGATTCGTCGATGCCCACGCCAATCAGCGAAGGGTGATCGATCACGGCGCTCAGCAGCCGGTTGTGCCGCTGCCGCTTCAGGAAATGCTGGTCGACGATGACCTCTGGCCAGAGGCCGAGGCCGGGCTTCAGTTCGGTGGAACCCGTCGTCAGTGACTTGAGGTCGGCCTCGCCGGTCATCATCGATGCAGAGAGGATGGCCGCTCCCGCACTGGTGCCACCCACGACCACACCGGCCCTGTGACGGGCGCGAATCACGTCGGCCAGGCCGGTGGGCCGGATGGCGTCCATGAAGCGGTTCTGGTCGCCCCCCGGCATCCAGATGAGCGTGGCCTGCTCGATGGCCGCGCGTGCGGCAGACACATCGTCAAAGAGCACCTTGCGCGCATCGCGGGCGCCGGCGTCGAGCCACATCTTCACCGAGGCCTCACCGGCGTCGGGCAGGGCCGACGACTGGGGCAGCACCACGACGCGTGCGCTGGAGCCGCCCGCCAGGGCCAGCGTCCGCGTTGTGATGTCCGCGACCGTCGGGCCGCCGCCCACGACGACCAGCGGCCCGGGAGCCGTCTGCGCGGCAGCGGGGGCTTCCAGACCCGCCAGCAGCGTCAGGAACAGCAGGGCGCCGGTCACCCGGCGACGGAATGCAGGTGTGCTGTGCATGGCGGCGATTTTATGCGAGGTGCACCGCTCGCCATTCGCCGGGGCGGTGCCTACCGTGCCGGCGGCGGCGGCAGGTGCAGCGGGAACGGCGTCCGCTGCACGAAGGCGTTGACCGCATCGAGCAGTCCCGTGCTGGCATCGCGCACCACGAACACCGATTCTTCCCGCTGGCCCGGATTGAGGTCGTGATGATCGATCAGCGCCAGGTCGCTGGTGTACGACGGAATCACGCGGCCGTCGAGCGTGAAGTATTCCGCCTGCGCCACGGCCTGCAACTCGCCCCTGTCGAACATGGCATACAGCTCGGGGAAGGTGCCGGCGGCGAAGACGTTGACGCCCTGGGGGGCCCGCTTCAGCAGGTCGCGATGCGCCGCCATGCCGGTGACGGCACCGACGCGCAGGCCCTGGAAGTCGGCGATGGTGCTGTAGCGGCTGCGGTCAGTGGCGCGAATGCGCAGCGCGCGCTGTTCGTAGAGGAACGGCCGCGAGAACGTGCCGCCGGCGCTCACGCGATCGGGAAAGCTCGCCAGGTTTGTGGCGACCACGTCGACGACGCCCTGGCCTGCGAGCTCCCATGACTTGTCGAAGGGCACGACCTTCCACTCGGGCCGCAGCTGCAGGTCGGCGGCTAGCCGCTCGGCATAGCGGTTCATCCAGGCCTCGGGGTCGAGGTCGTCGGTGGCGTTGCCGGTGATGGCGATGGTGAGGACGCCGGGCTGCAGCGTCTGGATCGCAGGCGCTGTGGCCGTGGTGTCTGTACCGGCCGGTGTGGCACCGCTGCAGCCCCAGCCTGCCAGCACGCCTGCCAGCAGCACTGCCCCATGAATCAGCATCCGTCGCATGTGACCTCCGGCCGTAGCGGAAGGTGTGCCGCGGCCGGTGGTAGCATACCCGCCGGCATGGCTTCTGCGACATCAGAGTTTCCCGAGCGGCTGCGCCGGTGCTGGCACCCGGTGGCCTATGACCACGAAGTGACCGATCGGCCGGTCGCCGCCACCCTGCTCGGCGAGGCAGTCGTTGTGTGGCGCACGGCCGACGGCCGGGCGCATGCGATGCGGGATCTGTGCATCCATCGGGGGACGGCGCTGTCGCTGGGCTGGGTGGCCGACGATTGCCTCGTGTGCCCCTATCACGCGTGGCGCTACGACGAGACAGGCGCGTGCGTGCGCATTCCGCAGTCGGCCCAGGCCACCATTCCCGCCAAGGCGCGGACCCCCGTGTATCAGTGCCAGGAGCGCTATGGCCTGGTCTGGGTGTGTCTCAGCGAGGCGCCGCCGGCGTATGCACTGCCCGAGATTCCCGAGTTCGAGTCACCCGACTGGAAGGTGGTGAACACGGGGCCATTCGGCTGGCAGTCGGATGCCTCGCGGCAGGTCGAGAACTTCACCGACTTCGGCCACTTCCCCTGGGTGCACCCGGGACTGCTGGGTGACCCTGATCGCCCCGTGGTGCCCGACCATACCGTCGAGATTCGCGACCACGTGCTGCACTACACCATCGTCAGGCCCGAGGCACCGAACAGCGACGACTTCCCGGTGTTTGCCAACGAGGTGACCGAGCGGCCCGAGCGGCGCAGCCGGTATGAGCTGCACCTGCCCTATACGATCGTGCTGCGGCTCGGATGGGGTGGCACCAGGGGGATGGTCTACTTCTTCGCCTCGCAGCCCGAGAAGGCCAACCGCTGCCGCGGCTACTGCATCATCGGCCGCAACTACGACGTCGACGACCCGGACAGCACGCTGCAGGAGTTCGAGCGCGTCATCTTCGGTCAGGACCAGCGCATCGTCGAGTCGCAGCGGCCCGAGCAGGTGCCGTTTGACCTGGCGGACGAACTGCACCTGCGGTTCGATGCGGTGGCGGTGGCCTATCGCCGCGCCATGCGGGCGCAGCAGCTGGGCTGACGGCCCGGTCTAGGGGCGGGCCTGGCAGCCGCCTTCGGGCACGGGGTGCGCCCACAGGGTATCGATCTCGACGATGTGGTCGAGGCAGATGGGTTCGCCCGCGTCGAGGCCCTCGCGGGTCAGCGCGAAGGCCACACTGGGTTCGGCGGCGGTGGGCCAGTCGACGCGCACCAGCTCCACTTCTTCGAGGCCCTTGTAGCGCTGGACGGAAATGACCTTCCAGACCTTATGCGGTGACAGGGTCACATGGTCGACGTGCGGGGTGACATCGGCCTGTGGCCCAGCGCACCCCACGGTCGTCATCAGCAGCACGGCCAGGCCGGCGGCACGGGTCCGGGCAGGCAGCGAGTGGTCGGAGTGGTGCATGGGCACACTCTACACCTGATGGGGCCTGAGTCTCCTTACTGCCCCAGCTCGACGAACGCAATCGCATTCCAGTCATTCATCGGAATGACCAGGCGGTGGCGCTTCGAGTCGTAGGTCATCGACGCCGCCGTGGGAATGCCCGAGGCGACGACCTCGGCCTTCTGGCCGGGGCGGATGCGCGAGACGGTGCCCACGCGCACGCTGCTCACATACTTGGTGCCGTCGGCGGTGACGACGATGCCGTCGTTGCCGGGGTCGACGGTCTGTTCGATCTTGAGCAGGGTGCCGGTCGGCGAGAAGGTGTGGACGTCGTTGGTGCCGATGTTGACGACCACCAGGTTGCCGGCGCCGTCAAACGCGATGCCGTTGGGCATCGACAGCGGGGCGCCGGTGATGATGGCCGATGCGCTGCCATCCGGTGCGATGCGGTAGACCTTCCAGCTGGTCGGGTCGTTGGGCGTGCCGGTCTGCGTGGCGTAGACCGTGCCGTCGTTCGCTACTTCCAGGTCGTTGAAGCGCGAGACGCCCGGCACCTGAATCTGTCCCTGCGGCGCGCCGCTCTTCAGGTCGAACCAGCGCACGGTGTCGATGTCGACGACATAGAGGCGGCCGTTGGCGATGTCGCTGCCGAGCGGATGGTTCAGCGTGAGCCCGGCGCGGGTGGCGCCGATCCACTTGAGCGTGTGCACGGTGCCGTCGGGATTGATGAGCGAGACGTAGCCGTCGTTGGGCACCACGTCCTGGGCCATGCCGGCGTTGACCGACACGATGAGATCGCGGTCGGCATCGTAGACGAGGCTTTCGCTGAAGCGGAAGCTGCCGAAGACCTTGACGTTGGGCGTGGTCTTGAGCGGCGCGCCGGCCTGGAAGGTGCCGGCGGGCGGCGCGGGCGTCTGCGCGGCGGCCGACGTGAACGAGGCGAACACCAGGGCGACGGCGGCAGGCCAGTGGGAGCGCTTGAAAAAGGTCATCTTGTCATCATAGCGCCGTCTGTCGCGGGGGCGTGGCCGCGGCACTTCCGTGCCGGCCGTGAGTGCGCCGAGTCACGGCAGCCGGCCGCCTGTGCGGATGTGATCCGGCGTCCCGACGTCTCTCATGCGTCGGGGCGTCGTTACGGCTCGGTGTCGATGGGCAGGGCCAGCGGGTCGGCGGTGGTGTCGGTGCCCGGCAGGGTGTCGACGCCGCGCAGCTTGCGTTCGACGGCGCGGGCCCGGACGCCGACGTGCTTGAACTTGTTCGCCACCTCGTCGAGCTTCTTCTCGGTCTCCTGGATGGCCAGGCCGAACTTCTCGAACTCGGTCTTCACCCCGCCAAGCAGGGTCCAGACCTCGGAGGATCGCTTCTCGATCGCCAGC
>SXGQ01316071.1_pt1 | contig 21691 bp, 17 predicted proteins | sample 3178371 | NCBI WGS metagenome assembly SXGQ01 (sample SAMN11356859, study PRJNA531348) | freshwater metagenome | isolation source: freshwater sample F1-20 | place: China: Fuxian Lake, Yuxi | collected 2017-12-25 | reverse complement strand
TCGGCGGCGCCGACATGCTCCGCCGCGCCATGGGCAAAAAAGACGCCGATGCCATGGCCAAGGAGCGCACCAAGTTCGTCGAAGGCGCCAAACGCGTGAACAACATCGAGGAAAAAACCGCCAATTCGATCTTCGACATTCTCAACAAATTCGCCGGCTACGGCTTCAACAAATCCCACTCTGCCGCTTACGCGATCCTCAGCTACCAGACCGGTTTCCTGAAAGCCAACTACCCGGTACAGTTCATGGCCGCCATGCTCAGCTCCGAGCTCGGCAACTCCGAAAAGGTCTCTCACTTTGTCGCCGAATGCGAAGCCATGGGCCTCAAGGTCCTCGGCCCCGACGTGAACGAGTCCCGCGAGATGTTCACGCCCGTCGCCGACAAAATCCGCTTTGGTCTCGCCGGCGTCAAAGGCGTGGGAGAACTCGCCGCGCAAAAGATCATCGCCGAACGCGACGCCAAAGGTCCTTTCGCCTCCTTCGAAGATTTCATCTCCCGCGTCGACGGCCGTGCGATCAACAAGCGCGTGCTCGAGCACCTCTCGAAGACCGGCGCCTTCGATTTTAGCGGCGCTCTCCGCAAAAAAATATTCGACAGCATCGACGGCGCCATGGCCACCGCCGCCAATAATGCCCGCGACAAAGCCGCCGGCCAACACAGCTTCATGGATATGCTCGCCGAGCCCGCCCCGGCGAAGAAATCTCCCGCCTCCACGACCGTCTCGCGCACCGCCCTCCCCTCCGCCCCCGGCTCCGCCGACAGTGAGGACTTCACCTCCGCCGAGCGCCTCATTTTCGAAAAAGAACTCCTCGGCTTCTACGTCTCCGGCCATCCGATGAACGTTTACGCCGGCATCACCGATGCCGTGGACACCTACGCCGTGGACGACCTGCTCAAACAGGGCGACCGCGTCGAATTCCGGATCGCGGGCATCGCCAGCAACATCGTCAAACGGCTCTCGAAAAAAGATAACCGCCCGTGGGCGATGTTCACCCTCGCCACGAAGAACGCTTCGGTCGCGCTCAACCTCTTCGCCGACGGCTACGCTAACTACGGCGCTATCCTCGCAGAAAACGCGCCCATCCTCGTCCTCGGCAACATCATCACCGGCACCGAGGGCCCACGCATCAACGTCAAGGAGTGCTACCCGCTCGACAACGAGGTAACCCGTCTCGTCAAAAAGGTCACTTGGCTCCTCAACCCCGCGCACCCCGAGCTCCCTTCGTTCCTACGACTCCTCCGGGAAACCTTGAACAAGCAAGTCGGCGACACCCGCGTCGAATTCGCCTTCATTTTCGAGAAACGCATCGCGCCCTACGCCGAGGCCAGCACCGCGCTCACCTGGAAACTGAACGGCTCCACCTTCCAGCAGCTACGCGCCCATCCCGCCGTTGCCGGTGTCCAGCTCCAAACCCGCGCCCTCGAGTTGAAGCAGGACCGCAAATGGTCGAAGAAGTCCTGACCGCACCGTCCGGAAATAACATTTCCCCTTTTCCCGTCTTTCGTGTGTTTCGTAGCGACACATGATCGACCAGGCCCTGCTTAATCACGCCGCCGGCGTGCTCAAAACCATTTCCGCCGACCAACGCGCCGACACCGCCCTGCGCTACTATTTTGAACGCCACGGCTACATTCAGCCGCCCGCCCGCCGCGTGATCAGCCATGCAGTCTTCGTCTATTTTCGCTGGTTTCAATGGCTCGACGAAAAAGCCTCCCCTCAGAAACGGCTCGAACAGGCCCAAGGCTTGCACGAGCGCTTCACCGCCGATCCGAAATCCATCAAGACCGAGGCTCTCGCCGCTCTCGCTGTGCCCGACTGGCTCAAAACGGAACTCACCGAACTCCCCGCCGACTATCTTCGTCAACTCCAGCGCGATCCCGCGCTCTGGCTCCGCGCCCGGCCCGGCCAAGTCCACCGCCTCGCCAAAGCCCTCTTCTGCGGCGAGCTCACGCCCCAAGCACCTGATGCCCTCCGGTTCACCGGCACCAACGATCTCTTCAAATCTGAGCCCTTCAAAGCCGGCGCCTTTGAGATCCAAGATCTCGCCTCGCAACTCGTCAGCGTTGCCGCCGCCCCTCTGCCAGGCGAGACTTGGTGGGACGCTTGTGCCGGCGAAGGCGGCAAAACCCTCCACCTCGCCGATCTCATGATGAACAAGGGCCTCGTCTGGGCCACCGACCGCCACGAGAAGCGGATCGAGACTCTCAAGCGCCGCGCCGCCCGCGCGAAACTCTTCAACTACCGCACCGCTTTCTGGGACGGCTCTGCCCGTCTTCCCACCAAGGCCAAGTTCGACGGCATCCTCCTTGATGCTCCCTGCAGCGGCGTCGGCACGTGGCAACGCAACCCCCACGCCCGTTGGACGACCACCCCGACCGACGTCGCCGAACTCGCCGCCACCCAGCTCGCGATGCTCAACCACATCGCCGGCTCGCTCAAACCCGGCGGTCGCCTCGTTTACTCCGTCTGCACCCTCACCCGCAGCGAGACCACGGCCGTTGCCGCCGCCTTCACCGCCCTGCACCCCGAACTCGAGCCGCTCCCGCTCGCCGCGCTCAAGTCCACCCAGCCCGCCCTCTTTCTCTGGCCCCACGAGCTCAACGCCAACGGCATGTTCATCGCCACGTGGCAGCGAAAAAAATAACGCCAGCCACCGTCCGCGCCGATTTCAACGATCCCGTCGCGGTCATCCATTACGCCCGCGCGGCCCACTTCATGGGCTTGTGGGCGTCCGAGCGTGTTCTCATCGGACGGTATTTTACCGACCTCACGGCGCCCCTGCTCGAAGCCGGTTGCGGCGCCGGCCGCGCGACCCTCGGCCTTTGGGATGCTGGCTACAAAAACCTGACCGCCTTCGACTTCGCCTCCGAACTCATCGACCAGGCCCGTTCTCTCGCCACCGCCCGCGGCGCCGCCGCCATCCGCTTCCTCCACGCCGACGCCACCAAACTCCCTCCGGAAATTTGTCATCCATTAGATGCCAAACGTTTCGGCGGCGCGCTTTTTCTCTTTAACGGCCTGATGCAGATTCCCCGCCGTGCGCGGCGCCGGGCTGCGCTCCGCCACCTCCACCGCGTGTGCGCACCCGGCGCGCCGCTCCTCATCACGACCCACGACCGCGATCAAAACCAAGTCGAGCGCGCCCTCTGGCGCCTCGAAGCCCTCCGCTGGGAACGCGGCGAACAGGACCCGCGCCTGCTCGAATTCGGTGACCGCTACTTCGACGAGGCCGGCGTCGGACGCACCTTCATGCACCTGCCCGACCGCGCCGAAATCCTCGCCGACTTCGCCGCGACCGGCTGGACGCACACCTTCGACGCACTCCGCAAGACCATCGCGCCGGAGGCCCGCGCCGTGCGCGATTTTTCCGACGAGTGCCGCTTCTGGGTCGCCCACCGCGGGCCTTGATCTTGGCCACAAGCAAGGACGGCTCGCCGGGCCGTCCACCGTACTACATCCGAATCACGTTCAAAAACCCGTCTGCACCGACAACGAGAATCGGCTCGCGAGCTTGTCCCCGCTCCGGATGTCGCCGGCGTAACCCAACGAACCGCTCCAATTCTTAAACAGCGTCACCGTCGCCGCGCCGCCGAGCTCAAAGCCGCTGCCATCGCCGTCTTCCACTCGAATCGTGGTCGGCCGCGTGACGTTACCCGCCAGCCGCCCCGTGATCGACCGATCCGAACTGCTGATCTCACCGTGCCACGCCGCTCGGAAATCAAAACGGACCGCGCACTCGGCGATCTTTGTATCCTTCGAGAAATCCACGCCCACGCTGCCGGCCGAGCTCTTCACGTCTTGCGCCCCGAAATCCATCGTCACCACGGGCACGTCCTTCTCGGTGTAACCTTCGAGCTTCACGCGCTCCGTGCGCAAGCCGAGCCACGGGCGGACGTTTAACCCCTGCAACGGATCGAGCGCCCAGATCGCCTTAACGCCCGCGCCCCAATGTTCGCCGCCCGCTTTGCCCGAAGTGCGATAACCGGCGAATCCCGTCGTCCGCTTGATGCCCTCCACATCCAACCCGCCATAGGCGACGTCGAGCACGAGCGACACCGGACCTCCGCGCCAAACACCATACGCGCGACCCGTCAGATCACGGATCGAGTAGCGGCCGCCGCCACCACTCACCTCAGCTTCGAGCTTCCCGGAATTCAGGGCGGCGCCCGCCACGAAGTTGTCGCCGAGACGCACGTCACCACCGGCGGTCACCACTTGGGCGGTGTAGTTGAACTTCCGCTGCCAGCCATCGGCCGAGCGGTTGCCGTCACCATAGTTGAAAGCCGCATAGAGATCAGTCCGGCCGTTCGCGCGGTTCGTCGTGGCGACCTGCGCGATCCGTGCATCGAGCGCGGCCACCGAGATCGACTGCAACGCCAGCGCCGCGCTGCCCTGCGTGGCCGCGAAGCCGACCACCGGCTCCGGATTGAGCGCCTCGACCACGGCCCCGGAGAGGAGCGCATGGGTCTTGGTCGTCGGGTGGATGTCATCGAAGAAAACGTAGCCCGCCGGATCACCGCCGCCCCCAGCCGAGGCCGGCGCAATGGCAAACGAGGTCGCATTCGTAAACCCAAGTGCCCGGAAATCCAGAATCACACGGTCCAGCAACGACTGCACGTCGATATAGACGAGATTCACATCCGCGGCCGGCGCGCTGGCGGCAATCGCTCCGAGGCGCGTCCGCAACTCCGCGTTAAACGCCGAACTCACGCGAAGCCCGAACGCCTGAGCCGTACTGCCGAGCGCCACCGAGCGCGCCGTCGCGCCCAGATTCGGCAGGCCCGCCACCACGATATTCTTCGCACCCAGCCCAACGAGCGAGTGCACGCCGCCCGCCACCGTCGCCGCCGTCGCGGCCCCCGCCACATCAAGGTTCGCGGGATTCAACGCCGTCGTCGGCGCGGAGAGCACGGGAATCAGGTCGTTCGCCCCGAAAAACACGGTGAACAGGTCCGTCCTCGTCGGCGTGATCGCCCGAGCTTGGTAAAGACCGATCTGCACCGCCATCGACGGCGGCAGCGTGCCGGCCCCGCCTGCGGTCGCGCCGCCAAACGCAAAATTCAAACTGCTCTTCACGCTGGCGGGCGAAGTCGCCACGAGCGCCAGATTGTTGCCAAGCAATTCGGTAAACACGCGGCCGTTGGCGAAGCGCCCTTGAAAATACGGTGCGCCTGGGGTGCCCGCGCCGAGCGCGCTCGTCGCCGCGAACAGGTTTCCACTGTCGCTCAAGCTGTCGCCGAACGAATACTGGTTGGTAAAGGTGCGGTTCTGCGCCGTCGCGACCGACAGCAGGGCGAAGAGACACAGGGCGACACGGCTGAGCGTAAGGCGGGTATTCATAGGATTTAAACGAGGTTTTGGCCAAGAAACCGCGCCCACCGTCGAGCGCAAGCCACAAGCCCGGATCACCCCACCCGACACTTGCCCCGCTCCTCGGCGGCCCTAGCGTGCCCGCGCGATGTTTCCCGCCGCCTCTCTTCCATGCCGACTCCGTCCATAAACGGTCCCGGTTTCTTTTTGCTCGGTGCCACCCATCGACGCACTCCCCTCGCCGTGCGCGAACGACTGGCTCTGAGCGCCGAAAGTACCGCCTCTCTTTACGCCGCGCTCACCGCGCACCCAGGTCTCGACGAATTGGTCATTCTGAGCACCTGCAACCGGGTCGAATTTTACGGCGTAGCCGACGATCCGACGGCGATCGCCCACGTCGAGGCGGCATGGTGCGCCCACTGCGACTTTACCCCGGCCGAGTTCGGGGCATTTCGCGTGGCCCTCACCGGCCGCGACGCGCTCCAGCATCTGTTCGAGGTGGCGGCCGGGCTTGATTCCCAACTCGTCGGAGAGACCGAGATTTTGGGGCAGGTGAAATCCGCCTACACCGACGCCCACGTCCGCGGGAGCACCGGACCCGTGCTCAATCGCGTTTTCCAAAAATGTCTCCAAGCGGCCAAACACGCGCGCACGCACACGGCGATCACCGCCGGCCGCGTGAGTCTGGCCCAAGTCGCCGTGAGTTTGGCGCAAGCCGTCATGGGCGATCTCGCCTCCGCCCAGGTCTTGCTGCTGGGCGCCGGAGAAATCGGCGAGCAGACCGCCCGGGCCTTTCTCGACCGCGGCACCACCGCCCTCACGGTCGCAGGGCGTCATCGCGGCCGCACCTCGGCGCTCGCCGGACGCTTGGGCGCGACCGCACTCCCGTTCGCCCAACGCGCGGCCCGGTTAGCCGGTTTCGACATCGTCGTCGGGTCCACGTCCGCGCCTAGCACCGTGCTTTCGGCCGACGACGTTGCGGCCGCGATGGCCGATCGGACGGGACGGCCGCTGATTCTGCTCGATCTCGCCTTGCCTCGCGACATCGACCCGATGGCCGCCCGACTCAGTCACGTCTTCCTCTACAACCTCGACGACCTCGCGCAAATTTCTACGGCGAACCGCGCGGCCCGCGCCGGCGAAGTCACCCGTGCCCGCGCCCTCCTTTCGACCAAAGCCGATCTGCTCTGGCGCACCCTCGTCCGATCCGCGTCGGCCGGTCGTCCGCCCTCGGATCAGCGGCAATCGGATCGTTAGCCGGGTCGAGGGAAATATCGTCCGATCGTCCTATCCAGCGCGAGGGCGACCGCCAGATTGATGCTGCGCCATACTTCAGCCCCCAGCCAATTGCCGCCGCAACCACGCCCCCGCCGTGCCACCTGTGGGTCGCTCAAGCAACGCGCGCAACTCAGCCGCCTGCGCGGTCGTCCGCACCCGGCGGGCCGGATCTTCCAAGCCCGACCGTAATTGCTCCGCCAATGCCGACGGCGTCGCCGCATCTTGAATAAACTCGGGATACATCGGCGCCTTCAGCAGCAGATTCGCGATGCCGAGATACTCGATCTTCACTAGCATTCGCCCAAGCAGATAGGTCAAAAAATTCGCCCGATAGGCGATCGCGCCGGGGATGCCCGCCAGCGCACAATGCATCGACATGGTCCCGCTCGAGGTGAGCACAACCGCAGCCGAGACCGGCGTCCCCGTCGGCACGAGCTTCACCCGCTTCGAAGGCCGAACCCCGTGAAGCTGGGACAAAATTTCTTCGCTCGGATACACCGCGACGGCGTCCCGATCCCCACCGCCGCGCAAAAATTCCGCGTAGCCCGCAAGCAACACCGGGAAAATCCGCCCCACCGCCTGCTTCCGGCTTCCCGGCAACAACAGGATCGGCCCCGACGGATCATAACGCACCGGCGGAACGTAGTCGGCCGCGAGAAACGGATGCCCGACAAAGTCCACCGGCAGCGTCGTGTCCGCATAGCAGGCGACTTCGAACGGGAAAATCACCGCCAGCGCATCGAGATCACGCGCCATCGTAAACCTACGCTTGGCCTTCCACGCCCAGATCTGCGGCGAGATATAAAACAACGTCTTGATCGTGCCGCCCCCTTTCACCGAAAGCCCACGCTCCCGCAGCGCCGCCGCCAGCCGCAGGTTCATCCCCGGGTAATCCACAAACAACACCGCGCGCGGCCGGTGTTCACCGATCCATCGCAGCACGTCCTCCATCAGCGCCTTGAAAAACGAGTAGTTCTTCAACACCTCCACAATCCCCACGACCGACGAAGCCGTCAGGTCATAAAGAAGCTGCGCCCCTGCGGCCGCCAACTCCGGACCGCCCAATGCCGCAACCTTCGCCCCGGGCTGTTCCGCGCAAAACTCGCGCACCAACCGCGCCGCGTGTTCGTCACCCGAATGCTCGCCGGCGATTATGAGCACATCGACCGGCCCGCCCACGGGCGCCGGCAATCGGAAGGGCAGCGACAATCCGCTCATCTTCACCGTTTCTGCGCCCGGATCTGCTCGGTGATCGTGATCGCCACTTCCAGCGCCGATTTGCCGAGCGCTGCGCCGACCTTGGGTTGCCGCGCCTGGGTCACGCTGTCCACAAACGACGCCAGTTCGAGTGCCAGCGGCTCGCCTTTCTCGATGGGAATCTCTTTCACCGGAATTGAGCTCACGTCACCCGCCTTCACGAGGCCGATTTTCATCTTCAGCCCGTAGGCGATGATGTCGCTCTTCTTCACGAGGTGCCCTTTCTGCTCCATGAAATTGAGCGAAAGATAGGCGTTATCCTGAAACACCCGGATCTCGCGCGCCTTCTTGAGGCTCATCCGGCTCGCGCTCAGATTCGCCACCGCGCCGTTTTCAAATTGGATGCGCGCGTTGGCGATGTCTTCGGTTTTCGAGAGCACGCTCACGCCCACGCTGTCGATTTTCGCGATGGGGGATTTGATCAACGCGAGCGTGATCCCGATGTCGTGAATCATCAGGTCAAGCACCACGCCCACCTCGGTGCCGCGCGGCTGATACGGCGCCAGCCGCTCGGCCGTGAGGTATTGCGGGTGATCGACCTGCTTCTCCAAAAACGCCATCACCGGGTTGAAGTGTTCGATGTGCCCGACTTGCACGATGCACCCGTGCTGCCGCGCCGCCGCCATTACCTGCTCGGCTTCTTCGAGCGATGCGCAGATTGGTTTTTCGATCAGCAGGTGCGTCTTCTTCGCCAGCAAAGGCAGCGCGACCTCGGCGTGGCGATCAGTCGGCACCACGACCGAGACCGCGTCACACGCGTCGCCCAATTCCTCGATCGTCGCGAAACGCCGGCAGTTGAACTTCGCGCAAATCTCCGCCGCACGGGCGTTGTTCGGCTCAAAAATTCCGGCGAGTTCCGCGCCCGACAAGGTGGCGTAAATGCGCGCGTGGTGTTGACCAAGCGAGCCCACACCGGCGACGCCGCAGCGAATTTTGGGTTTAGCCATGGACCAAGATTCCGCTCCGCAAAACCAGTTGGCGATGCGTTTTTTGGGCGTGGGCGGCGTTGTGGGTGACGAGCACCAGCGCCGTCTGCGTCTCGGCGCACAGGCCGAGCAGCAGCTCGATCACCGCGTCGCCCGTGCGCTCGTCCAGATTGCCCGTGGGCTCGTCGGCGAGGATTAGCCGGGGCGAATTCATCAGCGCCCGCGCCACCGCCACGCGTTGACGTTCGCCGCCCGAAAGCTGCGACGGCAGGTGTTTCGCCCGCTCGGCGAGGCCGACCTTAGCGAGCAAATCGTCCGCCCGTTTCCGCGCCGCGGCATCAACGGGCCCGAGGATGCGGCGCGCCATCAGCACGTTCTCCCGCGCGTTCAGTTCCGGGATGAGATAGAACGACTGAAACACGATGCCCAAAAATTTTCCGCGCCGCGCCGTGCCCGTATCATTCTCGCCAGCCCAGTTAAGCGTCCCGGCATCCGGCGCGTCGAGACCGGCAAGCAATTGCAGCAACGTCGATTTGCCCGAGCCCGATTCACCGCGGATGCTCACGCTCTCCCCCGCCGCCACGTCGAGATCGACGCCCGCCAACACTTCGAGCCGACGGTCGCCGCTCATAAACGCCTTGCGCACCCCGCGCGCCGTCAGGATGGCCTCATTCATTGCGCAAGGCCTCCACCGGTTTTAGCCGTGCCGCCCGCCACGCGGGCAACAGTCCCGCGAGCGTCGAGATCACCACCGAACACGCGACGATCAGACCAACGTCGCCGGGCGCCGTGTGTGCCGGCAGCTGACTGAACTGATAAAATCGCACGAGCACCTCTTCGCTCGCCGTCAACCGGGTGAACGCCGCGACCAGTTCGTTGCGGAAATGCAGCGTGCCAAGCCCGAGCCCCAATCCCGCCACGGTGCCCGTCGCTCCGATCAGCAACCCTTGAAAACAAAAACACGCCGCCACCTGCATCGGCCGCGCACCGAGCGCCCCGAGCAGGCCGATCTCGCGGGTCTTCCGCACGACCGAGATCAGCAGCGAACTCGTCACGGAAAACGCCGACACGATGATTATGAACGTTAGCAGGAAAAAAATCATGTTCTTCTCGAGCTGGAGGATGAACAGGAAATCTTGGTTGGCCTCCATCCACGAGCGCGCCCGCGCCTGCGCCGCCGGCGGCAACGCTCCGTTGATCCGCGTCGCGACCACATCAGCATCCAGCTTCGGCGCGATCTTCACATTAACGCCGTGAATGGCGGCGCCGAGCCCGTAGAGCTCCTGCATCGCTCGCAAGGTCACGAGCACCACCGAGCTGTCGAGTTGTTGGTGCCCGACCTCGAAAATCCCCACGACCCTCAGTTCGCGCGGCAGCAGCACTTCGTCGTTTTTTAATTTCTCCAAGAGCAGCGGCGAATAGATTTCCACCCGGCTCCCGATGCGCGCACCGAGCGACAGCGCGAGCTTTGAACTGATGATGATCGAATCGTCATCCAAATCATCCAGTCGTCCGGCGCGGATAAACCGCTCCAGCGGGACCACCTGCCCGACGCGGTTGACGTCGATTCCCTGCATCGCGGGATAAGCGGGTTTTCCCTCATACTGCAGCCCGACCACGCCCTCCGCGAATGGCGTCGTCGCCACCACGCCCGGCACCGTTGCGAGCCTCGCCTGCAAACCGGCAGCATCGGCGATCAGTCCTTCACCCCTCACCTGCACTTCGCCCTGCGTATCGACGATCATCCGCCGGATTTCGTAGCCAAACCCGCCCATCACGCTCGTGGAAATCACGAGCAACGCCACCCCGAGCGCCACCCCGAGCACCGAAATCGCCGTGAAAAACGAAAAAAATTTCCCCGTGGGGAAAAGCTGCTTCAGGGCGAGATAGAGATACCAGGGCATATTAGCCGGCAATGGCCTTAAGCCCCACTACCCGGCCTGAGTTGAGGAAACAAAATCACATCACGAATGCTCTCCGCGCCCGTGAGCAAAATGCACAGCCGGTCGATGCCCACGCCCATGCCTCCCGCCGGCGGCATCCCGTGCTCCAGCGCCAACAGGAAATCGTGGTCGATGTTCTGCTTCTCCTCGCCGGCCTGCGCTTCAAACATCGCGCGCTGCACGTCGGGGTCGTTCTGCTCGGAATAGGCCGGCGCGACCTCCATCCCGCCGATCGTCAGCTCAAAGACATCGATCGTAGTCGGATCATCGAGGCTGATTTTGGCCAGCGGGCACAGCTCCTTCGGCAGCTTCATCACGAAGGTCGGCTGGATCAGCGTCGGCTCGATTTTCTTGGAGAAAATCTCGTTCGTGATCTCGAACTCTTCCCAAGCGGGACTCACGTAGAGCCCCAGTTTTTCGGCGCCCGCGACTTTCTCCGCCTTGCTCCGCGCGAACCAGTCAGCGTCGCCCGTCGCTTCCCGGATGAGATCCTTGTAATTCACTTCGCGCCACTCGCCGGCGAAGTCGATCTCCTGCCCGCTCGCCGCGTGCTTGATCTTCGTCGTGCCGAGCACGTCGCGGCAGAGCGTGGTGAGCATGTCCTTGATGAGCGTCATCATGCCGCGGTGATCGCTGTAGGCCTGATAGACTTCGAGCATCGTGAACTCCGGGTTGTGCTTCCGCGAAACGCCTTCGTTGCGGAAAATCCGGCCGATTTCGAACACGCGGTCGTAGCCGCCCACAAGCAGGCGTTTGAGCCGCAACTCCGTCGCGATACGCAGGAAAAAGTCCACGCCGAGCGCGTTATGGTGGGTCTTGAACGGCCGCGCCGCCGCGCCGCCCGCCGTGCTTTCCAGCACCGGCGTCTCGACCTCGATGAACTGCTGCGCTTCGAGAAACCGCCGGATGTGCGACACGACGCGCGAGCGCAGCATCAGCCGCGCGCGCGACTCGGCGTTCACGATCAGATCGAGATAACGCTGCCGGTAAACTTGCTCCGCATCGCTCAGCCCATGCCATTTTTCCGGCAGCGGCCGCAGCGCCTTTGAGACTAGCGTGCAACGTTCGACGCGCACGGTGATTTCGCCCGTCTTGGTCACAAAGAGCGTGCCCGTCGCCCCGAGAATATCGCCGAGGTCCAATTTCTTGAACGCCGCATACGCCTCGTCGCCGATCACGTCCTTTTTCACGTAAAGCTGGATCTGACCCTGCTGGTCCAGAATCTTCACGAACTGGCTTTTCCCCATGTCGCGGATCGTCACGAGCCGGCCGGCCACGCTCACCGCGACGACGTTGTCCTGACCCGCGACGTAGAGCTTGATCGCGTCGGCGGAGAAGTGGCTCTGCGTCACGCTCGCCCGAAACGGGTCGAAGCCGCCGGCGCGCATTTCGGCCAGCTTGTTGCGCCGCACGGCATGTTGGTCGTTGGAGATATCAACCGGATTGGTGTCGCTCATGGAAGGAACACGAAGCCACGCCGTCCCCAGCGGCGCAAACGGAAATTCCGTAACCGCTTTTCTCCTTTCCGTCCCCTCGGGCCCCGCCAAGCCTCGCGCCATGCCCCCCTTCAACCGCCGCCATTTTCTCGGTGCCGCCACCCTCGGCGCCGCCGCACTCTCCACTCTTCGCAGCCGCGCCGCCGACGCCCCCGCGCCCGCCGCTCCGCGCACCGTCAAGCTGGGTCTCATCGGCTGCGGCTGGTGGGCCATGGTCAATGCCAAGGGCGCCTACAAAGCCGGCGGTGCGCAGGTCATCGCGATCTGCGATATCGACAGCGCCAACCTTGAAACGACGGCCGTCGAGATCGAAAAACTCCAGGGCTCACGCCCGCTCACATTTAAACTTTACGAGGACCTGCTCGGGGTCACCGGCCTCGAGGCCGTGATCATCTCAACGCCCCCGCAGTGGCACGCGCTTCCGTTCATTGCTGCCGTGAACCGCGGTATCGACGTCTTCTGCGAAAAACCCCTCGCCTACGACATTCGCGAGGGCCGCGCGATGGTCGACGCCGCCGCCAAGAGCAAGAGCGTCGTCCAGATCGGTTTCGTGCGCCGTCAAAGCGCCGCGTTTCAAGCCGTCCGCCAGTTCATCGCCGACGACAAACTCGGCCGCATCATCAACGTCGACGCCCAGATCAATTTCACCGCCGGCACCGTCAGCGCCGTGCCGGTCGCACCGCCGCCATCCCTTGATTGGGATCACTGGTGCGGCCCCGGCCCGCTCATTCCTTACAGCCCGCAGGTCGGCCACCGCAACTGGCGCCTCGAGCAGACGTCGGGCCAAGGCCACCTCTACGATTGGGGCATTCATCTGATCGACGCCACACGCTTCATCCTCGGCGAGACGTCGCCCACCGCGATCAGCGCCACCGGCGGCATTTATCGGCTAAAGGACAAGATCACCACGCCGGACACGTTGACCGTGCAGTTCGAATTCGCCCGTTGCCCCGTCACGTGGCGCCACCGGCTGTGGGGCTCCGCCGAGCTCACGCCCGAGTTCAACAACGGCATCTTTTTCTACGGGGAAAAGGGCACGGTGTTTGTGACCGACCAGCGCTGGGTCTTTCTCCCGAATGGCAAAGGTGCCGAGCGTCAGGTCAACGAAACCAAGTCTGACCTCGTCCCGCTTCACGTCGCGGAATTTCTCGACGCCGTGCGCCACCGCAAACCCGTCAGCGCCACCGTCGCCGAGGCCCACCTTTCAACGAGCGCCGTGAAACTCGCGATGATCGCTTACGAGACCGGCGCCCGCCTCGCGTGGGACGCGAAGACCGAGCAGATCACTAACCACCCGGAAGCGGCTAAACTCCTCAAGCGCGCCTACCGCGCACCTTGGAAACACCCCCACGCCGGCTGAAAAGCAGGGCGGCGTCTCCGACCCGCCCTCCAAGCCCGCGCCTCGTCTGGTTCCGGTCCGCCGCACGCCCGCGCTCACGCCCCCACCAGCCGCGGCACCGCCGCGATCACGAGCCGCTCGAAATTAGCCGCACCTTTCGCGGCATTTTCCAACGTGTGGTCGTGCGACAGTTTCTCATCGGAGAGCCCCGCGCCCATGTTGGTGATACACGAAACGCCGACGACTTTCATCCCGCAGTGCCGCGCGATCAGGCACTCCGGCACGCTCGACATTCCGACCGCATCTGCGCCCCATCCCTGGATCATTCGGATCTCCGCCGGGGTCTCAAACGACGGCCCGCGCAGCGCGAGGTAAACTCCCCGGTGAAGCGGAATCATCTCCGCCACCGCCGCCTGTGAAATCTTCTCCGACAACGCCGGATCCCATGCATCGCTCATCCCGAAGAACCGAGGACCAAAGGTCTCGTCGTTTGCGCCCGTGAGGGGATTCAAGCCCAGGGCGTTGATGTGATCGGTGATCAACATCAGTTGGCTCACCCCGATGGGCGCCCGCAAGCTGCCCGCCGCGTTGGACAAGAACAGGACCTCGACGCCCACCGCGCGGAGCGTCCGCACCATCGTCTTCAACGGATACGGGTCATCGGTCTCGTAAAAATGTTTGCGGCCCTTGAGCACAACCACGTCGACCCCATTTAATTTTCCCGCGACCAACGCCCCGGTGTGGCCTTGCACCGTCAGCACCGGAAATCCCGGCAACTCGGCATAGGGCACCGTCACCGCTCCCTCCACGCGATCGGCCAATCCGCCCAACCCCGAACCCAGCACGATGGCGAGTTTCGGCGCCCGCCCCGCCAGCGCCGTCGTCAAAGCCGCCGCCGAGCGTTTTACGTTCTCAACATGGAGTTGCTGCACCGTCATAATCATGCGCCCACTGCTACCCGAACCCCGCGCCGCTGTAACGCCCGGAGTTGCGCCCCCCGAAAAAATGCCCGAACTAACCGCAATGACCGCCTCATCGCCCTCCCCCGTTCCGCCCGCCCGGCCCTGTGCCGCCGCGGTCGCCGTGATCGACTGGGGGCGCACGCGCTACGAACCCGCCCGTGTCGCGCAAGAAGCCCTCGTCGCCCGCCACTTGGCCGGCCAGATCGGTGACACGCTGGTCTTCACCGAACACGAGCCCGTGTTCACCGTCGGCCTCCGCGCCGGCGCCGAGAAAAACCTGATCTGGGACTCCACCCGGCTCGCCGCCGAGGGTATCGAACTCGCCCCGACCAACCGCGGCGGAGACATCACCTACCACGGTCCCGGCCAACTCGTCGGCTACCCCATCGTCTCCCTCGCCGCCCGCAAAGACCTGCACGCCTACCTTCGCTTCCTCGAGCAGGTTCTGATCAACGCCGTCGGCTCCCTCGGCCTCACCGCCACGCGACGCCCCGGCCTCACCGGCATCTGGATCGGCCCGCGCAAAGTCGCCGCCCTCGGGGTCGCCGTCCGGCGTTGGATCACTTACCATGGCTTCGCCCTCAACGTAAACGCCCACCTCCCCCACTTCGCTGGCATCGTCCCGTGCGGCATCGCGGCTACCGAAGGCACTGTCACCTCCCTCCACGCCGAACTCGGCCACGACCTCGACCTCGCCGCCGTTCAAAAAATCATCGCCGAGGAATTCCAAACCCTCTGGCCCGCCTTCCTCGCCTCCGGTGAAATTCCCGACCAATAGCGTGCATTCGCGGGCAAAATCCTTTTCGTCTCCCTTCTGAACTCTCCCGATGGACACCACGCGTAAACCTTCCTGGCTCCGCGCCAAACTTCCCAGCGGCCCCGGCTACCAAGCCGTCCGCTCTCTCGTGGACGAACACAAGCTCCACACCGTCTGCCAGAGCGCGCAGTGCCCCAACCTCGGCGAGTGCTGGTCCCGCGGCACCGCCACCGTCATGATCCTCGGCAACATCTGCACGCGCTCCTGCAACTTCTGCGCGATTCAGACCGGCCGCCCCACCGAGCTCGACCTCGGCGAACCCGCCCGCGTCGCCGATGCCGTCGCCAAGATGGGCCTCCGCCACTGCGTCATCACCTCCGTCGCCCGCGACGAACTCGCCGATGGCGGCGCCGCCGTCTGGGCCGCCACCATCCGCGCCGTCCGCCACCGCAATCCCCAGACTGCCATCGAGGTCCTCACGCCCGATTGGAAGGGCAAGCTCCACGACCTCGATACCGTGCTCGACGCCAAACCCGATATTTTTAACCACAACCTGGAAACCGTCGAACGCCTCCAGAAACCCGTCCGCGTCCAGGCCCGCTACAACCGCTCCCGCTCCGTCCTCCAGCACGCCAAGTCCCGCGGCTTCACCACCAAGACCGGCATCATGCTCGGCCTTGGCGAGACTCAGGCTGAGATCGAGCAGACCCTCCGCGACATCGCCGCCGACAAGACCGACATTCTCACCATCGGCCAATATCTCCAGCCCACGCCGCAACACCTCAAAGTCGAGCGCTGGGCCCACCCCGACGAATTCGCCCACTGGAAACAGTTCGGCCTCGGCCTCGGTATCGGCGTCGTGGAAAGCGGCGCGATGGTCCGCTCCAGCTACCACGCCGACGACCAGTCGCAGAAATATACCGGCGTCGAGCACCTCAACACGCACAACGCGTTGGCCGGGGTGTAAAGTGGAGCGCCGAGACCCCGCTCGGTCTTTCGGTTTGGGCTCAGCTGCGGGCGCGCCCCCCTCGTCGCGTCCGACAAAGACGGATCAACAGGCTTCCTATTTGCCCAAAGACTCAATTTGGGCCTTCCCGTGTAGCTTCGTTTTTACTTCGCCAAAAACGTTGGGTTTTGAAGTAACCGCTTGGCCTGTAATTTTACCGTTAGCGTCCCTGTAAACTGTTCTTACTTCCCCGAACACATTTGGCTTTTGAGCCACGGCCTCCCCAACTTTTCGGCCTTGGGCGTCGGTGATAACCGATTTGGTTTCGCCAAACACATTCGGCTGGCGGGTGGTAATTTTACCGACCGGTTGGGCACCGTCATTTTTGACGACGGCCTTGATTTCACCGACATAGTTCAGCTTTTGCGCCACGATCGTTTGGAACGCCGCTCCATTTGAATTTCGCACCACGCTTTTCGTCTCCCCAAAACTATTGGGTTTTTGAGTGACGATGGTGATGGATTCACGCGCCACCGATTGGACTACGGTGCGTCTCTCAGCAGAGGCGTTGGTCTCGGATTGGGTGGCCGTCTTTGTTGAGACATGGCCTAGGGCTGATCGGGCCGAAAGCAGCACAAGAAAAACGACGACCAACATGCTCAACCGTTAGGGCGGTTGAGATTGGAATGCTAGAATTAAGCGAAAGCACAGGATGGCGCCGGAGCGATAAAAGGGGTCGCGCCTTGCTTTTTGCGATCAGTGATCGGGCGCCATGTTCAACGGGAACGTTCGTTCAGAACGCCCATTTCCACGGGGTTCGAAGCCCGAGCTGCGCGGATCGGCGGGCCCGGACAAAGAGGTCGGGTTTTAACTATCAATATCTGCCAAGTAGCCAAACGGCGGCGTCACGCCGGGGCCGGATAGAGCATCACGCATGCGGGTTCTTGATAGTCGCGGTCAGACCTCTCCCGCACGAACCGAATTACTACCAAGCCCGGCACCTTGACACCGATTCTGTGTGCTACACCTGTGCCTCATGGCCGCCACGCAGACCACCACCATCCGTCTTACCCCAGCCGCCAAGCGTCGCATCACCGCCGCCGCCCGCCGCGCCGGCGTGAGCCCCGCCAAGTTCATCTCCACTGCCGCCCTCGCCCGCGCCGCCGCCGCGCCGGATGACGTCAAGCTCGCCCGCCTCGAGCGCGCCGCCGCCGCGCTCAACACCGCCGTGGCCGACGAGATCGACTTCCGCCTCGCCGACGCCCGTTGGCAGCATCACCTCGCCCATAAGACCACTCTGCTTACCGGAGAGAAGGCGTGGCGTGAGCTGGGACTAGCAAATTGAACCGGTGGCGCCGCGCGACCCCCGCGACCTCGGCCCTTCCGCAATCGTTGAGGTTCGCCGCAACTCGGATGACCGCATCAGCGGCGCATCCGATCCTGCTGCCTTCGGCAAAACTTTGCGCGGCGACAAACACGGTTATTGGCGCGACCGCATCCGCGATTGGCGACTGCTCTGTAAATTGGAAAATTCGGTGCTCATCGTCGTCGTTGTCACAGTAGGCCACCGCTCCTCCGTCTACGATCCGTGACCCGCAAACGCGGTCAGCCCCGTAGAAAGGGAGCCAACCAAGACCTTGGAAAATACGCTTTCAAATTTGTTCTGCTCGCGCTGCATCCGATCGTGATTAACGACGGCTCAATTGAGCTTTGTGCGCTGTCAAACTACTAGCCAAGCCACGCCCGATGCCCTCGCCTGTCGTGCTTAGACGAGCCGCGTATATTTTCCAACCCGCACCAGAATTCTTGCCAGTAGCCGTGCCGTCGGCCCCATTTTTCCCATGCCCCTCACTATTCGCTTCCGCGTGTCCCCCGGCTTCGCCGCCGCGCTTTTGTTCCTCATCGCCGGCTCCGCCGGCTTCGCCCAGACGCCCGCCACCGCACCCGCCCCGCTCCTCGACAAATCCGGTCATCCGCCCACGTTACGCACGCTCGCGATCGGCGACGCCGCGCCTGATTTTTCCCTGCCCGGCATCGATGGCCGCACCTATAAACTCGCCGACTTCGCCGGCCCCGACGTGTTGATGGTGCTGTTCACCTCGAACCACTGCCCCACCTCCCACGGGATCGAACGACGCCTGCAAACCCTCCGCGACGATCTCAAGGGCCGGAGCTTCGGTCTCGTCGCCATCAATCCCAATCACCCCGAGGGCCTCACGCTCAACGAGCTCGGCTACGGCGAATACAGCGACTCCTTCGAAGACATGAAGCCCTACGCGGCCAGCCTCGGCTGGGACTTCCCGTATCTCTACGACGGCGAAAAACAACTCATCGCCCGCGCCTACGGCTGCCTCGCGACGCCCCACGTGTTCATCTTTGATAAAGCCCGCCGTCTCCGCTACGCCGGCCGTTTCGACGACTCCCGCTTCGTCGAGGAGAACTCCGTCAAATCGCCCGATGCCCGCAACGCCATCTTCGCCCTGCTCGACGGCAAACCCGTTCCCGTCGAACTCACCAAACCTCACGGTTGCTCCACCAAGTGGCGCGAGAAAAAAGAACGCAACGTCGCCACCGAGATCGGCTGGACCCAGATCCCCGTCACCCTCGACCGCATCGACGTCGCCGGCGTCGCCGCCCTCCGTGCCAACCCCACCAACAAGGTCCGCATGATCAACGTCTGGGCCACTTGGTGCGCCCCGTGCGTCGAAGAATTCCCCTCGCTCATCGCGATCAAGCGTCAGTTCGACATGCGCGAAAACGATTTCGAACTCATCACCATCAGCCTCGACGCGCCCAAGGATGAAGCTAAAGCCCAAGCCTTTCTCCAAAAACAAGGCGCCGGCCTCACCAAGCGCGTGCAAGCCTCCGTGGATAAAGAGGGCCGCAAAACCAGCCACTACCTTTTCACCGGCGCCAACCAAGATGACCTCGGTAAGGCTCTCGATGCCGAGTGGCCCGGCCCGATTCCACATACCATCCTGATCGCACCCGGCGGAAAAATTCTCTGGCGGCACAACGGCATGATCGAACACGCCGCCGCCCGCTCCGCCGTAGTCTCGGCCATCGGCAACTACTACAAGCAGCCTCCCGCCGCCGCCGCGAAGAAGAAGTAGCTTTCGTCGGGCACTCGTCCGTCCGCCAGCGTTTACCGGTCCGCCCGAAGCGCGCTGGCATCCTTGCGCCCTCCGCTCCGGGGCGCGATGTTGTCCTCAGCGTCCCGTTGCTTGAGCTTCGACGTTTTCTCATCGAGTTAATCCAGATGCCTACCGCCAATCCGCTCCTTGTCCCTAGCCCGCTCCCGTTGGGCTATCCCCCGTTTGATCGCATCAAGGACGAGCATTTCGCGCCCGCCTTCGATCTCGGCATGGCCGAGCAACTCACCGAGGTAGCCGCCATTACAGGCCACCCCGAGCCCGCCACGTTTGAAAACACCATCCTCGCCCTCGAGCGCTCCGGCCAACTCCTCGGCCGCGTCAGCCGCGTTTTCTCCAACCTCAACGGGTGCCACACCAATCCCACGCTCCAAGCCGTCGAAAAGTTCTTTGCCCCCAAACTCGCGGCGCACCGCGACGCGATTTTGCTCAACGCCGCGCTCTTCACCCGCATCGCGGCGCTCCACGCGCTCCGCGCGTCCCTTGCCCTCGACCCGGAATCGGATCGGCTGATCGATGAGACTTACAAATCATTCGTCCGCGCCGGCGCCCGGCTCTCCGGTGCCGACCAGGAAAAACTCAGGGCGCTCAACGCCGCGATCGCCACCGCCGAAACCGCGTTTTCCCAAAACGTCCTGAAAGAGCGCACGGCTTCAACCGTCACGTTTGCTGACCGGGCCGAGCTCGCCGGACTCTCCGACTCCGAAATCACCGCCGCCGCCGAACTCGCCCGCTCGCTCGGTCACGTCGGTCAGTTCGCAGTCGCGATCGTCAACACCACCGGCCAACCGCCGCTCGCGAGTCTGACGCACCGCCCCACCCGCGAACGGATCTCCCGCGCGTCTTTGGCCCGGGGCAGCCGCGGCGGCGAATTCGACAACCGCGCCCACGTCAGCGCTCTCGCCCGCCTTCGCGCTGAGCGGGCCGCGTTGCTCGGCTACGCCACGCATGCCGACTACGTATTGGAAGAGCAGACGGCGAAAAACGTCGCCGCCGCCACTGCCTTCCTCGCTCGGCTCGCCCCGCCCGCCGTCGCCAACGCCCGACGCGAAGCAGCCGAGATTCAGCAGCTGATCGACGCCGAGTTCCACGGTCGAGCCGACCGTTTCGACGTCGCGGCATGGGACTGGGCGCTCTACTCCGAGCGAGTCCGCACCGCGCGCTTCGCCTTCGACGAATCGCAGGTGAAACCCTACTTCGAGCTCAACCGCGTCCTCGTCGATGGACTCTACTTTTCCGCCACAAAGCTCTTCGGCATCTCGTTCGTCGAGCGGCACGATCTTCCCGTCTATGAGCCGTCCGTCCGGGTGTTCGACGTGCTCGAGGCCGACGGCTCGCCGCTCGCGTTGTTCGTCTTCGACCCTTACGCCCGCCCTTCGAAAAACGGCGGCGCGTGGATGAACGAATACGAATCCCAATCACGCTTGCTGGGCACCCGCCCCGTCATCGGCAATCACCTCAACATCCCGCGCCCGCCGGCGGGCGAACCCACGTTGCTTACCTTCGACGAGGTCAGAACCTTGTTTCACGAATTCGGTCACGCCCTCCACGGCATCTTCTCCGCCGTCAATTACCCCCGGTTTTCCGGCACCAACGTCCCCAGCGATTTTGTCGAGTTTCCCTCGCAGGTCATCGAGATGTGGGCCGTTTGGCCCGAGGTGCTCCGAAATTACGCGAAACATCATCGCTCCGAAGAACCGATTCCCACCGAACTTCTCGCCAAGGTGCTCGAGGCGCGCAAATTCAACCAAGGCCACGCCACCACCGAGTACCTTGCCGCCGCTTTGCTCGATCTCGCTTGGCACGGCCTGAAGTCCGACGAAGTGCCCCACGCCGATGACGTGACCGCGTTCGAAGCCGCCGCCCTCAAGCGAGTCGGTCTCGATTTCGCCCCCGTGCCGCCCCGCTATCGGTCCACCTATTTTTCCCATGTCTTCGGCGGCGGTTACTCCGCCAGTTACTATTCCTACATCTGGGCTGAGGTCCTCGACGCCGTCGCCGTCGATTGGTTCAAACAACACGGCGGCCTCAGCCGGGCCAACGGTGAACGTCTCCGGGAATTCATCCTCGCCCGCGGCGGTACGAGCGACGCCCTCGGTCTCTTCCGCGACTTCATCGGCGGCGAACCCGCGATTGAACCCCTGCTCGAACGTCGCGGCCTCATCACCACCCCCTGATCCACTTTTCGCGTAATTTTTCGCCGCTACGACATCGGGGGCTTTGAGGCCAGTCAGTAAGGGTAACAACTATCCAACACCAACGGCTCACGCTCCAATCGCCGCTCCGTCTGCAGCGCTCAAACCGCGACACATCCTCTACGCCG
>SXGQ01006596.1_pt1 | contig 21693 bp, 17 predicted proteins | sample 3178371 | NCBI WGS metagenome assembly SXGQ01 (sample SAMN11356859, study PRJNA531348) | freshwater metagenome | isolation source: freshwater sample F1-20 | place: China: Fuxian Lake, Yuxi | collected 2017-12-25 | reverse complement strand
GGAGAAGAAGGCCCGCGTCGAAGATGCCCTGCACGCCTGTCGCGCGGCAGTAGAAGAGGGCATCCTGCCCGGTGGCGGCGTGGCCGTGTTGCGTTGCCGCAAGGCGCTCGACAAGCTGGCCAAGAGCCTCGAGGGTGACGAGAAGGTTGGCGTGGACATTGTGCGCCGCGCAATCAGTGCTCCGCTGAAGCAGATCGCCGCCAATGGCGGCCGCGATGGTTCGATCGTGGCCCAGACGGTGGAGGAATCCACCGACACCAACTTTGGCTACAACGCGCTCACCAACGAGTACACCGATCTGGTCAAGGCTGGCGTGATCGTGCCCACCAAGGTGGAGCGGGTGGCGCTGCAGAATGCGGCGAGCATCGCCGCTCTGCTCTTGACCACCGACTGCGCCATCACCGAGATCAAGGAGAAGAAGGCCAAGGCGGCGCCCGCCGGCGGCGGCGACGACATGGACTATTGATCCCCCTTACTGCGCGGTCAAGAATGCGGAATGATCCCGCATGTGTGGCCGTGCAGTGCAGGTGGGATGTCGAAGCCAGGGGCGGCCAATCGGCCGCCCCTTTTTCATTTGCTGCCCGCGAGCATCGCCACCGCGCCGGCAATCCGCCGACTGCGAGTCTCCGGCCGCTTGGCCGCAAGGATTGCCTCAACATGCGCCTTGCGATGTGAGAACGCCAGAGCATTGAAGCGCGCACGAGCCAGCGGGCTGGCCTTGAGCGCCCGGGCGAAGTCCGCCGGCACCTTCACCACCCGCTTGCCGCGGTCCACCTCCAGTACGAACTTCACCAACTGGCCAGCTTCCTTCCCGGCCGCAGCGCGCATCTGGGCGTTGAACATGAAGCAGTGATTGCCCTCGAAAGGCATGGCGCTGGTCTGGAACACGCTCGTTCCCAGAAAGAGTTTGATCGGGATCCGTCCGCGCGCGCCGCCGAGTGCGGCGTGCACCTTCGCGGGAACTACCACGAAGCACCACGCCCCCTGTTCAGCCCTCGGTTGGTACGGCCGGGCGGTGAATGTGATTCGTGCTGGCAGTTTGTCCGGCGTCAAGGCCAAGCCGATCCTACACCGCGATGTGGTCCGTCCCAGTAGCGCGTGGTGGCAACCGGTGCGGCGGGAATAAAAAAGGGCCGCCAATAGGCGGCCCTTTCATGAAACGCGGGGGAAACTTACTTCTTGCCGATGGTGTCGCGGCCCTGAATGCCGTCGGTGGTCAGCACGTGGTAACTGCAGTTCACCAGCATGTCGTAGCCGGAGGTATTGTAGTAACCAGTGGCACCCATCCAAGTACCGCGGTGCCAAAGCCCCTTGCTGTAGCAGGTCGGAATGGGATTCGCCGGGGCGCAGCCGTTCTGCTTGAGTACGCGGGAATCACCTTCCTGCGCATCAGCCACGCCCATCGCCCCAACATGCCCGTCGAAGAAGAGGGTCACTGGCGACGAGTTGTAGCCACCGTTGAAGAGCCACGGGTACGGGCCCTTGTTTCCAGCGTTGAACGGCGCGGTGGTGTTGAAGAACCCGCCTTCGGTGTTCTGCAGCCAGTAGTGCTCAAGCGCGTTAGTCTTGAGGTCAGGGAACTTTGCCTGACCACGAGACGGAGCGCGCCAGGCGCCGGGCATTCCCGTGGAGCCATTGAACGGCGTCGGGCAGGGAGCGGCTGAACCGAAGTTGAAGACATCCGGGCTCCACATCGCCGCCGGACTGAGGCAGTAGGTGGAGAACAGATACACATTCTGAGTCGTGCCGTTTGGCAGCGTGACTGCGGTATCAGTGGGCATCACCATCGTCGGCGAGGCAAATGCCATCTGCCCGAACTCGTGCGACATGCGATCCTTAGGCGCGTAGAAGACCTTGTCGTAGAAGCGGCCGTTCACATAGCCGTTCAACGCCTTGCCGTTGGGTACGCGCCAAGCGCCGAAGTAGCCCGGGCCCCAGTTGGTCACCGTCGCGCCGTTCATCTGGCCGGTGTTGTTCCCATCGCAGGAACTCGGCCACGAAGAAATCCACTTGGGCGTATTACAGGTTGGGGTGCCCGTGGCGCAGATGTTGTACGGCTCGGTAGAGGCCAAGCCGGAGCCAGCGATTGGCACTGCGCATCCCAGCGCCAGATACGGGCGCGGGCAGCCGCCGCTCGCCACATAGGCGGCGCAATCAGCGAACTGGCCGATGTCATCCGGGGTCGCCGAGAACTGGGCATCGTTCCAGTCCGCCGCGTAGGAGGCGCAGGCCTTACCCAAGTTGGTCAGGTTGCCGTTGCTTTGGGTCACAAGCGCGGAGTCGCGCGCCTTGTTGATCGCCGGAAGAAGGATGGCGATCAATAGTGCGATGATGGCGACAACGATCAGCAACTCAACGATGGTGAAGGCGCGGCGGATGGTGCTCATGGATTGCGTTTCCTGGAGGTGGGGCGCGGACAGCAGCAACATAGAAATATAGCGAAGGTGGAGCGGAAGCGGCTCCACCCGATGGCTGAATCAGCCGAGAATTCACCTATCTCCGGTCAGATCCCTACCAAGAATGCCGTCGGTGGTGATGACATGAAAACTGGTCGGCTTGGAGGCGATTTCCTCGTCGTAGACCCTGTCAACCTGACCCTCCCAGCCCTGAGCCCCGAGCGGGGAGTTTCGGACCCAAAGACCCTTTTCGACGAAGGTAGTGGAGGCCTGCTGGGCCTTGATTCGGTCGTCCGAAGCCATTGCCCGGGTGCAGGGGAGCAGCTGGATGTGCCCGTCAAAGAACATGGTGACCGGGGCGCTGTTCGACCCCTGATTGAAGCGCCATGGTTCGTCGGGGGTGTAGTGGCTGTTCAGCGGTCCGCCGTCCTGATTCTGGAGCCAGTACATCTCGATGCAGCGGGTCTTGAGGTCTGGGAAGGCCGACTGGCCGACTGTCGGCGAGCGGAAACTGCCCGCCATCAACAGTGGGTTACGGTAGCCAGTCTCACGGGCTAGAACATCCGGCGCCCACATGGCGGCTGGGCTCACCACATATGTGGAGCGCACGGAGGTGCCGCCGACTGCCGATGGGGCAATGAACTCGCCGGCGTACTGCAGGCCCGGCGCGGCACGCTCTAGGTTGTAGCGATCCTTGGGCGCCCAGTAGATCTTGTCGTAATAGCGGCCGTTCACATAGTCATGGAACGACTTGTAGTTGATCAGACGCCACGCGCCGAAGTTGCCGTCGTATCCGTTGATGAGGTTCCATGAGCACGGCCAGTAGATGCCCCAGTTTCCGCAACCGCCCGGATACCCACCGGGGCAGACACCGCCGCCGAGCCAGAAGCCCCATAGGCCGCCGGTGGCATCCCAGCCCGCTATCTGTTGCGGCGGGCAAACCTGAGAGAGGTATGCGCCGCAGTTGGCCGCCGGAGTTCCGCCTCCGAACATGCCGATGTCATCGGGAGTGGGGGTCCATTGACGGTCGCTCCAATCGGCGCCGTATGAACCCAGCGCTGCGGCGAGGTTGCGCATGTTGCCGCTGGATTGGGTGGTCAGGGCGCTATCGCGGGCCTTGGTGATTGCCGGGAGGAGAATGGCAATGAGCAGGGCGATGATCGCCACCACAATGAGTAGTTCGACGATTGTGAACGCAGGGCGGGGGTTGCGCATGCGGGGTTGCTCCGGGGAACTAGCCTTGACGGGCGTTCGGCTCCCAAGTGGAGAATAGTCCCAAGTGCCAGCAAATCCAGCCCGTACCCAGACAGGTCCCCCACAGCGCGCGTGAAAAACCGAGATTTTCAGCGGTCGCCGGTGATATCCCGCCCCAAGATTCCATCGGTGGTCAGCATGTGGAAGCTGGTCGGCTTGTCGAAAATCTCCTGGTCGTACGCCTGAGTCCCGAAGTACCCCTTTACCCCCATTGGTGTGCCGCGCACCCATAGGCCCTTCTCCACATGCGTGGTGCCTGCCTGCTGCGCCTTGACGCGCTCGTCCGACGCGATGGCCTTGGTGCACGGCAACAGCGACACATGCCCATCAAAGAACATGGTGACCGGTGCGCTATTAGTGCCGTGATTGAAAAGCCATGGCGGGCCATCATTGGGATTGGGCGGATCATTCCACCACCACGGGGCGGGATTCCAGCCCCCGTTGCGTTCGCCACTATCCCGGTTCTGCAGCCAATGGTGTTCGACCATGCGGGTCTTGAGATCGGGGAAGGCTGACTGACCAACCGATGGCGAGCGGAACGCGCCAGGGATGGCGGCACCATCGGGGCTCTGGAAGCCAGTGTCACTGGCCATCACATCGGGGGCAAACATCGCCGACGGACTCCACACATATGTTGGGAAGGTGATTCCCAGCGGGAGGCCGGGAATGATTGAGAACTCGCCGCCGTCCTGGAACCCGGGCTGGGTGCGCTCCAGCACCAGGCGATCTTTCGGCGCGTAGAAGATCTTGTCGTAGTAGCGGCCGTTCACATAATCGTTGAAGGCCTTGATGTTGCACATGCGGAACGAGCCGAAGAACTGATTCGGCCCGACGAACTCCACCGGGTAGGTGACGGTCGCGTTATAGGCGCAGCTCCCCGGATAATTGCCCGGGCAGAGCCCGCCGCCGATCCAGAAGCCCCACAGTCCGCCGCCGGTGTCCCAGCCGAGGATCTGCTGCGGCGGGCAGGCGATCTGCGAGATGTAGTTGGTGCACTTGGCGACCGGATTGGCGCCGGGTGCCAATCCGAAGTCATCGGGACAGGCGGTGAACTGCCGGTCGGTCCAATCGGCCCCGTAGGAGTAGTTGGCTGCCGCCAGATTCCTCATGTTGCCCTGACTCTGGGTGGTCAGCGCCGACTCGCGGGCCTTGGTGATCGCCGGCAAGAGGATGGCAATCAGCAGGGCGATGATGGCCACCACGATCAGTAACTCAACAATAGTGAAGGCGTTGCGGCGGTTGGGCATGCGGGAGTTGTAGCCATGAAAAAGGGGCCACGCGGGTGGCCCCTTGGGGAAACTGGAGGATTCTGGAGACTAGCGGTCGCCCGTTAGGTCTCGACCGAGGATTCCGTCAGTGGTGAGCATGTGGAAACTGGTCGGCCTGTCGAAGATTTCTTGGTCAAACGCCTGAGTACCGAAGTAGCCCTTGACGCCCATTGGCGTGTTGCGCACCCACAGGCCCTTTTCCACGAATGGCATCCCGGCCTGCTGGGCCTTGACGCGCTCGTCGGAGGCGATGGCCTTGGTGCAGGGGAGGAGGGAGATGTGGCCATCAAAGAACAGGGTCACTGGCGCACTGTTGGTGCCTTGGTTGAAGAGCCACGGCGGCGCATCGGCAGTGTTCTGCGGGTCGTTCCACCACCACGGCTGCGGGAGCCAACCACCGTTGCGGTCGCCGCCATCCTTGTTCTGCAGCCAAGTGTGCTCAATCATGCGGGTCTTCAGGTCCGGGAAGGCAGCCTGGCCGCAGGTTGGGGAGCGGAATGCGCCCGGCATATTGGGGGCATCTGGGTTCTGGTATCCGGTCTCGTGCGCGTGTACATCGGGGGCGAACATCGCCGAGGGGCTCCAGCAGTAGGTCGAGTAGGTGATACCCAAGGGCAGGCCGGGGAGAATCGAAAACTCGCCTGGGTGCTGCAGACCGGGGGTTGCCCGCTCGATGATCAGACGATCCTTCGGGGCGTAGAAGATCTTGTCGTAGAAGCGTCCGTTCACATAGTCGTTGAACGACTTCACATTGGGCATGCGGAACGCGCCGAAGTGCATGTTCGGGCCGACATACTCAACGGGATAGAGAACCGTGGCGTTGTATTGGCAACCGAGCGGAATGGTGCCGATGCAGAGTCCTTGGCCGATCCAGTAACCCCAGAGGCCGCCGCCTTCATCCCAGCCGAGGATCTGCTGCGGCGGGCAGGCGATCTGGTTCACGTAGTAGGTGCATTTGGCCACCGGGTTGGCGCCTGGCGCCATACCGAAGTCGTCAGGGATGGCCGTCCACTGCCGATCGGTCCAGTCAGCGCCGTAGGAGGCATTGGCCGAGCCGAGGTTCTTCATGTTGCCCTGACTCTGCGTGGTCAGCGCGGTGTCGCGGGCCTTGGTGATCGCAGGCAGAAGGATCGCGATCAGCAAGGCGATGATGGCAACGACGATCAGGAGTTCGACGATGGTGAAGGCACGCTTGCGGGTGGGCACGGCGGGGTGTCCTTTCGGGGGCTGGCGGAGGAATCGAGTTTCAAGAATAGTCGAAGGAGAATCGATTCAGCCGGGATTTCTTGAGCAGTGTGAGTTCATCCGCAGTGGTCATGGCAGCGGATGCGCAGACTCCAGGATCGGTGTTCGGTTGTGGCCATAGGGCGATAACTCCCGGCCGTGATGAGGGACTAGGCTGCGGCAACATGGAGAGTCCACCCATGTCAGTCCCGCGGCTGGTGGCCACTTGGAGATTCGGCCTGGGCGCCTGTGATGCGGCGTGGTCGTTGCTCGAGCAAGGCGATGGGCCGGGCGCGGTGGTGGCGGCATGCGACCACGCCGAGCGCGATCCGACGGTCGATTCGGTCGGCTACGGCGGCATCCCAGATGGTTCGGGAAGGGTGACGCTCGACGCCTCATATATGGAGTCGCCGCGCATAGCAGCCGGTGTCTGTGTGGTTGGCCGCCATCTGGCGGTGGCGCAGGTCGCCCGACTGGCCGCCGAGCGAACCCGGCAGGTACTGATCGCTGGTCCGGGCGCTGACGAATTCGCGCAACAGGCGGGAGTTGAGTCGGCAGACCTGCTGAGCCCAACTGCCGCGATGGCGCCGCAGGGCGCCGGGGCGCATGACACCATTGGTGTGCTGGGAGTAGATGCGGCCGGGCGGCTGTTCGGAGCGTGTTCGACCAGCGGGCTCGGGCGCAAGCGTCCCGGCCGGGTTGGAGACTCACCGATCATCGGTCATGGGCTCTATGTGGATCCGGAGGTGGGGGCGGTCACGGCCACCGGCACAGGTGAGTTGATCATGCGGGTCTGCGGCTCGTTTCTGGCGGTGGAACTGATGCGGCGGGGGGCGTCAACGCTTGATGCGCTGCAGGAAGTGCTCCAGCGGATTGATCGGACGCTGGATGTGTCGCCGAGTGATCAGGTGGCGTTTCTCGCCCTGCGATCCGACGGGGAGTGTGCTGGCGCGGCGCTGATCAACGGATTCGAGTTTGCGATGCGCGACAGTGCAGGCGCGCGACTGTGCGGACCCGGTGTGACCATCCATCATCGGCCGGCCAACCAATCATGAAGCTCTACACCAGAACCGGAGATGACGGATCGACCGGACTGTTCGGCGGGCGGCGCGTGGGCAAGGATGATCTGCGCCTCGATGCCTACGGAACGGTCGATGAGTGCAATGCGCATGTCGGAGCGGCCCGGGCTGTTCCGTTGGGGAAGGACGCTGCGGCAGCTGCGCGGCTGGATCAGATTCTCGCCGCAGTGCAGTCGCGGTTGTTCGATTTGGGCGCAGACCTTGCTACCCCGGACGATTCGCCGGGGGCCAAGACTGTGCGGCGGCTGGACGCGGCGGATGTGGCGGAGGCGGAACGGTGGATCGACGAAGTGGACGGTGGCAATCCCCCCATCCGCACCTTCATTCTTCCCGGCGGCGGCGAATGTGCGGCGCGTCTGCATGTGGCCCGCACAGTGTGTCGCCGCGCCGAGCGGCTGATGGTGGCGCTGTCCCGGCGCGAGATGGTGAATCCGCAGGCCATCATCTGGGTGAATCGGCTGAGTGACTTGCTTTTCGCCCTAGCGCGGCGCGTCAATGCGCTGCATGGCATCTCAGACACTCCCTGGTCATCTCGTCCGGCCAAGTGATCGGCGCGGTCGTTTACGGAGTCAGGTGCCGAAGATTCGGTCGCCGGCATCGCCCAGACCGGGGCGGATGTAGTGCTTCTCATCGAGGGTGCGGTCAAGCGCCGCAGCAAACACCGGCAGTTCCGGGTGCTCACCCTCCAGCCGCTTGATTCCCTCCGGTGCCGCCACCAGGCACATCATGCGGATGTCACGGCAACCGCGCTGGCGCAGGTTGGCAATTGCCGCACAGGCTGAACCGCCGGTGGCGATCATTGGATCGGTGACCAGCACCGGGCCGGCGGCGATGTCATCGGGCAACCGCATGTAGTAGTGCTCGGGCTGCGCGGTGGTCTCGTCGCGCCGGATTCCCACATGGCCCACGCGCGCCTCAGGGAGAAGTTCGAGAACCGCATTGGCCAAGCCCAAGCCGGCGCGCAGCACCGGCACCACGGTGATCGGCCGGGCCAGCCGCCAGGCGCGCATCTTTTCAAGTGGGGTTTCGATTTCGATCTCTACCAGCTCTAGGTCGCGCAGCGCGTCGTAGGAGAGCAACGCAGCAACCTCACTGAGGATGCGTCGAAAGGCCGCCGGAGCGGTGGTCTTGGCGCGCAGCAGCCCGAGCTTGTGACGGATTAGCGGATGATCGACCACATGCAGCGACATGGCTACATCTTCGGCGGGGCAGTGATTCCGAGCAAGGAGAGTCCATCCGCCAGCGTGCGCCGGGTCAGTTCGCACAGATGCAGGCGGCTGCCAGCCACCTTGGGATCCGGGCACTTCAGCACCGGGCAGGACTGGTAGAAGCCGTTGTAGGCATTGGCCAGGTCGAACAGGTAGGCGCACAGGCGGGCTGGCTGCAGGTCGTTGGCTGCGCTGCGCAGCGCCGCCCCGTAGCGCAGCAGGCGCAGCGCCAAGGCGCGCTCGTTTGGCTCCGCCGGGTCGATCGGCGTGGTGATGTCGGCCGCTGAGTCGCCTGCCTTGCCCACTATCGACGCGATTCTGGCGTGGGCGTACTGGATGTACGGCCCAGTGTCGCCCGCGAAACTCACCATGCGAGCGTTGTCGAAGGTGTAGTCGCTGGTGACATCGTTGGAGAGGTCGGCGTACTTCACGGCGGCGATCCCCACTGCCAGACCGATTCCATCCAGTTCGGCGGCGCATAGCCCGCCAGTCGGAGACTCCGGCTGTGCGGCGCGGGTCCGCACCTGCGCGCGACCGCGCTCGATGGCTTCGCTCAGCAGACTCATGAGCGTGACATTGCGACCGGAGCGGGTCTTGAGCGGCTTGCGGTCGTCACCGAGCACCGCGCCGAATGGCAGGTGGATGAGTTCGGCCTGCGTGCCGTCGGGAAGTTTGTCCCAGCCGATGAGCCGGACCGCGTCGAACACATCGCGGAAGTGATCTCGTTGTCGGGCATCGACCACATAGACCACCTTGCCCGCGCCGAGGGTCTGCACGCGGTAGCGGATCGCCGCCAGATCGGTGGTGGAATACATGAAGCCGCCGTCGGACTTGCGGATGAGCAGTGGGCGCTCGCGATCGGCGAAGGGGACGACAACCGCGCCGTCGTCAACCCGGGCGATGCCTCGCGAGAGGAATTCGTCCACCACGCCAGCCAGTTGGTCGCGGAAGAAACTCTCGCCGCGGCTGTGCTCCGGGGTCAGATGCACGCCGAGGATGGCGGCGGCTTCGAACACTTCTTTCATGGTCACGGCGATGAGCTGGTTCCAGTCGGCGACTTCTGCGGCGGAGCCAGCCTGCAGTGCCAGCAGTGTGCGCTTGGCCTCGGCCTGCGCCGCGTCAGAGGCATCTTCCTGCGCGGCGCGGTAGGCGATATTGAGGTCGTCGAGGGTGACCTTCGACAGATCCGCGCCGATTCGGCGCAGGGCGGCGATGGTCATGGCGATGGGCAAGCCCCAGTCGCCGAGATGGTTCTGTCGCGTGGCGCGCCAACCGAGACGCTCGTGGATGCGGGCCAGCGTGTCGCCGATGATCGTGGCCCGCAGGTGGCCAACATGCATCTGCTTGGCGACATTCACCCCGCAAAGATCGATGGCCACCGGATGCTGACCGGTGCCCGGCTGCGGCACGCCGAGTTCGGCCCCCTCCATCGCGACCAGCGCGGCGGCGATCGCCTCGGTGCGGAGATGAATGTTCAAGAATCCCGGGCCAGCGATTTCGACCCGCTCGGCTAGGCCAGACAGATCGGCGGCGGCGACCACGGATTCGGCCACTTCCCGCGGCGGCTTGCCGAGCGCTTTGCCCAGCGCCATGGCGAAGTTGGCCTGGAAGTCGCCGAAATTCGGTTGGGCGCTGGAGCGAACCTGCGCGGCGGCTGCCATCGGCGAGTCTGGGTACGCCGCGCGAATGCCAACTTCAATGCGCTCCGTCAACACGCGAGTCAGGTCGTAGTTCGCAGTGGGCCCGGCGGCCCCAGCGGTCGGCAGCATCATCGCCGCGATCCTACGGCAGTGGCGCGCAGGGCGGCCCGCTGACGGCGGTAGAGATCGGTGAGCATTCGCCGCGAGTCGGACGGTTGCGTGTCGAGGTGCGCGGCGGCGATGAGCAGCATGGAGATGAGACCGTGGAAGTCGGAGAGAGCGACGAACTCCGGGCCGACCCGACCGCGAAGGCGCTTGCCGCCGCGGGTCTTGTCGGCCATTCGCCGAACCACAGAGTCGATGTCCACCATGTTGTGGTAGTTGCCCAGCGGCAGACAGAGACAGGTTGACTCATGGCCGAAGGCGGCGAAGGCTGTCGCCTCACAGGCCCCGCCGGGCATCAACTTGCGCTGGAATCTGAACCGCGGATTGCTCTTGGCGTGTGCCGCGTACAAATCACTCAAAGCGTTGGTGAGGCTGGGCGAGAACACGCTCATGCGATCTCCCACGCGCAGGATGGCGCCAGCACCGATGGGCGAGTCGCTGGGAAAGCTGCGGGAGTTCTCGAGGCACAGCAGTCGCGCCTGGCGGGGGATGACCCCGCTGCGCGCCGCATGTATGGCGCCGACGAAGCCAACCTCTTCGGCCAGCGTGAGCAGCACGCCCACATTGGTGTTGGTTCCGGCGCGGCTGACCAGATCCAGTGCCGCGCAGGCGGCAACCACCGCAGCGAGGTCATCGCAGGCGTGGGTCCGGATCACCCGTTGGGTTCGCCCCTCGCGTGAGCCTGGCAGTGGCACCATTTTGGCGCGGACGATCGCTGGTTTGGGCAGATCCCAGCGTCCGATGCAGCCAGCGGGGATTGCTGGGGCGGGGCCAGCGGCACCACGCGCCAGCAGCCGTGCCAGAACCCGTTTGAATGGCTTGGCACGGGCGTTCAGTGACACAATCTGCGCCTTGTGTTCGCGACCACGATCATCAATGATCGAGATTCGCGAGCCGACGAAGTACGGGTCGTGGACCCCACCGCGGAACTCCAGATCGATCATGCCCCGCGTGGGCGAACCGATGGTGACGAACGCCGGGTGATCCAGATGGGCTGTAAAGAGGATTGTCCGGCCGCGCCCACGGCCAACGCGCCGTGGGGGCCGCTGGGTGATGAGCAGGTTGCCCATTGAATCGGTGTGCAAGTGCAGCCGGGTTGCTCGCGCGGCAACGAACTCTTGTGCCCACCGAAGTGACTGGGCCTCATGCCCTGCGGCGACCGGTCGGCCGGTAAGGTCGAGGAGCCAGCGTTCGTGTTCGCGGCGTTGGGAAGGGGTCGTTTCGAGGGGGAACCCGCCGAGCGAGCGGCTGGAACGATGATTCCGGGGGGGCATGGGGCGGATCGTATGCAAGCCTCGCTGCGTACCCTTCTGTGGAATGGCTTTCGCGAGCATCGAATCCGTGCTTGAAGACCTGCGTCTGGGTCGGATCATCGTTCTGGTCGATGATGAGCAACGCGAGAACGAGGGCGACTTTGTCTGTGCTGCCGAGTCGATCAGTGTCGAGACGCTGAACTTCATGACTCGAGTCGGCGGCGGGTACCTCTGCGTGGCCCTCGACGGTGAGGCCTGCGACCGGCTCGATCTGGTGCCGCAGACTGGCGCCAACACCAGCCTGCGTTCCACCGCGTTCACGGTCAGCGTCGATGGGCATCCGCGCCACGGAGTTGGCACCGGCATCTCAGCGCGCGACCGGGTGGCGAGCATTCGCCTGCTGGCGGCACCAGGCAGTACCAGCGATGACTTCGTCCGCCCGGGGCACATCAATCCCCTGCGCTCCCGCGAGGGTGGCGTGCTGGTGCGCACTGGACAGACGGAAGGGAGCGTCGATCTGTGCCGTCTGGCTGGATTGCGGCCGGCGGCCTGCATCATTGAGATCGTGCGCAGTGACGGCGAGATGGCCCGCCGACCCGACCTAGAGCGACTATGCGCCGAACACAACATCAAGATGTGTTCGGTTGAACAACTCATTGAGCATCGCCTGCGGAGCGAGCGTCTGGTGCAGCGCATCGAACCGGTAGGCGGCGAGGTGGTCTATACCCCCGAAGGTTCATTCACGGTGTATGCGTGGAAGAGTTCGATTGACCCACTGCCCCATTTGGCCCTTTGCATGGGCGGCGTGGGGTCACTGGATGCAGCTGGTCAGCCGCTGGAGTGGGATGAGCCAACTCTGGTGAGGGTGCAGCGCCGCAACTTGCTGGGGGACATCTTTGGTGTAGCCGAGCAACCGGTTGCGGCGGCGGTGGAGTCCGAGGCCAGCGGCCAGGCCAAGATCCGCGCCAGTCTGCGGCAGATTGCCGCCGTCGGCCGTGGTGCGCTGGTGTATGTGCGCCCGGAGTGGAACCGCGAGGGGCTGTTCGGGCAGATTCACCGGGTGCATTCATCGGCAACGACCCGCTCTGACAGCGCCGCGGGCGATGACGCCGAGTTCCGCATCGCCGCCGAACGAGTCCACCCCCATGCCGAGCGTGAGATCGGCATTGGCGGGCAGATCCTGCGCGATCTAGGTCTGCGGCGAATCATCGTGCTCAGTGATCACCAGATGGCGTTGCCAGCGCTGCATGGCTTCGGGCTGGAAGTAGTCGACACCGTGCCGCTGAATGCCGTGGTGGAAGCGCGATGAAGTTTTCGGCGGCTGCGGCGGTGCTGCTCCTTCTCAGCCGCGCATCTGCCCAGACCGACTCTGGTCCACCGGGGACCGTTGCCACGGCCCCACCTGCCACACCCGCCACCGCCCCATGCGATGCCGCAGCGCAGGCGGCTGAACTGCTCGGCCGTGTCGAGGAGCGCCACGCCAAGTCGGCCTTCTTCCGCGCGGCATTTCTCATGGAGCAGTTCGATGCCCTCGAGTCGGAGACCGACCTGCGCCGCGGACGGGTGATTGTTGACGGTGCGCCAGGCCCGGAGCGAAGCTTCGCAATCATCATCGACCAGCACATTGATTCGGACGGTCGTGGCTCCACCGAGGCGCGGCGATTCGTCTACCGCGATGGCTGGCTCGCCGAAATCGACGAAACGCGCAAGCAGTTCATCAAGCGGCAGCTGGCTCGCCGCGGCGAGGCGCTCGATCCCCTGCGGGTGGGGGAAGGACCGTTCCCGCTGCCGCTGGGACAACGCCGCGACGATGTCCTCCGCGAGTTCGAGGCCTTCATCGCCCCGATGCCGGAGCGGCAGGTGTTGGCGAGCATGGGCGAATGTGTGGCGTTGCGGCTCATTCCGCGGGCTGGCACTCCACTGGCCCGCGAGACCGCTGAGTTCCGCATTGCCTACGACCCGGTGACGCTGTTGCCCAAGGCCATTGAAGTCCTCGATGTGAATGGCGATCGCACCACGGCGCTGGTGCGCGATGCATCCACCGAACAGCAACTCAGCGCCGAAGAGCAGCGGCTGCTGTCGGCGGAGACTCCTTCGGGCGCAGAGTGGTCGGTCGACCTCCGGCCGCTGGCGGAGCCCGCGAAGTGAGGACGCTGCAGGTGGCCTGCGCCGTGGCGGCGCTGCTGGTGGGCACATCAGCCCTGCAGCCCCGAGCCGAGGGGCAGGTTCCACCGGTTCAAGTCGGTTCAGACGGGCCACCATCGATCGTTCCGGGTTCGGCGCCGCTGCTCCCGTCAGTACGGGAAGCGATCGAGGCCGACTATCTGAGCGAAGATGAGCGGCGCGCTGGGCGTGTCGAACATGGCGTATGGGAGCAGGGTGATCTGGACTCACCGGCGTTGCGCACCGCAGCGGCGGTGATCGCCTGGCAGACCGATGACGATCGCGCGCTGGCTGCCGAGGCACCCTCGCTGCTTCGGGCCGAGGCGCTCATGCAACGAAGCCGGGCAGCGGATGCGCTGGCCATGCTCGAAGGAACGCGAGAGGCCGCCGAACCTGCTGGACTGTTGCTGCGCGCCCAGGCGCTTTCGGCCCTGGGCCGGTTCGATGAAGCGGTGTCGGCGGCGCGAGGCGCCGGCGAGGCGGCCGGTCGGGGGAACTCTGCCGAATCGGCCGCGATTGCCGGCCGGGCGCTGAGCATTGAGGGGCGTCTGGCGCAGGTTGAGCCGGGTCGGTACCGCGCCGTGCTGGAGCGGTTGGGACGCGTTGGGTCGCAGATCGATCGCACCGACTGGCGTTGTCGTCTGGCCGAGGGGCTACTGCTATTCGAACGCCACAACCTCGGCGAGTCGGTCGGGGCGCTGCGGGAGGCACTGCAGCGCAACCCGAGCAGCGCCGAGTGCTGGTACCTGCTCGGCCGACTGGCCGTGCGGCAGTTTGACTTTGATGGTGCCGAGCGTGCCGCAGGCACTCTGGATGAACTGGCCCCGGGTTCGTCGTTGGCCGGATTGCTTCGCGCCGAAGCCGCACTGCGCCGCCGTGATCCGGACCTGGCACTGGCGGTTCTCAAGGATCTCATCAGGCAGCAGCCCGGCAACCTTGATGCCCTGGCACTGCGAGCGGCCGCCTACGCCCTGAAGTTCGACGATGCCGCCATGCGTCGGGCGCTCGATGACATCGACCAGATCTGCCCGGGCAGCGCCCTTGGCTACGCTGAGTCTGGCGCACAACTGGCGCTGGCCCGACTGTACGACGAGGCGGCGACGATTCTGGCTGAGGCGATTCGCCGCCAGCCCGAGTGGAGTCGGCCGCAGCTGGAACTGGGCCTGATGGAAATGCAGACTGGGCGCGACGACCGGGCCCATGAGGCACTCACCGCCGCCACGGCGCGTGACCCGTTCGACCGCAGCGCCTCGTTCAGCCTTTTCCTTCTCGATGAGATGGCCAAATGGAAGCGCTTCGAGAGCCCGCACTTTGTAGTGCGCTGTGCGCCGGGAATTGACGAGGCGTTGGCCGGAGTCATGCTCGATGACCTTGAGGCGATGCACAGCGAAGTGGTGGCGCGATTTGGCTGGGAGCCGCCTCAGAAGACCATCATCGACCTCTGTCCTGACCACGAGTTTCTGGCGGTGCGCATCACCGGCATGCCTTGGATCCACGCCATCGGCGCCAGCACCGGACCGGTCATCGCCATCGAGCCGCCGCGCGAGGGGGCACAGCGCAAGCACACCGGCCTGTTCGACTGGCTGGATGTGATTCGCCACGAATACACCCACACCATCTCTCTCGGGCGCACCCGCAATCGCATTCCGCACTGGCTCACTGAGGCGGTGGCCGTCGACATGGAGCATCGGCGCCGCGACTTTGCTACCAGCCAGATGCTGGCTCAGGCGCTCGAGGCCGACGAACTGTTCGACCTCGAAGAGATCGACTGGGCATTCGTGCGACCCAAGCAAGCGACTGACCGGGCCTTGGCATACGCCCAAGGGCAGTGGATGATTGAGTACCTGCGCGGGCGGTGGAGTATTGCCGCGCTGGTGCAACTCTTGGACCTCTACGCCGCTGGACGCACTCAGTCTGAGGCGATGGTCGAGGTCCTGCAGATCGGTCCCGACGAGTTTCTGGCCGACTTCAAGTCGTGGGCCAGGGAGCAGGTGCAGCAGTGGGGATTGGCCCCTTCGCCGTCGATGGACGAACTGCTGGCCACATTGGTCACCACCGCCGAACAGGGCATGCCCGAAGTGAGCGATGCTCAGGTTGACACCTGGCTCGCCGCGCATCCCGGCCACCCCGACCTGCTGGAACTTCGTGCGCGACGCATGATCCGGCATGGTGCCGCTCAGGAAACGATCGTGCCAGCGCTGCAGGAGTACGCCGCGGCTCGCCCGGCCGACCTCTTCCCACACCGGCAACTGGCGGCGATCGAACTGGCTTCAGCTGATCCGCAGCGCGCCGTCACCCACCTGACAGCCATCGATGCTCAGGCGGAAAACGACAACACCTCGGCACTCGAACTGGTGCGCTTGCACCGCAAGGCGGGACGGCGCGCCGAGGCGCTGGCCCTAGCCCTGCGGGCGCGGCGCATCGCCCCGTACGACGCCACGGCGCGGGAGATGGCCGCCACCACGGCGATCGAAGCCGGTCAGTTGGGCTTGGCCCGTCAGGAGATCGAGGCACTCTGCACTCTGGAGCCAGACCGCACCGTGCACCGCGAACGGCTCAGGAAGCTGGATGAGCGAATCGCCGCGGCTGCTGGCGCGGTCACTCCTCAGTGAAGTCGAGCGAGCGGCCGTAAGTCTCCGGCAATGTGCCCAGCGCCAGAATTGCCGCGCTGAACACCAGCACCGCCAGCGTCGCGGCAGCCAAGACATGCCCAAAGATCTCCGAAAGCGGTCCGAAGGCCATGGTGATCGGCACCGCCGTGGCCCGGATCATGTTGGGCACCATGGTGGTGGCAGTGGCGCGGATGTTGGTGCCAAACTCCTCGCTGGTGGTCATCATCAATAGGATCCAGAAGGCGTTGAAGAAGCCCATCACCGCGGTTGTGCCGTAAAACCAGCGCAGCCCCCAGCCGCCGGAAGCAAGAAGCATTCCGACCGTGGTGGCCGAGGCCAGCAGGAAGCAAAGGATGGCCATGCGCCGCGAGCGTAGCCATTGCGAGAGCGCCCCCGCCGCGATGTCACCAAGTAGCGCTCCGGCGTAGTACATGCTGATGCACACTCCAGGGCGCGGCACCTCTGGCCCGGTCAGCCCCATGGCGGCACCCAGTTGGGGGGCTAGGCCAACCAGCACTCCAACTGTGAACCAGATTGGCGAGCCGGTAATGACGATCGCCGCGAATCGCCAGAGACGGCGCGGGCTGCGCAGCAGCGGGCCGAGCCCGCGGCTCAGCGAACCCGACGACAGGCTGTGAAACATGGCGCTCTCGCGTAGGCCGATGCGGAGGGCCAGCAGCATCAGGCCCAGCACTCCACCGAGGAAATACGCCGTGCGCCAGCCCTGCTCCGCACTCAGACCCAGTGCGCCGAGACCTGGCGCGGCCTCGCCAACCAACCCGGCTAGCACCGCGCCGAAGACACCGACTGCGCCGATGATGGTGACACCCCAGCCGCGACCGCGCTGCCCCATCAGTTCGGCCACAAGTGTGACACCGGCGCCGAGTTCACCGGCCAGTCCGAGCCCGGCGATGAATCGCAGCCAGCCGTAGACCTCGACATCCTGCACGTAGGCATTGGCCAGATTTGCGGAGGAGTAAAGCACGATCGATCCGAAGAGAACACTAAGTCGGCCGCGCCGGTCGCCCAGCACACCCCATATGACACCGCCCAAGAGCAGGCCGATGAGCTGCATGTTGAGCAGGCGGATGCCCACCGCCTGCACATCCTCCACTGCCACGCCAATGTCAATCAGGCTGCGCTGCCGGACCACATTGAAGAGCAGCAGGTCGTAGACATCGACGCAGTAACCCAGACTGGCAACCACGATGGCCAGGGCGGCGGATTGGCTCCGCGCAGGGGTCAACGGCGAGGAATGATCCGAACCATGCATGGCCAAAGCCTACTTCTCGTGCGCTCCGGGGGTTTTTGATTGGAGCCGCGCTGGGCTGCGGTACTGTTCGCAGTTAGGAGCAACTCCACCGATGCGCACCCCGATCATCGCCGTTTGCGCCCTCACCCTCGCCAGCCCGGCCATGGGGGTTGACTTCACCATGCTGCTGCAACCAGCCAGCAGCGTCGATGCCGACCTCGGCACCTCTACGCCACTGAGCGGCACACTCAAGGGCAATTACGACGTCGCCGCCAATCCAGGCGGAACCCAGACGCGCCCCGGACTCTTCGGCGGCAGCGGGAACAACCCGATTCCCTACACCGGAAGCGTGGCCACTGACACACTGATTGACCGGGTGCCCGGCGGAAACTTCCACCTCAGTGTGCTCGGCGGAGTGCCGGTCCTGATCGACGCCTTGGCAATCGACCTGCTAAGCGGACAGCCAGCCGCCACCACGGCGACCATGACCGTCAATTGGAACTCGTTCCACACTGTTGCGCCAACAGCCATATTCCCCGGCGGGACTCCGATCGGCATTCCGATCGACGGGGCAACCATCACTTCGGCGACCGCGGTGCAGACGCTGCCAGCGCCGTTGACCACCGTCGCCCAACCAGACGGCTCGTTCACATTCAGTTGCGCCGTGCCAGTGATTGTGCAGGTGAGCGGTTCGGCTCAGGGTACGCCCATCGACTCCGGCCCGACGCCCGGCGTGCTGCCGTTGCAGGGCTCGATCAGCATCGTCGACGGCGTGGCCACTTTGTCTGGCACCGGCACCGACAACCAATCACAGGTTGTGCCCGCAAGCGGGCAGGGGTTTGTCGACCAGCCGCTGGATGTGCCCACGGTGCTGCCAGCTGGTTCCACTGCCCACCTGCTACTCAGCGGTACACCGGGCGACACCACAGTGACCTCTTCGATGAACTGGGTGATCGTCGCCAGTGGCGTGCCGTCCTTCGACCCGGCCGATCTGGATCATGACGGTGCCGTAAGCGGAGGTGATCTGGCCATCCTGCTGGCGTTGTGGGGGCACATCGGAACCGCCGCGGACATCGATGGCGATGGCACAGTGGGTGGCGGCGACCTAGCGCTGATGCTGGCCCACTGGACTGTCTAGACGGCCTGAAACGGCAGCGATTCCAGGTCGACATTGCCGCCGCTGAGGACAACCGCCAGACAGCGCGGTGTCTGGCGGGCGCGGAACGACTCTGACAGCACCGCCGCCAGCGCTACGGCGCTGCTGGGTTCGGCCATCAGTTTGGCGCGCTCCCAGAGCAGGCGCATCGCAGGGACGATTTCCTCCTCGGGAACAGTCAGCACTTCATCGACTAGGTCACGCACCGCAGAAAATGTGCGCGGGGATAGCGCCGTGCGCAGCCCATCGGCGATTGTCTTGGGGGGCATGGGCCCTTGCCGGACCCCGAGTTGCTTGCCCACCGCGGCATCCTGGGCCAGCGCCGGTTCGGCGGCCAAGATCAGCGCGTCGGGTCGCAAGGCGCGGGTGGCAATGGCGATTCCACTCATCAGCCCACCGCCGCCGATCGGGGCGATGATGGCCTCGACCTCTGGCTCGTCTTCGAAGATCTCCAGGGCGACGGTGCCTTGTCCGGCGATCACATCGAAGTTGTCGTAGGGGTGAACGAGCACCGCGCCACTGCGGGCGATCTCGCGCTCACAGGCTTCCTCGCGCGCGGCCAGAGTCGGAGCGCACTCCACCACCCGCGCCCCGTAGCCCTCGACCGCGCGGCGCTTGACCGCTGGCGCGCCCTGCGGCATGACAATGGTTGCGGCGATCCCGCGAAGCCTCGCCGCCAGCGCCAGCGCCTGAGCATGATTTCCGGAGGAGTGAGTCACCACGCCGTGAGCCGCCTGGTCGGCGCTCAGCGCCATCACGGCGTTACAGGCCCCGCGGAACTTGAACGCCCCGACGCGCTGAAACAGTTCGCACTTGAAGCGCAGCTGGCGGCCGGCGAGGCCATCCAAGGTGGAGTTACGCAGCAATGGTGTGCGGTGGATCCAGCGGGCGATCCGCTGTTGCGCGGCACGGATATCGGAAATGTTGGGGAGCGCACCGGCGGCGCGATGAACCACTTCAGGTGCTGGCATCACCATTCAGCGTAGCGAACCGAACCCCACTCAGTCGCGCCTGGCGGAACTGTGGTGGGCCGGGGCGCCGAAGGGAGCCGAGTCGGGCATGAAGGCGCGCCGCATGATGGTGCGGAATGGCTTGACCGACACTCCGGTGACGCCTGGGCAACGGCGGGCCCGCTCGGCGATCTCGTGAAGCTGCCCCTCGCGCTCGCAATCCACATCAATTCCCAGTTGCTGCGGCCCGCCGAAGATCAGCAGGGTGTTGGCCTCGATCAGGCGGGAAATCCGCCGCGCTGCGGCCCAAACCGGCCCGTCAATCGATAGATGCACTATCGCTGCGATGTGGGCGCCCAAGTGCATCGGATCGACCACCGCCATGACCTTGCACGAACCCTCGGACATCAGGCGGCGGAACCGTTCGGCAACCGCGGTCGCCGATACGCCGGCGAGGGTGCTGACCTCCGCGAAGGTGGCCCGGCCATCCTGCTGCAACGCCCGGAGGATGGCCAGATCCACCTCGTCGTACCCGCGCCGGCTCCTGCCCGGAGGCAGCGCTGCGGCCGGGGGCATCGTCGCAGGTGCTCCAGCGCCTTCCAGTCGGTGCATGCAGAGAATGGAGGTGTAGTTGCAACCGCTCACGCCCTCGAGCGCGCACACCTTGTCATCGATGAAGCGCATCAGTTCCACCGCATCGGTGGCGGCGACCGCCGCCATGATGCATGGCTCGCCCATCAGGGTGGCAACGCAGCCGACCTCTGGCATGGCGCAAAGTGCATGGGCCGGGCGCTCTGGGTCGCCGCGGGTGCGCACAGTCAATACCCCAGATTCGCGCAGCCCGAACACGGCCGGAGCGATCGATGCGTGGAATCGCACCACGCCCTCGTCGATCAGCCGAGCCATACGGCGCGACACATTGGCTTCACTCAGGCCCGAAGCGCTGGCCAGAGATCGCCCCATGGCCCGCGGTTCGGCGACCAGAGCCGCAATGATGGCCCGGTCAGCCGCATCAAGTGGTGATCGAGCCAAGTGAGCAAGGATGGAACGAGTCCGTAGCATGCGAGTGGCTGCCTTACCTCTATTCCCGGGATACGCGCGGGGAACACTCTCAACGCTCAGCGAGTCAACGCAGGAATTCAGCCGAGGCTTGGGACTGGGGATGAAAATCTCCGAGTCGGCGCACTGCTACTATCGTCTCAATCGCTCGCGGTGTCCAACTTGTTTTGGACTGAGAAGCACGCGTCGAACCTGATCCGGTTGAAACCGGCGTAGGAAAGCGATTGGCCCGGTGCCTGCCCAGGGCATCGCGAGCGGCAAGGAGCGCAACAATGCAAAAGAATGAGTATGCACCCCCAAAGCAAGCTCACGAATCCGCCAATTCACAGCAAGATTGCACATTCGAGCCTGGGGCCCGCTTCGCGCTGCCCGCCGCGATCGGCACAGCGGTGCCGTACTCGAGTCCCGATACACCCGGCATGCCGTTGCCTAGCCAGAAGACCGCCTGGGACTTCCTGCCAGCGGATTGGCGAGTCGAGTCGGCGGCGACCCATGAGGCGGGTTGTGCCGGACACAATCAAGCGCAGATTGGCACATTCGTGCGGGGGGTCGCCCCGGCCGGGTTCATCGCCTGCACGCAACTGGAGCAGGCGCGCCTTGGCGTGATCACAGCGCAAATGCGCCGCGTTGCCGAGCGCGAGAGGCACCTCACCGCCGCGCAAGTGCGCGATGAAGTTGCCGCCGGACGCATGGTCATTCCGGCCAACACCGTGCACCTGAACCATGGACTTGATCCGATGGCCATCGGGCGGGCCAGCCGCACCAAGGTGAACGCCAACATGGGCGCTTCACCGGTGTCCAGTGGCACGGATGAGGAAGTGGAGAAACTCCGCTGGGCCGAGCGCTGGGGAGCGGACACCGTTATGGACCTGTCCACGGGTGGCGACCTCGACCAGTGTCGAGAGGCGATCATCCGCAATGCCCGTGTGCCCATCGGCACCGTGCCGATCTACTCAATGATCATCGGGCGGCGACTGGAAGACCTCGACGAGGAGGTGATCATTGAGCATCTGG
>SXGQ01494538.1_pt1 | contig 21703 bp, 19 predicted proteins | sample 3178371 | NCBI WGS metagenome assembly SXGQ01 (sample SAMN11356859, study PRJNA531348) | freshwater metagenome | isolation source: freshwater sample F1-20 | place: China: Fuxian Lake, Yuxi | collected 2017-12-25 | reverse complement strand
GTCGATGGCCGCCACACCGGCACCGGCGGAGGAAATCACATCCTCATCGGCGCGGAGACTCCGTCCGACTCGCCCGTGCTGCGCCGCCCGGATTTGCTGCGCTCGCTCATCACGTACTGGCAAAACCATCCGTCGCTGAGCTGGCTGTTCAGCGGGCTATTCATTGGCCCGACTTCGCAAGCACCGCGCGTGGACGAAGCGCGCAACGACTCGCTGTACGAACTCGACGTCGCATTCAAGGAACTCGACCGCCAGGAAGCCGCCGGCACGGTCACGCCCTGGCTGGCTGACCGCCTTTTCCGCAATTTGCTCATCGACTCCAGTGGCAACACTCACCGCGCCGAGTTCAGCATCGACAAACTCTACACGCCCGACTCCGCGAGCGGTCGTCTCGGGCTCGTGGAAATGCGCGCATTTGAAATGCCGCCGCACGCGCAGATGAGCCTCGCCCAGCATCTCCTGCTGCGCGGACTCGTCGCAAAGTTCTGGAAGCAACCGTACCGCAATGAACTCGTCCGCTGGGGCACCGACCTCCACGATCGCTGGATGCTCCCGCATTTCTGCGAAACCGATTTCCGGGATGTCATCACCGACCTCCGCGAGTCCGGATTCCCGTTTGAGTTCGACTGGTTCGCTCCGCATTTCGAATTCCGCTTCCCGCGCATCGGCGACTTTGCGCAGCGCGACGTTGAGGTGGAACTCCGCACCGCACTGGAACCGTGGCACGTCCTCGGCGAAGAAGGCGCGGCGGGCGGCACCGTGCGCTACGTCGATAGCTCGCTGGAGCGTCTCCAAATCAAAGCCCGCGGACTCACTGGCGAGCGGTTTATTTTGCTCTGCAATGGACGCCGTGTCCCGCTGCACTCCACCGGGACAAACGGCGAAGGCGTCGCCGGAGTCCGGTACCGCGCATGGCAGCCGCCAAACTGCCTGCAACCCAGCATCCCTCCGCACGCGCCGCTCATCTTCGACCTGTACGATACGTGGAACCAGCGCAGCCTCGGCGGATGCCAGTATCACGTCGCTCACCCCGGCGGGCGCAACTACGAGACATTCCCGATCAATAGCTACGAAGCCGAAGCCCGCCGCCTCGCGCGCTTCTTCACGCACGGCCATACGCAGGGAGTGAAAGTCCCGCCGCCCGAGCCCGTGAACCGCGACTTCCCATTCACGCTGGATTTGCGCGGGTAGCAGAGGACGTTTTGTCGGGAAAATTACCCGCTACAGATGTACGACGCTTGCCGGGTTCCGAACCAGTAACTCCCGTCCCGCCACGACGGCCGCGTTTATGTAGGTCGTGCTGTCGTCCACTTGGCTTCCGAAGCTGGCGTGGATGTGGCCGAAAACGTGTAGGCGTGGCTTGATTCGTTCCAATTCACGACGCAGATGCGGGCATCCGAGATTTGGTGTTCCTGCGGTTGGGCAGTCCAGTATCCCGTAAGGGGGAGTGTGAGTGACGAGAATATCTATTCCGGACGGAATTTTCCTCCAATACCCAATGAGGTCGGACTCCGTCGCGTAGTATGCGAATCCGGACAATTCCGGGCACCAGGGCGAGCCGTAGATTCTCAGACCATCGACCTCTATCTCCGTGTCCTCGAGAACGGTCGCGTTTGCAAAAGGGAAAGCTCGCTGTTGGAGGAGGAAATCATGGTTTCCGCCGATACAGACCACCGCCTTCGCCGGTAACTCTGCGAACCACATATCAACGTTTTCAAGGACCGCTTCATCGTCTCGCTGAAAGCTGCAAAAATCCCCGCAATGAATCAGTAGATCGCATGGAGGAATTACTACTTCGCGATGTCGAGTATGGGTGTCGGCGATAATGCAAACGTCTTTCATGGAACTGAGCGAGATGTGCGGTGTAGCTAGATTCTGCAAGTCTGTCTTAGAATCCAAAACGGCAGAGCGCTGGAGCGATCATCGCGGTATTGTGGTTCCGCGATTCCGGTCACAGCCTAGATGTGTCGAAACAGACGACTTGTTCCGCAGTATGATGCAGCGTCACTACATCATCCACGCGTCGAGCTGCGGAAGCAGGCGGCGTTTGCTCTCGGCTTTAAAGCGGATTTCCTCGGTGGCGAGCGATGTCGCGCGTTGCGCTGCCGCGGGAAGATTCGCCTTAACAAACTCCTCGAGTTCGACGGCACGCTCCTCGTCGCTGAACGCGCTGAAAAGCGACGGTGCAAAGCGGTTGGCGTCGTTGGAAGTCATCCTTGAAAGCAGCGCAGGCAGATTCTGCTGCGCAAATTTCCATGCGAGTTCCGGAAAGTGCGCGGACGCGACATCGCGCACGAGCCGCGTGCTCTGGCGCGCCGGCAGTTCATCACCGAGCGAAATGGCGAGAGCCTTGCGAGCTAGCGCCGGCTCATGTGTCTGGGTGAGCGCCCGATAGAGTTCCGCCTTGTGGTCGGAGTCGACAGTCTGCTTTGCGCGCGTATGCAACTGCTCCCAGACTTCCGGAGATGCGGTGTGGCCGCCGACCGTGAGCACGACTCCGCGGAGTGGGGGGCGGAGCGAATCGGCATTTGCGAGGTATTGCGAAAGCCGCTTTTCGATCTCCGTGCGGAAGCTGCTGATTCCCCACGACCCGAGCATTCCGATGAGTTGGATGCGCAGTGATTCCGCCGCCGGTTCCTCGCCAGCGCGTGGCTCCCAGCCGCTTCGGCGGACGATTGGTTCGAGAAGCTTTGCTGCTTTCGCGCGGAAAGCCGGCCGCCGATCATCGCCGCGAAGCAAATCATCGAGGGAACCCAGCGGACGAGCCAGTTCCGAGGCTACGAGAGGCGTGGCCTCGTTGCGGAGAAGTTCGGCAATCTCAAACCAGCGTGCAAGCGGTGCTCTTCCGGAAAGGACGAGTGCCCACGTGTCCTGCACAATGATGATCTGGTCGACTTCCGGGAGGCGCGTGAGGTTCAGCTTGAGCTGCTCCCAAGCTTCGCCCTCGTAGCTGACGCGAAAATATCCCGCACCTCCCGAGTTCACGACAATCGGTAGTTTCGACTTCGGTATGGTTAACGGTTTCGGACCGACGACATGCACCACCGCCTCGCCGGCTGGGAAGGTCTTCGTATTCGCGGGCACAATCCAATCAAGCGGGGTGGGCGACTTTTGATGAATGGTGAAGCGCTCCTGCGCGAGGGTGACGTTGCCGTCCCGGTCGGCATTTACGCGGACGACGGGGAATCCAGGCTGATTCGTCCATCCCGCAGCCATCGCGCGCACCTGCTTGCCGGACGAATCTTCGAGAGCTTTCCACAAGTCCGCAGTGGTCGTGTTTCCCATCGCGTGACGCTTGAAATAAAGCCGCATCCCGTCGCGAAATGCCTCCTCGCCGAGCCACGTTTCGAGCATGCGCAGGAACGCCTGGCCTTTCTGGTAGGTGATTTCGTCGAACGCGTTCTCCGCCTCGGATTCGTTTGCGACCGGCTGCTGAATAGGATGGGTGGTCGAGCGCGCATCGAGGCGCATCGCGGTTTCCTTTCCTCCTGCCGCCGTGGTCCAGACTTTCCATTCGGGATTAAAATGGTCGCTTGCCTTGGTCGCCATCCACGAAGCGAATCCCTCGTTTAGCCAAAGATTGTCCCACCTCGCCATCGTGACGAGATTGCCGAACCATTGGTGGGCGATTTCGTGTGCGACGATCCCGAAAACGGCGCGACGATCCTGAAATGTCTGCTCCTTCGGGTGCAGCAGGAACGCATTGTCGGCGTAGATAATGCAGCCCCAATTTTCCATCCCGCCGGCACCAACACTTGGAAATGAGACCTGATCGAGCTTCGGTAGTGAATATTTTGCACCGAAGTAATCGTCGAAAAACGGCAGCACCTTTTTCGTGGCGTCGAGCGCATACGGAAGGTGCTCCTTTTTTCCGGGTGTCGCAAAAAGACCAAGGTCCACTGCGCCAATTTTATCGCGGAGCGCGTCCAGTTCCGACGATACGAACGCCACGAGATAGCTCGGCATCGCGGGCGAAGTGCCGAATGCGATTTCCCGCTTTCCGCCGTCGAGCGCGCGGTCGGTCGTTTGCGGCGCATTAAAAAGCGCGGTGTGATTCGCCGGGACGATTGCGGTGAGCTGGAACGTCGATCGGAAGACTGGTTCATCCCAGCATGGAAACATGCGGCGCGCGTCCGATGGTTCCATCTGTGTTGCCAGTGCTTTGTGCCACGAGCCGTCGGGCATTTGATAGCGGGTGATATAAATCCCTTCCGGTGCTTCGTTGAGCCGACCGCGAAACTCGATTCGTACGCGATGCTTTCCGGCGGGAAGTTCCGTCTGAGGCGTGAGCGTCAGAAGTTGCGAACCGTTGTCGGCGATTGCTTCGACAGCCGTTCCGTTTGCGGATGCTCCCGCGATTTCGAGACCGAGGGAATTCAGGACGAGTTTCCCGAGCGGTTTTCGCGTCTCGACGTCGATCTCCACTGAACCGGAGAACTTCGCGCCCTCGATATCCGGCTCGATCCGGATTGCGTAGTGGCGCGGATAGGCGTCCTTCGGTAGTCGGCCCGGTGTTTTGTCGAATGCGAACGGCTCCTCCGCAAACGCGACGGTGCTCAGGGCGAGAAATGCAAACCAGCGCATGGGTCAGGGGGCGAAGATGCCCGGCAGAAGGTAGATGCGACCCGGTTGAAGATTATAGCCGGTCTGTGGTCCGACAGTGACTTCGATCTTCTTCGGAGCCTCGGCTTTTCCGAGCAGCCGGAGATACCGGCCGATGCTCGCCGGAAGTTCGTAGCGGACCACCGCCGACCCGGGCGCGCCTCCGAGTTCCTGAGCTTTCTTCACGGCGTCCTCAAAGTCGCCGATTTGATCAATCAGCTTCGCTGCAAATGCATCGCGACCCGACAGCACGCGTCCGTCCGCCACGCCCGCACGCAACTCCGCCTCGGGCAGGCCACGCTGACTCGCGACGATGCCGACGAACTTCCCGTAGGTCTGCATCACGAGGTTCTGCACGTATTCCTTTTCCTCGGGCGAGAGTACGCGGGAGCCGCTGAGCATGTCTTTGAATTTGCCGCTTTTGAAGGTGACCATCTCAAGCCCCACTTTTCCGAAGAGGTCAGCGTAATTCAGGGTCTGCATGATCACGCCGATGCTACCGGTGAACGTGGTATCGTGCGCCACGATGTGTTTTGCGCCGCACGCAATGTAGTATCCGCCGCTGGCTGCGACGGAGCCCATGCTTACCACCACAGGCTTTCTGGCATTCGCGTTTCTTACCGCATTATAGATGATGTCGCTGGCGGTCACTTCGCCGCCGGGGGAATCGATCGCGAGCACGATTGCGCGCACTTCGGCGTCCTCCACGGCGTGATTGAGTTGGAGCTTGATGTCCTCGACCATCGATTCGCCGACTGCGCCCGGCTCGAAACTGGAGATCAAGCCGCCGAGGCGGATGACGGCGACCTTGGATTTCGTGCCGGGTGTGGTCGCCTCGGTTACGACGTGCTCGTGGAAGGACAGGCGTTCGGTCGCGAGGCTCGCGGCTCCGCCGAGGATGAAGATGAGATTGAAGATTAGACTGAAGCAAAGGACCGCCGTGAGCAAAATGCCGAGGCAGCCGAAACGTTTTTCGTTGGCCATGCGCGGACCCTGTTCAAAAGGCTTGGGAACATCAACGCCGAATCCGCCTCAGCCCTCGAGCGCGTGATAGAGCGCGTGCATGAAGGCCGCATTGTCACTCTGCACGTAGTGCATCGCGCCTCCCATTCGGGAGAAGCTCTTGCAAAATCGAAGGTAGTAGGCCGGTGAGCTTTTCGGTGGCTCGCCCTGCGTCCAGTCCCATCCGCCGCCGTCCTGAAGATCCACGACGAAAATACTGTGACCGTCCACATTGGGCATGCCGTCCTGTGCGCGAATATTATGAACGCAGCTCAGGCTCTTTTCAAAAACCTGCGGCGCCATGATTGCCGAGCCAACCGAGAGGACAACACCGCCGTCGAGCCGCTCCACGCTAGCGCAAAAGGAATGGAAATCCCGCTCCGCTGCGCGCCCGATTGCAGCCCCGTTGAACATCGGATGGCAGCTCACGATGTCATACCCGATTCCCGGATGCACCGTCGCCGGAACCCCGAGCCGGTGGGCCTGCGCGAGCAGTGATGCGTGTTTCCAGCGATGTTCGACTCGGTGTGCGCCAGAAGCGATGCCGTGATGAAGCATCGCGTTCAGCAGCTCCGCGCAAGCCGGAGCATGGTTGTCGGCATGCGCGAGGCCGCTTCGCAATTCCTCGGGAGTCGGTAAAGAGCAGCCGTCTTCGTGGATGAATCGTCCCAGACTTTTTCCGTAACCTTCGCCCGCGAGGCCGCCGGCGAGGAGTGCGAGATGGATGTTGCGCCCCGTTTCCTCCCATGCCCCGAAGGTTCCATCGGCCACGTTCTTCTCCACGCCCTCGCACGAGCGGCCGAGCCATGAGAATTCCCAATCGTGAATGCTGCCGGCGCCATTCGTTGCAAGGTGCGTGATCCAGCCGCGTTCCATCAGTCGCGTGATGATCAGTGCCGCGCCGTTGCGAATGAGGTGCGCTCCGTACATGAGAATCGCCGCGGTCCCGTTCTGCTTCGCTTTTCGGAGCGCATCCGCTGCTTTGGCGACTGCGGCAGAATCGTGCCGCGGGGCGGGGGAGTTGGGGTCGATGAGAATATCATCCACCGCGAGCAAGCTCCGGCGATTCTTCAGCGGCTGGGTTCGAATTTGGAGTGGGTCAAACATGGTTCGGAGATTGCGATGTTCGTTTCGCTCAACGTGAAGGACAGCAATCGGCGCGTCCAGCTTTCAGGACCGACCGCGCCGTTGTCCGGCGTGCTGAGGCTTTGAAGCGCACGATTCCCGAACCTTTGCCGCCTGCTCGCGGATTTCGTCTTTTTCCGAATCGCTGAGCCGCTTGAGATTGCGCACTTGCATGACGGTACGTGGGTTCTTCGCGAGCGCCGGTTCGTGTTGCAGCAGGAAATCCCAGTAGAGCGTCGTGAATGGACACGCGCGTGCGCCGGTGCGCTCAGCGGGATCAAAGCGACAACCGGAGCAGTAGTTCGACATGCGCTGGATGTATTTTCCCGTCGCGATGTAGGGCTTCGATGCCATCACGCCGCCGTCGGCGTATTGCGACATCCCGAGCGTGTTGGGCAGTTCGACCCACTCGACTGCGTCGACGTAAACGGCGAGATACCATTTGTGGATCTCCCGCGGTCGAACTCCGAGTAGCAGTGAGAAAAGACCGGGGACCATCAGCCGCTGGATGTGATGCGCGTAACCGTATTCGAGGGTCTGTCGGAGCGCGTGCCGGAGGCAATTCATGTCAGTTTCTCCGGTCCAGTAAAATGGCGGCAGCGGCTGGTCTGCACCGAGGGCATTGCGGTCGAGATATCCGGGCATAAAGCGCCAGTAGATGCCACGCACATACTCACGCCAGCCGAGGATTTGCCGGATGAATCCCTCCACGTTTGCGATCGATGCGCGCTTCTCCTTCCATGCTCGCTCCGCTGCGGTCAGCACCTCGCGGGGGTCGAGCAACTTGAGGTTCATCGTTGCGCTCAGTCGGGAGTGGTAAAGCCACGGCTCGCCGGACCACATCGCATCCTGCCAGTTCCCGAAATCATGGAGCCTGTTTTCGATGAAATCGTCCAGTGCCGCTCTGGCCTCTGTCGCGGTAACCGGCCAGTCGAACTTCTCCAATTTGCCCGGATGCTTTGCAAAACGGGCATTCACCAACGCCAGAACCTCGCGAGTGACCGCATCGGGAGGGAAAGCACGGGGCGCGGGAAGCAAGCCGGGGCCGTCCCTGCCGAATGATTCCCGATTGTCGTGGTCGAAATTCCATTCGCCGCCTGCGGGTTTGTCGCCGTCCATGAGCACGCCGGTTTTTACACGCATCTCGCGGTAAAAGTATTCCATGCGAAGTTGCTTCCGGCCGTTTGCGTGCGCGGCGAACTCATCTGCGGTGCACAGAAAATGGCGGTCGATTCGAATCTCGAGTGGCACTTCCGCATCGCGGGCCACGGCGGTGATTTCTTCGCGCACGCTCCATTCGCCCGGTTCGACGATGATGAGTCTTTCGGGATTCGTCTGCTTGATTGTCCATGCGAGTTGTGCGGCAAGCGTCTCGTCCGGTGTTCCCTTCCCGGATAAGCCGTTCCACTCCGCAGATGTCGCCGTGAGTGCCCGGTAAAGCACCCGCCAGCCACGCGCCACGAGCGCATCCCGAAAATGACGCATCGCTGCGAGGAACATGGCAATGCGTGGTTTCGATGACCATACTTTGGCGGATTCGTGCGTGACCTCCGCGATCCAGATTGCGTCTGTTTCAGGGGCAAATTCATCGAAAGCTGAGGAGCGCCCGTCGAGTTGATCGCCGAGGACGAGGATGAGATTTCTAAGCTTCGCGGGACGTTTCATGAGTTGCCGGATTCACTACGTCTCTCGATGTCTTCGCGGCGCTGTTGGATTCCGGCAACCCCGGCTTCTTCATCCGGCAGCGGTCACTGCAATACTTCACTTCGTCCCACACGCCTTCCCACTTTTTTCGCCAGACGAATGGGTGCCCGCAGGTCGCACAGTTCTTCTCGGGCAGGTTGTGCTTTTTTACGCCTTTCATGGCTGCCCCGACGAGGGCGGGCGATCTTCGTTCAGGCGACGGAGTGAATCGAGATACGCGTTCTTCGGTGAGGGTTTCACGGGCCGCTCGTCGGTTTGCAGCATTTTCTCCACGCGTCCGCCGCTCCCGGCGATCAGCCCGGCAATGAGCGGGGCTTCGGGGAGGTTCTTCCAATACTTCTTCGGCATTTCGGATTGCATCGCACGCACCTTGAGCCGGGCAGGATTGAAGATGCTGCGGTAGTAAGTGCGCCAGAGGACGTCGAGCGCGTCGTCGTCCGGTGCAGCCGTGCGAGACACGCCGGGGGTGAAATGCAGCGAGATTCCATCCCAGTGTGTGCACTCGTGAGGTGTGAGAATCGACCAATCCATGCCGGCGAACCGCTTTTCGAAAAAGCCGGCAGCCAGCCGCACGATTCGGTGCTCGGGCTCAAACCACGCGACGAATTGCTCCCGTCCCGTGGCCTCGTCGCGCCCGACGAGACGAAAGCGGACGAAGGCATGCATCTTGTGAATGTCGCGTCCGACGGCCTTCGCCCATTGGGCAAGTTGCCGCACGTCGGGGTCCGTGGATACCGCGAGGAGATGCCGTTCACTGCCATGTGTGAGGCGCCAGAGCACACGGTAAAGGACGCCCCAACGGCGCGCGTCGCGATGAGCGGCGACGCTTCGTGCAATTTCGAGAAACGCCGCCGGCACTTTCGGAACCGAGCCGCGCTGCGGGGCATCGTCGGCCGGGGCGAAAAGGCCGGGCTCCCGCGCATCGTCGGACCACAGGATTTCGTCGGGTGATACGCGCAGTGCGAGGAGTTGGCGCGCACGCTCACGCCATGACTCAAAGACCGGCTCTATGTTGACCGTGTGCATGGCTACAACTCGCCGGAGCGAACGGAATTGATATCGTTCGCATCGGGTGGCGGAGGCGCGTCGAAGTTCAGCTCCGTCTGCTTTGGCGGCGGAAGGAAACGCGCGCGTAGTGAATCATCGTCGAGCCCGAGCCGGGCTGGTGTGTGGTCTGCCGCGATGATGAACGGCAGCACTTTCTTCATCGGAACACGGAGACGCATCAGGTCCGCAAGGCGCAGCCGCGTGTAGCGCCTTGCTCCGAGAATGCGCTGCACATTCCGCACGCCGAGACCCGGAACTCGGAGCAGAATCTCGCGGGATGCCTTGTTTACATCGGCGGGAAAAATAGCGCGGTTGCGCAACGCCCACGCGAGTTTGGGGTCAAATTGCAAGTCGAGGTTCGGCGCGGCATCGGACGCGATTTCATCCACATGGAAGCCGTAGAAGAGGAGCAGCCAGTCCGCCTGATAAAGCCGGTGCTCGCGCACGAGTGGCGGCGGCTTGATGGGGAGAATTGATGATGGTTCGGGAATCGGGCTGAAGCCTGAGTAATAAACGCGACGCAGCTTGTAGTCGCCGTAGAGCACGTCCGCGCGCCGCAGGATGATTGCATCCGTGGAGTCGTCAGCGCCCACGAGCATTTGCGTGCTCTGACCCGTTGCAAAAGGCGGCGGCTTCGGTGCATCCGGCTTTCGCCTTTCCGCGTGACGCTCCTCGATTCGCTCGCGGATGTGCCCCATCGCATCCTGCGTGCGTGCGAGGTTCTTCTCCGGCGCGAGTTTTGTGAGGCTCTGCTGCGTGGGCAGCTCGATGTTGATGCTGATGCGGTCAGCATAGCGCCCAGCCAGTTCGATGAGCGCGGGCGACGCCTCGGGACTCGTCTTGAGGTGACTGTAACCGCGAAACTGATGCTCCTCGCGCAGCTTCCGAGCGACTTCGATGACCAGCTCCATCGTGTGGTCCGCGCTTTGAATGATACCGCTGCTGAGGAACAGTCCTTCGATGTAGTTGCGTTTGTAGAAATCGAGCGTGAGTTGCACGACCTCGTCGGGAGTGAATCGTGCGCGCTGGACGTTGCTGGAGCGCCGGTTGATGCAGTAGTAGCAGTCGTAAAGGCACGCATTGGTGAGGAGCACTTTGAGTAGCGAAATGCAGCGTCCATCGGGCGCGTACGAGTGACAGATGCCCGCGCCGCCCGTGGAGCCCACGCCGGAACTCCCGCGTGAATCCTTTCGCGCGGCGCCGCTGCTGGCGCAGGATGCATCGTATTTTGCCGCATCCGCGAGGATTTCGAGTTTGCGCTGAATATCCATGGCGTCGCGGGGAGCTAGGGAGTTCCCGCCTTTTCGAGCGGGTAAACTGTGACATCCACTCCGCGTGACATCACCACATGGTCCGGCGGGCGTCCTGTCGGCGTGAAGCCATCGAGTTGAAGGAGATTTTCGTCCCACGCCGACACCTCCGCGCGGCTGAGTGGATACGGTTCGTGATGGACCGCGCCGCGCTGCAGTCCATCGGGTGGGGAGCAAAAGAGCCGGTAGCGTTCGACCAGAAAAAACTCCAGCGAACCCGGCTCCGGTTGCGGCAAAGCGGCTCCGGGTGCGTATTCAAAAACGCAGCGCGTGCCGTTTGCCCGCGCGCCTGTGCGCAGCGATTCGTACCGAATGCGACCTTCCGCCGCGCGGGTCGATTTCATCTCCGCGTGCTCGTAGGGAAGATGAAAGAAGCGGCGCGCGATTTTCACCGCGAGCCATTGGTTTGCGTCGAGGGAATAGAACCACACACCCGGCACGCCGGCGCGGTCATGCACATAAGTTCGGAGGTTCATTTCCATGAAGTTGGAAATGCCGGGCACCGGAGGAACGAACCGCGGCCGGATATTCCGCATGAAGAATGGGACGACTCCGAGAAACGCCTTTCCATGATGCGTGTCCACGAAGAGCCCGTCCGGAAGCGTCGTCTGGATTTCGGTTGCGGAATACTCCCAGTGCAGAAACAGCAAATCGCGCCACTGCTGCAGCATTACCGCTCCGGTCGCCGGTCTCGACCGCGTGGCGAGACGCTGCTCCATGTCCGGCAGATATATGGAGTTTGCAGCAGTGCTCATCGCCGGAAGGTCGGGTTGAAGTTCGTGGCTCTTAAATTCAAACAGTAACGTCCGACGCTACGCTTTGCGTGGTGCCGGGGTAACAGGAAATGGATTCCGTCGCGCGGAAATCTTCCGGACAGCAGCCTAGTTGTCCGGATGCTGCTTCAACAATTCGGCCGGCGAGTAGAAAGTCGCTTGGTCCTTGGTCGCGGCGCGGACGGCGGCGACTTTCTCGGGCGTGATCACGGAGGCTTTATTGCCGAAGGAATTGCGCACGTAGGTGAGAACGGCGGCGATTTCCTCGTCCTTCAGGCCTTTGAATGGCGTCATCGGAACGAGACCCGGGAACTTGGTTCCATTGATTTCGATGGGGCCGGAGAGACCGTGCAGCGTGAGTTTGATCAATCGCTCTTCATTGCCCTGCGCCCAGTTGGTTTTTGCGATGGGCGGGAAGCTGGCGGCGGGCAGGCCGAGACCGTTTTCCTGATGGCACGTGATGCAGTGTCCTTCGCGGCTGTAAACCTCCGCTCCTTTGAGGTAGAGTTCCTTGTCCTTGCCGGTCAGGTCGGTTTTGTATTCGCGTTTGGGCGCGGCTTCCACGGCCCGGCCGTTGAGCGTGGCGAGCGCGGTGTCGAGGACGGGCTTGATCCAATTGTCCACGGGCTTTGCGGCGGCCGTTTGCACGATCGGCAGACCTTTTTCAGCGCCGAGCCACGATGCAGCGGCGATGGCTTCGAGGCGCACACGGCCATTTTCGTCCTGCGCCGCGGCAGCGAGCAAAGCGGATTGGTCCGGAATCCGGTGGCCGGAATACCGCAGTACATGAACGGCGGCGGCGCGTGCACGGGGATCTTTTGCAGAGAGAAGCTGGCGGAGGAGCGAAGCGTCAGTCTGATTAAATCCCCACGTCACCCACAGAGCTTCGAGCAGGTGGTGTTCATACCGGGCGTCGGCCTTGTCGAGCGCGCCGATCCATTTCGCGAGTGCGGGCAGAACCTCGGCGGGCTGGCGTCCACGCAATTCGCGACGGACGCGGTAGCGGGTGCGGTCCTCCGGGAGTTTGAGGTTTTCGAGCAGGACGGCGATGGGGGCGCCCGCGATGATCGCCGGTTTCACGAGCGGGCGGGACGGATACGTGATGCGATAGATTCGGCCGTGGACGTGATCGCGAAGCGGGTCGCGGGCGCTGTGCTGCATGTGACCGATGAGCTTGTTCTGCCAGTCCACGACGTAAAGCGAGCCGTCCGGCGCAAACTCGAGATCCACCGGGCGGAAATTGGGATCGGATGACACGATGAGATCCTGCCGGTGGAGGCTCTTGTAGCCCGTGCCGTCGTCTTCCAGTGTGTGTTGTTTGATGCCGAGGAAACCGATGTTGTTGCACAGCATGTAGTCGCCCTGGACGTCGTCCGGGAAATGCCGACTCGAGACGAATTCGAGCCCGGAAGTGGGGCGGACCTGATGTTTGCCTTCGACGAGATTCGGGGGCAATGGCGCGAATTCGCCGTATGGCACATTGACGGTGCCAGGCTTCATCCAGCGCATTCCGGGGTCGGAAGTATCGAGGAAGAAATTCTGTCCCCACGCATCGAAAGCAACTCCCCACGGATTCGGGATTGAGAGCCGGGCCGAACGTTCGAGTTGGTGTCGCTGCGGGCTGTAGCGGAAAAATCCGCCGTTGGAGCTGCGCACCGGACCGTAGGCGGTTTCGACGTGCGTGTGGAGAAAGGTGCCCTCCTCCATGTAAATCGCACCGGATGGATCGGCGCAGAACGCGCTGATGACGTGGTGCGTGTCATGATCATCGAAACCGCTTAGAATCGTAGTACGTACGTCGGCGCGGTCGTCGCCATTTGTGTCCTGCAGGAGCAGCAGGTTGTTCCCCTCCGCGACATAGACGCCCTCAGGCGCGAGCTCAAAACCTGTGGGCAGGTGCAGTTTGTCGGCGAACACGATCTCTTTGTCGGCTTTTCCGTCACCGTTGGTGTCCTCGAGGATGAGCAGTTTGTCGTTGGGTTTCGGATCGCCGGGGCGCCAGTGCGGATAGGTCGGCATGGTCGCAACCCACAGCCGGCCTTTGTTGTCGAACGACAATTGAACCGGGTTGGCGAGATTCGGAAACTCCTTCTCGGACGCAAAAAGGCCGACCGCGTAGCCCGGCGCGACTTTAATCGAAGCGATTGCCTCTTCGCCGCTTTTGTAAACGACATCGGGCGGCGTGGCGATGGGCGGAAGTTGTTTTGTCTTTGCGTCGGCGGCGGCAAGGTCAAATGGTTTGCCTGCGAGCGCGGCCCAAATTCCCTCGTCGCGAACAGCGGTCATTTCTTCGAGCTTCGCAAGTTCATCGGGGTAATTTTTCGGCCCGTAAGGCGCGTGGCGGCGTCCAAAAACGTGCACGCCATTCGGCACTTTGTAGTACTTCAGCCACACCCAGTTTTTCTCCTGCACGGCGGCCGCGACTTTCGCCGGGTCACCCTTCTTGGCTTTCGCCGGTCCGAAGATCGCATCGGCCAGAACGGGCGCGAGCCGGGCGTAGGCAGCTTCCGTGAGCAGCGCGCCATCGAGGGTCAGAGGTTGTCGTTCCTTCTTGTACCAATCACGCGTGACACCGAAAAGATTCACGAACCGCACCCGGTTTTGCGCGGCGATTTCCTGCATCGCTTTTGTGTAGAGTGCTAGGTTCGCGTTCTCCGTCTTTCCGTCCGGTGTGCCATGCGTGGCTGACAAATCCTCGAACGCAACCGGCGACACGAGCACCAACTGTGGCGCCGCCTTTCCGTTGTATTGCTGGGCCAGCGTGTGCTTCACGAAATCCGTGAGTTCGCCGCGGAAGCGTTCCAGGCCCGCCGGGCCGTCAAACGATTCGTTGAAGCCGAAGAACGCGACCACGACGTCGGACTTCAGGCGTGTCAGCCACTGGTCGGGCGTCTCAAATGTGCCGCTTCCAACGTTGCCCGAGCCCCAGCGATCCTTCGCTTTCGAGAGCGGACGATACTTGTCCGCGCCGGGGAATGCCCATGGCGAATTGCGGCCAGAGTGCGGACGGAAGCCCGGCGTATCGCCTTCGTCGCACATGTTGCGAATCGTGATGCGCTGGCCCGCATAGCGCATTTGCACCTCGGCTTCGAAGCTCGGGAAAAGCCCCATCCGCGAACCGAGTCCGTTTCCAATCAGCACGAGACGCGAGCCTTCCTCCAGCTTGGCAGGTTCCTGGGCCAGCGCAGCGTCGAAACAGAGAAGTGATATGAGAGCGACTAAAAATGGTTTCATGATTTGGAGTGACTGATGTTCTTGGCGATGCCTCTGCCGGAGTTGCAGGGCGGCGGGTTCTAGAGCGTGCAGCAAGCGGCGACGAGCGGATTTTCGTGCGGTTCATGCATCGGACGCGGGGACGATGTGGGAAAGCAGCTTTTCCGCGTCCGCCCTGTAGGTATGATGCGTTTCCGCTTTATGAGCAAAACGACCACTTCCGCACCGCGCTGGATGCGCAATGTTCTTCTCGCTGCCGGTGCTTACAACGTGCTCTGGGGTGCGTTCGTTGTGCTGTTCCCTTCGGTGATTTTCCAGTGGCTCGGTATGCCGCTGCCGAACTACCCGCAGCTCTGGCAGTGCATCGGGATGATTGTTGGCGTTTACGGGCTGGGCTATGCGATTGCTGCGTCCGATCCGGCGCGGCACTGGCCGATTGTGCTGGTTGGTTTGCTGGGCAAAATATTCGGGCCGCTTGGAATGGTGCAGGCACTTTGGACGGGTGCGTTGCCTTGGGGATTTGCGGTGAATTGCGTGACGAACGACCTCGTCTGGTGGGTGCCGTTCGGATTCATTTTGAAACACGCTTGGGAACAGCATCAGGTCGATTCGGGTGAGGACGACCTTCCCGATGAAGTCACCCTGCTCGCCGAAGCGCGGGCGAGTGACGGAACCAGCCTTGCGGAGCTTTCGCGAAAGCAGCCGGTGCTCGCAGTTTTTCTGCGGCATTCGGGTTGTACGTTCTGCCGGGAGGCGCTCTCCGACATCGCGGCGCGGCGTTCGGAAATTGAGGCGACCGGCGCGAAGATCGCGCTTGTTCACATGGGAACGTCGGAGTCGTTTGCGGCATTTGCGGGAGGATACGGGCTTGGCGATTTGCCTGCGGTTTCCGATCCCGCGCGCCGGCTCTACCGCGGAATCGGGCTTCGGCGCGGGAGGCTTTCGCAACTGCTCGGCTGGGGTGTTTGGTGGCGCGGTGCGCAGGCGTTTTTTTCCGGCCATCGCGTCGGAAAGCTGCAAGGCGATGGAACGCAGATGCCGGGCGTGTTTTTGATTCGGGACGGACGCGTGGTGCGTCGATTTCTTCATGCGACCGCGGCGGATCGGCCGGACTACTTGGAGCTCTGCCGCGTCCCCGGCGCGCAGTGACCGCGTCTGTGGCGGGCGACGGCGCGTAAACTGGGCGCATCTCATTTACAACACATGAATGACTCCGATTCACTACCCCGCGTCTGGCTCATCACCGGCTGCTCAAGCGGTTTTGGCTTCGCACTTGCGAGTGCGGTTCTTGCGCGGGGCGGACGCGTCGTTGCCACCGCACGGAACGCCGCTGCGTTGAGCGAACTTGCCGCTCAGTTTCCTGAAGACTGCCTGACGCTTGAGCTCGATGTGACGGATGCGGTGCGAGTGAGATGCGTGGTCGCTCAGGCTGTGGAAGCATTTGGAAGGATAGATGTCGTTGTGAACAACGCCGGCTACGGGCTTGTCGGGGCATTCGAGGAGTTGGGGAAGGAACAGATTGCCCGCAACTTCGGGACGAATTTCTTTGGCGCTTTGGAAGTGATCCGTGCCGCGCTGCCGACTCTGCGGGCGCAGGGAAGCGGGCACATCGTGAATATTTCCGCCGCTGCGGTGATCTCCAACTACGCGGGATTTTCCATCTACGGCGCTTCGAAGTGGGCGCTTGAAGGCGTTTCAGAATCCCTCGCGGCCGAACTCAAGCCACTCGGGGTCAAAGTCACCATTGTTCAGCCCGGTCCCTTCCGCACCGATTTCATTGCACGCTCCCTCGAGCAAGCGGGAAGTCACATCGCCGACTACGACCGGACGAGCGGAAAGTTCGGGCGCTTCCTGGAAACTATGGCCGGCAAACAACCCGGCGACCCCGAGAAGGCAGCCGAAGCAATCATCGCCGCCGTGGAATCCAAGACGCCGCCCTTGCGGCTCATTCTCGGAAAATACGCGAACGAGAAGACGCGGAAGAAGTTCACCGATGCCGAGCGCGAACGCGCCGCTTGGGAGCACGTCGGCGCGCCCACTGATTTTGCCGCACCATCGCAATCAGCATGAAAAAGAGTTCCGCTTACTTTCTTCTCTCCGTCGTCGCGTGCCTTCTGAGCGCCTGCGCATCGCCCAAGATCTGCACGCGCGAAATTACCAAATCCGATGCGAAGGCGGCGGCCCTGCTAGCGGAGTCCCAGCGCGCGCACGGAGCGGAAGCTTTCGCGAAGGTCCGCGATGTGAGCGTGTGCGATGACGGACGATGGGCGTCGGTAGGCCCGAAGTTCCAGCCGGTGCTGGCTGATCGGGGTTTTCGGCGCAGTTCGGAAGAGCGGTTGCTCATTGGGCCGCGCGTCGTCGCGCAGAAGCACAGCGGGCCCGAGGGTGGAAAATTTGTCATGCGCACGCCCCGGAAAGTCAGCGTCGCTTACAACGGCGCGCTTTCCGCCGACGATGAGGTAAAGAATGCCGCCGCGCTGGTTGCTGACGCTTATACGATGTTCCTTTTAGGGCCGTTCTATTTCAATCGCCCCGGCGTTCTGCTCGCGCCGAATGGAGAGTCGGTGGTCGATGCGGCGGTTTGCGACGAGGTGCTCGCTGTGCTGCGTCCGGATGACCCTGAATGGCCTCGAAAGCACGCGCGGCGCGGAAGTGGACGTAACATTTCGCGATTTCCGCAAGATTTGCGGGGTCCTTTGGCCTACAGATTTCGATGAGCGAATCCGAGTGCCTTTTGATCTGCCCGCGCACCATTGGAAGATGGTCGGCCTGGACACGAATCGTGGCTTACGCACGTCGGATGTCATGTCGAGTAGGTTGAAGCGACGCGCAGTTCGCCCTGCGGCTCCCATTGCTGGGCAGTAGCACCTGTGCGAACGTCCGACCTGACCGGCGAGGCTCGGTCTTCGTGGTCCGTAGCGTAAAAAAGGCTAAGGTTAAGTCTGTTTTTGTATCCGCAAGAGCTTTGGGGATGGTGAATTGGGAGGTTTTTCGGGCGTGCTTTTTGAGCTCGGTAGAAGGGCGCTGACTCGGCTCGATTTGCCGGAGTAGTTTTTTCCACCGCGAGCAGGCTTACGGCTTGCCAAAGGAGTCCATGAGGGTAACGTCACGCCCCTTTTTCACGAAAATGCTCCGCGCTCAATCCGAACTCAAAATCTTCTCGGGAACCGCTCACAAGGTTCTCGCGCATCGAATTGCGGACCATCTCGGCGTTCCGCTCGGGGATGCGACGGTGGATACGTTTCCTGATGGTGAGACGATGGTGAAGATTAATGAGAACATCCGTGGGCGGGATGTATTCTTCGTGCAGCCGACCTGCCCTCCGACAAATCAGAACCTCATGGAGCTTCTGATTATGGTCGATGCCGCCCGCCGCGCCAGTGCGGCTCGAATCACGGCGGTGATTCCGTTTTTTGGCTATGCGCGCCAGGACCGCAAGGATCAGCCCCGCGTGCCAATCACGGCGAAATTGGTGGCAAATCTTCTCACGGCGGCCGGGGTGAACCGGGTTCTTACGATGGACCTCCACGCGCAGCAGGTGGCGGGCTTCTTTGATATTCCAGTCGACCACCTTTTCGCTGCTCCCGTGATCATCAACTATCTGCGCAGCATGAAGCTTGAGAATCCCGTGGTGGTGTCGCCCGACGTGGGAGGGCTGAAGATGGCGAGCGCGTATTCGCAGGCGCTCGATGCGAGCCTCGCCATCGTGGCAAAGCGCCGCACGAGTCCGACGGATGTGGAGGCGACGAGTGTGATTGGTGATGTAGATGGCCGTCCGGTGATTCTCGTGGACGACCTCACGGAGACCGCAGGCACGCTGACTGCGGCGGCAAGGATTTTGAAGGCGCATGGCGCTAAGCAGATTATGGCCTGCGTCTCGCACGCGGTGCTGAGCGACATCGGATTGCAGCGACTGAAAAGCTCGGAAATCACCGAGCTCGTCTGCACCAACTCCGTCCCGGAATCCGCGGGTGACGGATTCAAGATCACGCCGCTTTGCGTGGCACCGCTGCTTGCGGAGGCCATCCGCCGCGTGTCTGACGAGGAGTCGGTATCGTCGCTTTTCCAGATCCCGAAGACGTAGAAAATTTCCCCGGAACGAACACACAAACAAAAAAACAAAACCAATAAAGCAGTAGCTACAAAGCAATGGCCAAAACAGTAACACTAAAAGCAGAGCCGCGCGCAAAAGCCGGCACCACCGCATCCAAAGCGATTCGCAAGGCAGGAAAAGTCCCCGCGATCATCTACGGACGCCATCAATCACCGCAGAGCCTGCAGCTCGACGCACACACGCTGTCGCTGACCCTGCACGGCGGCACCGAGCATCTTCTCGTGAACCTCGAAATCGAGGGCGGCACGAAGACGCTCGCGCTCATTCAGGACGTGCAGCATCACCCGGTGAAGCGCCACATCGTCCATCTCGATTTTCACGCGCTCAAGGAAGACGAAGTCATGCACACCAGCGTGCCGGTTATCGGATTTGGCGAGCCTATCGGCGTCAAGACCGGCGGCGGTCTTCTCGAGCAGATCATTCGTGCACTCGAAGTCGAGTGCTTGCCGAAGGATCTCCCGGATAGCATCACCATCGATGTGTCGGGCATGAATCAGGGCGACTCGATTCACGTCAACCAGGTCGCACTGCCGGCTGGTGTCAAAGCACTCGTCAATGGCGACGCCGTGATCTTCCACTGCGCAGCGCCGACGGTTGAAGCCGCGGCGACACCCGCAGAGGGTGAGGCCGCGAGCCCCGAAGTCCTCAAGGAAAAGAAGCCTGCCGACGGAGCAGCTCCTGCAGCCGCAGCGCCGGCAAAGAAGGACGCCAAGAAGTAAATTGGACTGGATGAATGGCCCGCTTAATCGTCGGACTCGGCAATCCCGGTCGCGAGTATGCAGAAACACGGCACAATGTCGGCTTCATGGTCCTCGACCGTCTGGCTGCAGCCGCTGGAGCCATCTTCCGGACTGAAAAAAAGTGGCAGGCAGAATTAGCAACCGCCCGGGTGGGAGGAAGCGATGTCTGGCTTTGTAAACCGCAAACTTATATGAATCTCAGTGGCGAGAGCGTCAGCGCAATCACCGGCTTCTACAAAGTGGAGCCGCGAGATGTGCTTGTCGTGCTCGATGATCTGGCGCTTCCGCTGGGTCGTCTCCGCCTCCGGGAGAGCGGGAGTTCAGGAGGCCAGAACGGCCTCAAGAACATCCTGCTTCACCTCGGCACTCAAGCGGTGCCTCGAATCCGCATCGGAATTGGGAGCGGGGGAGACGCCTCGGGCCACGTGCTCGGGAAGTTTTCACCGGCTGAACGCTCCGCTGCCGATGAGGCCATCGCTACCGCCGTCGAGGCTGTCGAGTTTGTGCAAAGACAGGGCTTTGCCGCCGCAATGAATCGCTATAATCAACAACCGAAACAGAATAACTAAACTCATGAGCAAATATCGTTACGAAGGGCTCCTCATCCTGAACGTCAAAGGCAAGGAAGACGGCGCACAAAAAATCATCGACCGCATCGAAAAAGACTTCAAAGCCGAAGGCTGCGAAGTGGAGAGCGTCCAGAAGATGGATACCCGCCATTTCAGCTACGTCGCGGGCGACCTCGACAGCGGTTTTTACGTAAATTTCGTCTTCAAAGCCGCGCCAGCTTCGCTGGATAAGCTGAAGGCGAAGTTCAAGCTCGATGGCGACGTGTATCGCCAGCAGTACGGACGTCTCGCAGCCAAGGCAAAAGCAGCCTAGCTGACGGCAAGGTCCGAACCATCCAAACTGAAACCGGCGCACACCCGAACCCAGTCACACCATGGCGAATCTAAATAGAGTCATGCTCATCGGGAACCTTACGAGGGATCCGGAGATCAAGTACACGCCGAAAGGCACGGCCATCGCCGCCTTCGGGCTGGCGGTGAATCGCAACTACTCCACGGAAACCGGCGAGAAGCGGGAAGAGGTCACATTTGTCGATCTCGAAGCCTACGGACGGGTCGCGGAGATCATCGGCGAGTACTGCAAAAAAGGTCGCCCACTGTTCGTGGAAGGCCGGTTGAAGTTGGACACTTGGGACGACAAACAGAGCGGCCAGAAGCGCTCGAAAATGAAAGTCGTCGTGGAGAACATGCAACTGCTCGGCGGCCGCGAAGGCGGTCCCGGCGGCGGCGGTTCGGGTGGTTCGAGCGAATATGCGGACAGCCAGGCTTCCCCTCCGCCGCAGCGCCGCGCGCCCTCGCATGCGCCGAGACCTCCGGCAGACCCGGACCTTGACGCAGCACCGGACGACATACCGTTCTAGGAAGATTCGAAATCAAATCACAAAAGGCCGCCGGGATAATCCCGGCGGCCTTTTCGTTTTCTTCGGAGTTATCGCTCGCGCTGTAAGCTTCCCCTCGCATGAGACAGCTGAAAAGTAGAGGAATTTGGGAAGAAGAACCAAAAGTGAACGATGAAAAAGAGCCGATATGCGGAGAGCCAGATAGTGGCGATCCTGAAGGAAGCGGATGCCGGGAAGAAAGTGGCCGAAGTGTGCCGGGAGCACGGGATCAGCCAGCCGACGTATTACAACTGGAAGAGCAAGTATGGAGGGCTCGGGGTTTCCGAGCTCAAGCGGATCAAGGAACTGGAGGCCGATCATGCGAAGCTCAAGCGGATGTATGCGGACCTGGCGATGGAATCGTAGCGAAGCGGAGATAGACTGCACGAAGTGCTGCCCGAAGGGCGCGCAGCGTCAAAACCACGCATTGAAGGAGCTGATCGAAAAAAAGCTCTGAAGCCAGTCGAGCGCCGGGAGGCGGTCGACTGGCTGATTGAAGAGCAGAAGGTTCCGGTTGCGCGGGCATGCGCGGCGATGCGGTGCAGCCGTGCTGCATGGTATCGACCGTTGGTGGATGCGCGGCTTCGGGACGAAGAGGTTATTGAGAAGCTCAATGAAGTGGTCGG
>SXGQ01562434.1_pt1 | contig 21709 bp, 18 predicted proteins | sample 3178371 | NCBI WGS metagenome assembly SXGQ01 (sample SAMN11356859, study PRJNA531348) | freshwater metagenome | isolation source: freshwater sample F1-20 | place: China: Fuxian Lake, Yuxi | collected 2017-12-25 | reverse complement strand
TTATATAAATATATATTTATCGCATTCAAAGCTCTTCAATTACTATGATTTCGTCCATAACTTCTATAATAATATTTTCGTCATTATCATCTTTACTATTATTACTATTATTATCATCATTGACCTTCTCTACTATTTTATCAGATTCCTTATTTTCCTTTATAATCGGTAAAAATATATTCGTTTTTTCAGAAAACTTATTATACGGTATTTTCAACTTTTCACACCAACTAACCGATTTTTGGATATTTGATTTTTTGATTGTCTCTACTCTTTCCTCCTTATTTTTATTTTTTATTATATTAATTATTTGGTCAAGCGACTCCAATTGTTGCTGTCCTATTATAATATTAATATCATCTATTTTATTAACAAAATAACACGGTATCTCATAATCAATAATCGACACAATATTCCTATTATTCAAATTTTTTATAAACCCTTGTAGTTTGTAATAATTGCTTTTATGTAGTTCTAATTTTGTATCGCAAATAACATTATAGTTTTTACATACAATATATTTTTCAAATGTTGTTACATTATTTGTATTCGGTTTAATAATATATACTTTTTCAAATAATGAAGACAACAAATATATTAAATCGACAATTGGTTTATGAAATATGCTATCAATTTTTATTATACTTGTACCACCGTTTGCTTGATATCTTAATATTGTCATCACAAACTCAATCAACATAATTATATATAAATTAATATCAGTTTGCGGTTTATTGAAGAACATAAAATCAAACTTTGAAGTAGTTATAGCCTTATACATTTCTTCATTATTATCGTTGAAATTTAAAAAACTGTCTTCTTCGTAACTTTCGCGTACCATTTGGATACATTCATTGGAGTCTTCACATGTCAAAGAAATGTGCAATGTTTTAATGGATTTATTCATATATAAGTCAAAAATATTCAGTGTTACAAATATTTCTAATAAATCATAAAACACGTTTGTTTGTGGTTTAAGTTTACTAACGGAGAATTTTGAACCAGGTACTTTAAAAAAAATATATTCATATGGATGTACAATTTTAATCAATTCATCATAGCTGGTAAATGCTGAGTCGTTTTCTTTTGAACAAAGCATACCTATTTGTTGCTTAGTATTATTATAAAAATTGTATAAACTATAAGAACTATATATTTCACATTCATTAGTATCATCTTTTGGATTAACATTTAAAAAATTATAAATTTTTGGTAATAAATAATAACTCATTTGATTATTATATATTATTATTTTTTATTTAAGTGATTATAATTTTTATTTAAGTGATTATAATTTTATTATTCATCACTTTCAATTATTAATTTTACAGTTTTTTTCTTAGCTTGTGCTTCATCTTTTGGTTTCTTAGATTTCTTTGATGCTTTTTCAATTACAACTGGTGGCAGCTCATCAGTGGCTTCAGTAGCAGGAACAAGCAATAGTTTTTTACTTAATTTACGAATTGTTGGTTTTCGTGCTTTTTTAACTTCTACTTCTTCTTCGGCAACACTAATAGCCTTTTTAGTTTCGCTTCTGTTTCTTATTACATCAGATTCTTGATATTCTCCCAATTCTAACTCAACCTTTTCAGTATTTACTTCTCTTATCTTTTTATACACGAAATATCTATTCAAGAATGAAATTTTCTTCTCAAATGCTGTCATATTTGCGGCATTTTCAAATTCCTTTTCCTTATATTTATTCTTTTTGATTTCTTCCAACATATTATTAAATAATTCACTGAATAACCCAGAACCTTCTGGTAAACCGAGCTCTTGCGCTTCAATTCGATCAATTACTGTGAAACCATATGCTTCAAAAACGCGATTTAAATAATCAAAGTTAATTAAGAATTCTTGGATATTTTGATTAATCGATTCTTGATAAACATCAATCCTGTAACCAATACTGCTTGAATCGTCGTCGAAATTATCTGCGCCATATCCTTTGGTTACCTCCCAAATTTTTTTACCGTCTTCAATTATTTTAATACTCTCGCCAGTCTTTGTCTTTTTCAACATATTAAATACCAATTTACCATCATATGCAGTACCAATAAAATAGCCGTTTAGTTTTGTACATTCGGCCACATTTCGCAAAAACCCCTGCAATGTATCCGGGTTTTCAAAGAAATAGTGTGTCGCAAATTGACACGATGAAACATTGAAACCTTCATCACCTTTACCGTATTGCCTTGCGACACCTTTGCCAATTTTATCGGCTTCTTTGGGTCCGTAACCAAAAACGGCGGATGTGATTAATTTCGCCTTATCATTTAACATTGCATCACCTCTTCTAATATTGTACGCACTATTTCCATTGACAAACAAAGCATAAGGCATAGTTTTAGTTTGTTTTCTCATGTTCAAATATCGGGCGCAAGCACCGTTCAATCTATTTTCTAAGTTGTCTTTTGATATGTCAACACCAAACACAAATGATAATTTAGAAGCAATCCATTTTGGTAAATCGCCTGCTTTACCACAAGCATAATCAATTAAAGTGTCGCCTTGTTTTGACACACTTTTAATAAGCATCTTTTTAACATATAAATTATGGAAGTTTTTCATTGCTTCGGTTTTTAATTTGCCGGATGGCGTATTGTAATAGACGTCTTCACTGACAATAACATCTGGAATACCTTGACCAGTTCTAATCATATCTTCTGTAATAATTCCGGCCGGATGAATTGATTTCCAATTTTCATTGGCGGTTTCAAATGAATTACCATATTGTTTTTGTCCTCTTCTGTACTGAGATGTTTTATCAAATCTAACTCGCAACGGAACCCATTTCCACCCCTCTTCTCTATCAAAATCGTATCTAAATTCAACAATTGTATTGTCAGTAAACACATCCTCTTCCTCTGAAAACATCTGTTTAGAGCCTGTATCGTCGGTTCTCAACATAATTTTACATATACCGGCATTCGGATCATATGGTTCAGTTGGATAAAATCGACGAGGCATATAATCACTTGAGAACCTATTATCATCTTGTCTTTTAAATTCCGGCAACTTATCGTCAATTATATCTTGACAAGGATTAATGAAACCATCTTTTTTCTCGTCAAAACCACATCTTAACTCAATAGTTTTATATTCGCTTAACTGTGCTGACAAACATGTATTCAAACCATCTTCAAATAGTGGCGTAATTAAGTCTTCGCCGTTACTCGATTTTACTGTTGTAATCAGGAAATCAATCGTGTTTTGATGAGGCGGCTTCCATTTAAACGAATAATCCCATGTAACCTTTGTTTTAGGTCCAGATTCGCCAATCTTATCAGAACCGACGCCAAAATACATATGTGTGAATATTAATCCATCAGTTTCATATTCAAATCTATCTTGTTCAGCCCTCGATAAAATTTGGTCGCATCCATTAAATATTGTTTGCTTTGGACTCATGGGATAAAAGTCCTTACACATAATTCTTAATGGCGATATTAAATCATTGCTCTTTTTAAACCTCTGTATAAATGACTTGACTGTTGTTTCTTCTTTTTCCGAAACATCTGTTATGGAAACTGGTTTCACAATATGTAGTAAATACTTAAGTATATAAAATCGCGATTTTTTAACATCTTCGTCAACCGACGACATAAACGGATATGCTCTTACGTCATCTTTTTTGAAATAATAAATATCGAATGCCGCATACAAATTTATGAACTTGCCAGTTTTATCGTGCGATATTAATTCACCGTCGAATAAACTATTAAAGCATTCTTCGTTTTGCGTTTTCGCACCAGTGAATATAATATCCATATTCGTATTTATAAGATATATTTTACCTTTGTCATTAATAAACATTAGATGGCGCTCCCCATCTGCTTTTTCAGTAACAACAAAATCCTTTCTGATATTGGGCTGGGTTGAATTCTCGTCAATCGCGGCTATATTTGTTCGCTGTAATGTTTTTGAATTAGGGCCAATGAAATTCTTGTTCTCGATTCTTTTACTGGGGTCAAAATTATCTTTCCATAACATTCTCATATATGACTCCATAATCTCCCTTTGTTCGGGATATGAAATTGGATAGTTTGTTCCTTGTAACCCACAAAGTACATATTTGATGACTTTTCTTAAAGAAGTGAGTATTGCTTCAGGAGTATTAAATGAAGTTCCTGGACCGATACGCGAATTATCGATTTCAATTTCTATTTGATAAATTTCTTGATTATTAAAGACGTTTGATTCGGTTGTTGTATAAACGCGTTTCATTTGCTCACTCCAGCGCGCACCTTCTTCTTTGTCGCCGTTTTTCACAATACTAATATCGACTATCACAGGATGTTCTGGATGTTTAAATGATACACGATTTAAATAACGGAATATTTTTTTGGATTTTTTCCAATTTTCCATAATGAAATTTCTAACTCCGGTTTTCACATCTTCTTCAGTGTTAAATGTAACTCTGAAGTTAAAATCATTCATATCAACTGGAAATACTCGCTCCTTATTTATTATAGCCATTCTCTTATTAACAAAATTAACAGCTGTGAAATTTTTTGTGAAAATCTCCTTTAAATCATTATTTTTACAATATTCTTGAATATTATGTAAACCAGAAATTTCGGTTCTTATATCAGAAAGCTTAAACTTACCAGTTTTTGGGTCAAGAAACTCACAATTAATACGTAAATAATACTCGCCTATAGCATTTGGAGTTACGAAACCCAACGACCTCAACTTTTTAATAACACTGTCATAATCATTTCTGGTCAGCGGTTTAATGCCTTTTGTACCGAATTTGACTTCTAACTCATTAACGGATTGTATTGAAAATACATAAGGGTTCACACTGTAGAATGTTCGCACTATTTTGTCAAATTGCCTTTGAGGTGTTTCTTTTACCTTCTCTCTTGGCATTTCTCCAAAATCCTCATTAAACATTTCAAGAGGAGCATCTTTTAATAGCTGCGGCATCATTTCAGATGGCGATTCAGAACCCATACGTCTTTTAGATAGAAGCTCGGCATACATCTTGTTTCTCAAAAATAGCAGTTTTTCTTTATCGTTTAAAGCATCTATATTTGCTTTTTCTCTAGATGATAAACCATTATATATTTTATTTATATCTGGGTCCTTCATTAATCCTCTAATCACGTAACGATTATCTTCAAGATTATCCCAAACTTTAAACATTCGCATTAATTCTTCTTCACGCTCTTTTGGGTCTTTAATAGTATCTAATTGTTTTATTGTGTCTGAGTCTAATTTTCTTTTAAATTCTTCCAGTCTTATACTCAATGGAATTGCTGCTGGAGCTGATGTATCAAAACTGGGACCCTTCTTGTAAATAGCCTTTTGCTCTAAAACATCGGTATCCATTAATTCGATTTCATATAAAACACAATTCACACCACATCGTTCCTTTCTGATTATTCGAATGTTTAAGTTATTTAATCCGTTTTTCTTCCAGGTTGCTTCGTGTTGAGCAAGAGCTTCCGTCTTTTGCATAAATTTCAAATCATTTTCTCTTAAATAGTCCAATTTTTCTTCCAGATTTAATTCCTCCAAATCTTTAATAGAACCTTCTTTTACCTTTTCAATATCATAAAATTTCTTTGTGCGCTTATATATTTCATCATCTTCACCACCCCATCCCCAGAAATTATTCGGATACCCGTTTATTTTTGTGAACATATCTGAACTAAAAGCTACAATACCACCAAAATAATTAGGATTTTTATTGTAACGGTCCCAAACGGCGGCTATATGGACTGGTTTATCTGTGGGAATATTTATATAGTATTGTTTTAATTCTTCGGATGGCAGTAAATCAACGTCATGAAATATAAAATTATTGTATCCTTCGGCAGAAGCAATATCAAAACCGGCATTTAATAGTTGACCACGATTAAACTTATGACCATCGTTGGGTTGCTCAATCACAAAAATTTTATAATTGTATCCGGATAAATATGCTTCCATAAACGTAACCAATTTATTCAATTGTTTTGTTCTTGGCTTGTCTTTTTCCGAGTCGCGAAATGGAATAATAATTGCGGTTTTTACAAAATGGTCTTCTGATGTAGATGAAGAAGATACAACCTTTCTTTTTTTGTTAAGCATTTCTCTTAAAAGAATGTATTTTACTCGAATATTCTTACTATCAAGTTCATCTCTTTCACTTTGTGATAAACTACTCCATAATCGTTGTATTTTCGGGTCAGAAATATTTTTAAAAATTCCAATATGAACATTTTTATCATTTGGATACTCACGAAATAACTGTTTCTTTGTTTCAATATCTAAACCTTTAAATATATCATTATATTGTCTATATTCGTCACCTAATTCTCCATAATCAACATCGTCAAAATTAGGGGTATCTGATTTTTCAGTAGAACTCATTGTTATATATATTATAATACATATTTTTAAATTATAGTTCAATTTTTTATTTAAAAATATTGGATAATGGCCTCGTATAATTCTTTTTTATTCTTACTCTTATTTGTATCTTTGTTTACAATATCAATTGCTAATTTCTCGCATATTTCAACTAATTCCGACAATTTGTATCCTGACATTGATTTAATTGGTTTGTCAATATTATCCAACTTATACAATGTGGTTTTGATTTGTACGGCACCTGTCGGATTTATTTCATGACCATATTTGTAATTTTGTAGAAGATGGATTGTATGTAATTCATTGTTATCATTCATTAACAGCTCATAATAGGTCTTATTTTTAACAAATAATACATTTAAATTTTCAACAGCACATAAAGTTAAAAAAGTCTTAACGTCTAATTGATTTTCGTTTGCTAAATTATTTTCAATATGGGTTAGCGTGGCGAACTTGTATGTTTTAACAGTTTGTTTTTCATTGCGAATTTTTTCAACATATTCAATTTTAAGGTTTTTCTCAGTAAGTATATTTTTGTGCTCAAGCATTTCATATTTCACATCTCCGTATTTCATAAGATAAAAACACCAGAATAATGTGTCTTTCTCTCTTGGTACAAATAAAGAAGGCTTTTTACTCGCTTCTTCCTTTTGATAATTAACCTTATTAGAGTCTTTTCCATTTAAAGGCTTATTATTTGTTGAGCCAAATTTCATTTCCAGTGCCTTCTTAATATTTGCTTCATCTAACATATAATCTTGTATTTTTTTCATTACATCATTATAATTTTCATTTTGTATTCTCTCTGGCATTTTATTTAATTTTGTTTTTATCTTTAATATCTTTTGTAAAATATGTATTTTTATAGGTCTCCTTTTCCTTTTCTACTTGATGTAATGTTACCTCTTGTGTGTTGACATATTTAATATAAACATTCAACTCATCAAGTAAATCCTTTTTCAAATCCGATAAATTAATATGGATGCCATACTTGTTCTCGTTAATGGTAACATCTTTATGGTTATTCAATATGCGAAGGACCTCGATTTGGTTAAACTTGTTCATATTTTCAATAGAATCGCGAATATAATTGAGCTCACTGACAGAAAAATTATTGACATCATTAGTAGACATAGTTATCTCCATTTTATAATATATATTATAGTAAGTTGCTTTTATATTTTATTAATAATATTAATAATAATCAAATAAGTATTATTAATTAGTTTAAATATTAAATAATAAATTGGTATTATTTATAATGGAAGATGGAATAGAGCGTTCAAGAGTAAATTATGAAGAAGAAAAAGAAAAAGAAATAAAATACGTTTATATATTTTTACCATCGAACGGCAATTATATAATTTTTTTTGATAAAGACAAAGCAATTGAGTATTCGATGAAAAATAGTTGTCGCGTTGATATTTTTATAGAGTCTGAAAGTGGTGTTTATACTCGTACAAAAAAATATTATGAAAATGGGCTTTTAGAATTATTTTCTGTTTAGATTATATAAATATGAATAATTCAACAAGAAAATCAAAATCACCTGGTAAAAGAGGAGTAACCATTTCTCCTCTTTCTAGGATAGAAACTGGGCCCTCGAATCCAACTTATAATCCACCTGTTCCTGGTGATAAAAATACTATTGAAACTTATGAGCACGGAATTTACGACCGTAGCCCATACGCTACTCAAAATACATTTGGACCAAATAGAAAACCTGTTTTTACTCAAAATCCATTATATGTTAATCCTTATGAAGTTGATGAAAATGGAAATCCAATATTTGTTCCTAATCCTGAACAATATACTAGACCTGAATTGCAAGAAATGAAAACAGATGGATATTCAAAGGAAGAAAATGTACCCTTACTTAAAGCAGATAGAATAATACCAGATGATAACAAAGGTAATTATGGATTACGTCAGCGGGGAGAGGTAGCATCAGTGGCAAGCAGACCTTATGAAGAAGCAGAATACGCGAAATTAAGTTGTTGGGAAAAACTAATGGCATGTTTCAGGCCCAAAAAGAAAAGACAAGGAGGTTCAATTGGTGGCGCTTATGTAACAATAGAAGATCTAAGAGAATTTTTGGATGCGCATCCAGATATAAAAAATATTCTTGAAAATGATGAGTGTCCATTAGATCCAACAGAACAAATGAATAATGATGTAGACAAATTTACTGATATGTTAGAAAATTATGAAAATCCAGACATTACTATAGACGAAATATATAATCAATCAGCAGGCAAACGTAGAAAAAAAACCAGGAAAACCAGGAAATCAAGGAAAACCAGGAAGGCTAAAAAACGAACTAAACGAAGAAACTAAATATTTTTATTCGTCTTCAATAACAATGCGTGGCATTTTTTTACCCTCTACAGGAAAACCAAACTCCTTTTCAACCGAAGGTTTAACTAATTCACCAATAATCGAGACATATTTATCATTCAGCTCGAAACGCTGACCAATTACCCTCACATTAATCTTATCGCCCTCTTTTACATCGTTAAAATGCGCAATGTTGTAATGATGGTCTTTTGCAATAAAAACCACAACTGGTGTCGGTATATCGTTTGCACTTTCGGCACGAATACCTGCCTTCGTAATATTTTTGGCGACACATGACACCAACATACCCTCGACAGGAAAGCAAACTTCGCATTCGAAAATGACCTCAAATGATACCGAACTGCCGCGGTAAATAATGCCGCTAGAATATGTAATAATTTTTGCCGAGTTTGGCTTTATAAATCCCTCTACAAGACACTTACCCTCAAAATTTGATTTTATATTTTCTTCAATAACTTCTTTAATATTTTTACCAATAGCAGTAATTGGTAAAACAATATTTCGTGTAATTAAACATCTTGAATATATAGATGTTATTTTCGTTTCTTTTCTTTTAATTTTTTGTTTAACTATTGCGGCGGGTTCCATTGTATATAATTAATATACATATTATCTTTTAATTCTTTTTCAATTTTATTTAAATTTAAAAAGAATCTATATTTAATTTTTATTTCATTTTTTATTTTATTATTTGTTTTCAGACACTTTATATAGTTTATAATATATTGCCAATTCAGGTGTTACAAAATATTTCTTGCTATCTTTCTTAACATTGCCACTATTATTTAAATATCTTAAAACAAGCTCTAATAAAACACACATTTCACTATGACCTATCATTTCTTCAACCGGATTATCATCTTTATCTACGACAATTTCATTTTCTTTATTTAATTTAGGTCTTAAAACAAGGCCATCAAATGATGCTTTATCTAAAAACATCTCAAGCTTCTTAATCGTTTTTTCTTTACCTGATTCATCGCAACGAGCACCAGTATCACGTGTCGATTCAATATCTTTTGTTTTAAATGTAAGATATTTATTATTTTTTTCATATCCAATAAAACCAACAACTTTATTGTATTTTGCTTTATCAAAAACCAGTTCTTTTTTCGCTTCTTCCGACATAGCAATCTCTCTTTGATCTTCCGGACCAGCTTCAACCCATTTGTTTCGTTCATTTAATATTAATATCATTCTTTTGTTCAAATTATATAAGATAATTGCTTGGAAATTAGGCGTCCTAATACTATTTTTTTCGAAATATTTCTTGGCATAATCTTCTATGGAATTTTCTACGATGGTATCTTGTGAGTATAAATAATCCATAACGTTTAATTTTTCTTCATATAACAGTGATTCTATCATATGTGCCACTACAAATCCAATAAGGGTAGTACTTGGTACTTTAAATACCTTGCTCATCTTTTTAATAACAACTCCACAATGTTTATACCAATTATCGTCTCCTCTTTCTACACGACCTAATTTGTTTTTCTGATATTTATCGGCAATTTCAAAATTGACATTAAATTCATCAATGATCTTTTTACCTTCAATATTCTCAGTCTCTTCTGACTCAGATTCATAATCTGCTTTTTCTAATGCCATTAACTCTGCTATTGTTGACGCGGCATTTTTAGGTGCTTTTTCTTTCTCTCTCTTTCTTTTATCGGCAGCTTGTTTTGAAATATTCTCACTTATCTCGAAATTAATCATTTCATGCTTATAGTCAATAGGTACAGACCTGTCAAAAATAGGAATATTATTGTCTCGTAATTCTATAGGCTGAAATAAATAATATTCACCAATATTTATTAGCCTGCCATTTCTACCGTATTTATCAACAATAAATTCATTCTTATCATCAATTAATTTTGTCAATGCGGCAAATATTTGCGTCCTGGGATATTCCTTTGGCGTATTTATAGAAGCAATTAAATTATCTTTAATGTAAAAGTATCCTTCTTTCATAAGCATTCGTATTCTTTGCAGTATTTTTTCTGAATTATTCATAATAAAATTTTCATTATATGTGTCTTCATTTTTCAGTCTGGCTTCGTCAATGTCTTTGTCATATCTACATGAATAATCGCATTTTGCCATATAGTCGCACGCAGGTGAAAACGGCGCGTCACCAACTTTAAAATCTTTGATTTGCATACCGTTTGATAATATTTGTGTGACAGGTGTTTTTAAATTATCATCCATTATTTTTTGTGTAAAAAACTTTTGTTCTTGATTAATAATACAATCTACAGCACTTTCCTTCAAAAGACGTGTTATATGTCCTATTTGTATTGCTTTGAATTCTGCTACTCGGTATACATATAAATCGGCCGCTTCTTCTATATTTTCTTTTCCCAAAATGGTACCGTGCATAAAAATCTCAACGTTTCTTTCTTCAAAATCCAATGATTTATGTGAGAAATTACGAACTGCACGCCCAATAATTTGTTCAATACGATTCATATTGTACCACGGCTCCAAAATATGTACTTGACGAATAAATTTTAAATCAATACCTTCTGAGCCGGCTCTGGATATTAAAACAACCTTTACTTTATGACCATCCTTATTATCTTCACCAGTTAATCCTTTTACCTCAAAATCATTATTAGGTGATATTCTTGGGTCTCCAGTGATAATTGAATAACGCGCCGGCATAAATTTTTTCTTATCTTCTGGAGGCAACATTGTTTTTACATCGACAACATCTTTAGGTCTGGTTTTGAATAATGGTTTAACGTTTTCACCATAACGAGTGAAACCCATTTCTTCCAAAGCAAGCGCCATAGGTATCAAACCACTATCGATGTATTGAGAATATATCAATACAACACCTTTTGACACGTAACCGGTTTTCGGATAAAAGATATTATCAAGAATACATTTGATTTTTGAACTATATTTACCAATCAACTCTTGAGAGAAAATTCGTCCATATTTATCCAAAGTAGATTTTTTATATTCATAATTACTCTTTTCAGGAGGAGATTTTTCATCTATAAAATTCATCATCCTTTCTATACCTTGTCTACCTGTTAATAAATGTGGGTCTATATTCATTTCTCTTCTTGAAACAGTGCTTTCTTTACTGCTTACACTTGTGCTACTGCTTACACTTGTGCTTGTTTTTGTTTCATCTACTTCTATTTCTCCCGACTCTTCCGATTCTTCGACAAATCCTGGTTTAACATCTTCTTCTTCCATCTCTTCGTCTTTTTTAGAGACTACAGATGCTTTGTTAAATTCTTCGTCAAACTTAATTGGTTCTTTTTCCCGCTCCTTTTCTCGTTGTATTTCATCAATTTCCTCTTTAAGCCCTTCATAAGGATATGAAATAATCAATGACTCAAGAGGTGTTTGTAGTAAGGTATAACCAAATGATTCCATATTTTCAAAGTTTGGCATCTCTCTAACAACACCTTTTTTAGTTGTAATTGAGAAACGCTTATGCTTCAAATTATAAATAATATACCTATAACAGCAATATTGACATGCGCCACAATTTTTACAATCTCCGATTCTATTCAAATATAAACTTAATATGCGATTTTTATCCTCATTAAGTATTTTAAGATTGTTCATTTGTATCGAAGGATAATTAAACCCAATTTTGTCATTATTGAATTTCTTAAATGTATGCGCTTGGTCAAATATATTAGGATAAACTCTGTATGGGAAAGTATAAGGATTTTCACCTCTAACAAAAGAGACATAACCAGTTGCTTTTCTAATGAGTAGTTCCTCGTTTTTAACATTGCCATTTTTATCGAATACATCTTTTACTTCAATACGCGCGCGTCTATCATTTGTATTCATCAAATTAAGCAACCATACGATTTCTTTATAGCTATTATACATTGGCGTTGCCGATAAAAGCAAGAATCGCATATTTTTGGCGGCTTTCACCAGCAACTCTAAATTAATGGCAACCTTTTTGTTCTCATTGTCGTCGGCTTTTCGAATATTGTGAACCTCATCAATAACAACAAGTCTGTTATCAAATTCCGCACGAAGGCGCCTAATAATTTTCTTATTCAAAACAATATCAACATCTTTTAACATTTGGATTTTTGTTTTTTCGCTCCTTTTACTGGGAGCTTCTCCCTTCTTATGCTTTGTTTTTTTCTGTATGTCTTCTTCAGTGTAATTCATTGTTTTTATAATATAGTTTGCAAATTGACCATAACCCAAAAAAATATAGTAGGTATTTATTAGATTTTTAATTTGGCTAATAACCTTTTCCTTGGACATACCCTTCATATTCATTGGGTTTATTTCCTGTAATAATTTGTTACCAGTACAGGCGCGAATATTCCAAATACCATCGGTTAATTTTAGCTTGCGCTCATCAAACAACTGTAATTTAAAATTGTCTTGGACGTTTTCAGAAGCAACAATAATGATTCTTTTACCTATACCCATTTGTTTCATATAGTCGCGCATTTCTTCGCAGACACCAATGGCACTACACGTTTTACCAGAACCTAAACCATGATACAGTAGTAAACTGTTATACGGTGTTTGAAAAGACATAAAGTTTTTAACAAATGCTTGATGTGGTTGTAATTCAAAATCCGCATTAGCTAAAATATCGGCTTGCTCCTTAAGTGTTTTACTAAAATCAGGTCCCTCGTATTTTGTATCGCTAAATTCCTTTTTGTTTGCTATTTTTATATTGAAATTTATGTCACTTAAATTAGGATATAATTCAACATCCGAATATGGGTTTTCTTCCATATATTTACTTTCAGTAAACTCCTTTTTCAGTAAGAATTTGTTACAATCATTCGAATAATAATTTTCATCATCACAATCGCCGATTTTTTCGAATTGCGTCTTTAAATCATAATCAACCTCCGGAATTTCTTCTGATTCATTTGATGAAGATTCAATAACCACTGGTTTTTTTGTTTTGATTTTTTCAGACATAATAATACTTATATATTATGAATATAATCTATATTCTTCTAATACTTTATTTATATTTGTAATTAATTTCTTTTTCTCTAAATTATAAGGTCTTATTGATTCAAGACACTTATCAATGGTCTTCCATTCAATTTTGCTGACCTCTGTAACTTGATAATGTTCTAAATCTACCATTTCTTCTTTTTCTTCTTCCATATATGCCAAAAAATATTTGTGTTTATATGATTTATGATTTGTGCCAATAAATATTTCTTCAAATGGCATTATATTTTCAATTACGCTAATTTTATTTTTACTTATTCCTGTTTCTTCTTCAAATTCACGTAGAGCACATTCTAAATCCTTCTCCTTATTATTTCTTCGACCTTTTGGAAACTCCCATTCGGTTTCATTCCATCTGGTTTTACTATTTTCAACAATAGATTTTAATGTAATGTTTTCATCGTTTATTGTGACGCCATTTCTTATTAAATCCATTTTTTTTGAAGACGATAATTCTTCGTTTTTATACTGTATATTAGTGGTTTCTCCCCACATTTGTATCCATAATTGATCAAATGGTTCCGAAAGTATCCGCGTTTTCTCTAATATAGACATTTCGTCTATTATTTTTTGTAATTGAAAAATATTATATGGGGAATATTTACCTCTCATAAAATCAATATAACCGAAACTATCCTTACGTCTTATCATAAGGTATTGTATTTCATCTTTGTTTTTTCTAAATAGAATAATTCCATAGCTTGTAATGGGTAATTTACATTGGTGAAATAAGTGACCTTGTTTTCCACAATTATTGCATAAATTAATATTCTTGCTCATAGCACTATATAATAGCGAGCTTTATGTTTAAATGATAATTTCTAAATTTAAAATTAATATAATCATATTATAAATATGCCTGGTTCACATTTATTTAACTTAGGTCTATTTCAAAAAAAATTTGGAGGTAATAATAGAATAGCAGGAGTTTCAATTAATTTAGGCTCTACAAAGGGTCGTGGTTCTTCTACAAGAATGTTTAATTATTGTAATCAACACTCAGCTAATTCGTCTGAATGTATTAATCAGTTTGTATTAATCAGTTTGTAAATATCGCGCCACTATAAATATTTATATTTTACTATTATAATATAATTAAATGTCAACAAATTATTTACAATATTTAGGAGCGAAAAGATGCTGTGATTTAAAAGTACAGGGACCTCAGGGTCCGCAAGGTTCTCAAGGACCTGCTGCTGTGGGGCCGATGGGATATCAAGGAGCAACAGGTGCTACTGGAGCACAAGGTGCTACTGGACGAGGATGCGCAGGTCCACAAGGAGCAACAGGAACCCCTGGTGTAACAGGACCACGAGGAGCAACAGGAGCAACAGGACCACAAGGCGCTGTAGGAGCAACAGGAGCAACAGGCGCTGTAGGAGCAACAGGAGCAACAGGCGCAACAGGCGCTGTAGGAGCAACAGGACCACAAGGAGCAGCAGGACCAGCAGGACCAGCAGGAGCAGCAGGACCAGCAGGACCACAAGGAGCAGCAGGACCAGCAGGACCACAAGGACCACAAGGAAATATAGGACCAAATTACATATCAAATACGTTTAATGTAGATCCATTAGCTGCTCCATATTTTGGTTGGAGTAATGCATTAAATGGTTATAGCACAACTAATACGATTTATGGAACAAATATAGATATATCATTAGGAACAATAAATACAAATGCAATTACATTAGGAACAGGAACAACAACAACATCAACGACATATATAGCAAGAACAGCTTCTGGTAATTTTTTAAGACCAATATCATCAAGATTTGAATTAAAAGATGATATATCAGATATAGAAAGTGGTTTAAGTATAATAAACCAATTAAGACCACGAAGATTTCATTGGAAACTTCAACCAGGAGATGAGAATTCAAATATAGAACAATATGTAAAACGTGATCAGTGGACATATGGATTTATAGTTCAAGAAGTGGAGAATGTTTCAAGGAACTTAATTTGTTATACACAAAATCCTGATCCAAGTGTAAAATATGAAGATATATTTGCGATGATGTGGAAACAAACAGATATAATAGCATTATTAACAAAATCAGTTCAAGAATTATCAGCAAAGGTAGAGAAATTAGAAACAGAATTGAATGAACTTAAACTTCGCTTTGCTTAAATTTTTGATCTTCACTATATTTAAAACTTTTTTCACGATGTTTTGCTCAACTTTTTTTCACGAAGTTATGAAAAGTGAATTACAATCAAAGACCCAAACTAACAAACTTTACAGGTTTAATAATTAATATTTTTATAATTTAAAATATTAATGACTTATCTAGATCCGAAAATATGGGGACCACATTATTGGTTCTTTATACATACTGTAGCGATGACATATCCTATTCGTCCGAATGCTGTTACAAAAAAGAAATATTATGAGTTTATCCAAAATTTACCGCTATTTATTCCTGTTGAAAGTATATCAGGTGAATTTAGTAAATTAATAGATAAATATCCAGTAACACCTTATTTGGATAATAGAGAGTCTTTAATACGATGGACACATTTTATTCATAACAAAATTAATCAGAAACTGGAAAAACCACAGATATCATTGAGTGAGTTTTATATAAAATATTATGAAGAATATAAATCGCAGAATGTGAAAATGGTTGAGTATTATAAGATGAGAGAGAAGGCTATATATTGCGGAATTATTGTTACAATTGCGGGTGGAATATATTATTTATATGACAAATAATACTTTTAAGAAAAGTATTACAAAAGAATAATGAATATTTTTAACGAATTTTTTGCTATACTTTTCTTTATTTCAATAAAAGTATATATATATTAAATTTTTGCTATACTTTTTTAAAAGTATATAAAAAGTATAATTTTTTATAAAAGTATATTATATACGAAAATGTATAAAACTAATAAAGGAGGAAAAGTATTAGCATCTGGTGGATTTGGATGTGTTTTCACTCCAGCTTTAAAATGTGAAGGCACTACCAGCAGAGCAAGGAATAAAGTATCAAAATTAATGACTGAAAAACACGCTATACAAGAATATGAAGAAATTAATAAATATAAGAAAATTCTGGAAACTGTTCCAAATTATGAGGATTATTATCTGCTTTATGACATAAATATTTGTAGACCGGCAAAATTAACTGCGTCTGATTTACAAAATTTCAAAAAATGTACTGCGTTGCCAAAAAAAAATATTACAAAAAAGAATATAAATGAATCACTCGACAAAGTGATGACATTAAATATGCCCAATGGTGGTTTGCCAGTTGATGATTATTTATATGAAGATGGCTCATTTCAAAAAATGTACGATTTACATGTTGCTTTAGTTAAACTATTAAAAAAAGGCATTATTCCAATGAATGATAAAAATATATATCATTGTGATATTAAAGACGCCAATATTTTAGTACAAACAGACACTACTGTAATAGCAAGAACAGAATTAATAACCCGGTTAATTGACTGGGGTTTATCGACCGAATATGTTCCATTTAGAAATCAGCCATTTCCGAGTACTTGGAGAAATAGACCATTGCAATATAATGTCCCATTTTCTGTCATCTTATTTTCCGACTCTTTTATTGAAAAATATACAAAATATTTAGAAAATAACGGAAAGGATGATTTAAAGCTAACAGCAATCCAATTAAAGCCATTTGTAATTGATTATATTAATTTTTGGATGAAAGAGAGAGGTGCTGGACATTATAAATATATCAACGAGATAATGTTCATGTTATTTGCAAATAGTTTAACAGATATTTCAGAAAGTGACAAACCACAGGTGATCGAAACACAGATAACAATGGAATATATAGTAGATTATATAGTGGATGTTTTATTACACTATACAAAATTCAAAGCAGATGGGTCTTTAGATTTAAGACAATATTTAGATAATGTTTTTATTAAAATTATAGATATCTGGGGATTTATTATTTCATATATCCCAATTATCGAAATACTTTCAGACAATTATAACTCTTTAACAAAACTGGAGTTAAAAATATTCAATCAATTACAGTTTATTTTTGTTGAATATTTGTATAATCCAAGACATGAGCCTATTGATATGAAAGAATTATACGAGGATTTGAAAATTTTAGGAAATTTATTACATATTAAATTAACGGGTAAAAAAGTAACCTCATCGATTAAATCCACATCGCCGACCATCAATACGAAAAAAAGTTTGGGAAAGGGTATCCATAAAAAAACAAGAAAAAATAATATTAAGAATAAAAATACGCGCGTTTCATTTAAGCGCGGACCCCAAAAACGAAGATTTAAGAATCCATTTTTCTTATCTTTAAAATAAATTATTATATTTAACAAATATATAAATGAAGAGTTTCGATGAACTTTGTAGCCCGGCAAAATTGTACTTTATTTTGTCTGTTATTGCTTGTATAGCTGCACTTATTAATGGTGTTAAATTTGGACAAGTTATTGTTAACTTGATTGTCGCATTTATTTGGACCGCCGTTTTGAGTTGGATTTGCGGAAAAGGATTCACCGGTGTTTCTTGGTTTTTGGTTCTTGTTCCCTACATCATTATGTTGTTGGTATTTTTTAAGTTGATGAAGGATATCTCCAGCTCCCAAGTTATGGTTGTAGTTCCTCCCTCGACTACTCAACAAATGAGAATGTAAATAAAATAAAATAATAAAATAAATAATAATATAAAATGGAAATTGTATATATTATTATTATTGTTTTAGTAATTGTACTTTTTGGTTCAACTGGTCTTGGCTTAGCTATTAACAGTGGCTCTGTGGCCATTGGTGGACTATTACTTACTATAGTGTTACTTATAATTTTTGTGAACACTATTGTGAAATAAATAATATTTTTATAATATTTATAATATTATTTATATTTTATACTTTTTACACCTTTGCGCATTGAAAATGCGCATGGAACCGTTACTTTTCGCTGATGAAAACGCCACAGAATGGGCGTTTTCAAAGAGAAAAGGTGTAAAAAGAATAATCATTATCTAAAAACGCTTTAAACAAATAGAATGCTTCTTTAGGTTTATATGTAGGAACTTCGTGTCCGGCAAAATGAACTGTCGCAAATGTGAGTCGCGGATCTTTTGAAAATGGCGTATCAAATTGCGTAATATATCCGGCAGTTTGACCGTCGATTTGCCACACCTTCCACATTTCGTTTGTTTTAACAGGATACCCCAAATCCCATATCCATTTTTGTGTTCCAATTGTACCACAAACGCTATCATCGTCACCCGAATAAACAAGAATACGCAAATTTTTATCACTTACCGAATTCAATAGTTCATTATAGTAGTGCTCCATTGGCAACATTTTGTCTAAATATTCGTACTTCACGGTTCTCGAGCATTCATCCCACGTTATTTCGGATTTCACGTGTAGAGCTTCTTTTACGTCAGCTTTGTTTAAATAATTGGACGCATAATTGTCTTCACATGGCTCATAACTATCCTTTAAAGGAATCGATTCAAATATAGAAGTAAACGCGGCGATAAGCTCATCATCTTTATCTTCGATAATAATATCATAAAACATATTTGTAGTCCACGCTTGCTGTGCGGAAACGCAAACGGGGTAATCGAGCGCATATGGGTTCAAATTGCCGATTTTCTTCATAAAATCCAAAATATATGAACTACATACCGAGCTGTTAAATTGGTTTTTCACATCCAAACAACCACCTGCAACATATTTGTCCCAAGATGGCTTTGGCAACAATTGTTTGCCCCAATAGGTTTCCATTTCGGCGCCAACACCGGAATAGTAGTCCGTATAAGGGTTGCCAACCGCAAAACCCTTGAAGTTAAGTTTATTTTCATTTTGCTCGTTATACTTAACAATCGCGTCGGCTAACGTGGGCATATAATGTCCGCCGTAACTTTCGGATGTAATATACAATGGTGAATTGGCGTATTCGGGGAACCTTTTCAAAAACTGTAATATGGTCTCTAAATTGTCTTGTGCTGCTTGTGCATCACCAATTCTATAGTCATCTGTGTTATCTGAATAAGAAAATCCAACGCCAACGGGCTGCTCCAAAAACACCATATTTGCGATTTTATTCCATCGCCAGTCATTCATTTGTAGATTACCGTTTATATCCGGTCTAAATGGACCCTGCTCGGTTAAGAACCCGATTAGACCCGAACATCCGGGACCACCATTCGTCCAGAATACGAGCGGGTCTTCAACAGGGTTTTGTTCAGATTCCACAAGCCAATAATGTATTTGTTTTTTGGTGGTGCCAAGGTTCAAATAACCGCTAAATTGGTTAAATAAAAGATCGTCATTGAGACCAGGTAACTCCATAATTTGGTCATTTATTGCGTCCAAAGTATAAGAAGACGCGATAGAAAACAATGAAACTAAGCCAAAAAGAAGATTCTTCATTTTTATAATATATTAGTATATTTTTATTATATTATTTATTATTATATATTTTTACAAGCAATTTAGTAAAAAATATATAGTATATATATAATGGCAGGCGATTACGTTTATATGTTAAATAATCCAGACGTAGATATTTATGCTGTGGATAGAGAGAGACAGCAAAGAAATAAGACAAGGGTTTGCGATTTTTTTGATAGTATTACTCCGCATCAAAAATCTGTAGATTTAAAGGCTGTTACACAAAAATACAATTCATATAGAGAAATTGACAGTCAAATAACAGCGCTATCTCTCCGATTAGCTGAAGAGACAAGGAAATTGAATTCATTTTTAACAATTAAAGATGCAACTAAACAACGTCATAGAAATACTATAGCTACTATAGAAGAAGAACTCGCAACTTTAAATGCTGATAAACAAATAATTGATAGTGTTTTTAGAGATTACGAAACTAATCTTCGTAGTAGTAATAATATTAGTTATTTAGTTGATAAAATCATATTTTTTGAAGTGGTTCGCAATAATTGTGAGTTGGCGGTTCAAGCGAGAACTGATTATGATGTTGTTCCCGCAGTCGTTGCTACAAATTATGATAATAGTGAAGGTTTGCCGCTTGCTACAACTGTAAACCCGAATAGTGGAGGCAGAAAATCGAGAAGGAGAAGGGCCAAGAAATCCAAGAAATCCAAGAAATCCAGGAAATCGAGAAAAACCAGAAAATAAAAATAAAAATTTGTATATTAAAGTTAGTAATATTATTTTTATTATTATTTATTATAATATATTTTAATGTCTTTTTGATTTTCTATTTCTACGACGTTTTGTTTTTTTATTACGACGTTTTGTTTTGTTTTTCCTTTTACGATATTTTTTTCCACCAAAATTGAAACTATTACCTATAGTACTATCACCTGTAGTACTTCTACTCATATTACTATTACCTGTAGTACTTCTACTAACAGGTGGAGTATCAAATGCATTACTTCCTCTCAAAAAGGCTGTGGATAAGATATTTAAGATATTACCTATACCTTCTATATCATCTTGACTTACTTCTATCTCATCTTGACTTACTTGTCTTGTATAGTATATCATTCTGGGAGTATCATCTGGTGGGTATTTCAGGAAGTAAAATAACTCATTATCAATTATCTTTTCATCTAAAGAAGTTATTACTGTCCTAGGTTCTTGTGCTTCTCGTCTTGCAGTATCAGTAAGAGAGCTATTTGTATTAATTTGTGTATCATCACAATATATAAATGGATACCTTTTTCCTCCACTTTGAATATCACTTGAAGGTCCAGCTATAATACCATAAACCCATGGTAAGTGGTTATATCTTGTGAATTTAATATATTGACCTGGTTGATAGTTTCTATATGTAACAGGTGCTGGAGGTAATTGGTGAGGGTTTTCTGGTGTCTGTAATGCGTGCAATTCTTCCCCAGTTAAACCCTCATTATTAGCAGCAGCGCTAAAAGCAGACATATTATATATAATAAAATATTTTATTATAATTTAAGACTAATAGTTTTTAAATTTTCTGACTCTATAAACCATTAAAATTAATATAAGAAATAGACTATCATTTATTTATTATTTATTTA
>SXGQ01016356.1_pt1 | contig 21717 bp, 27 predicted proteins | sample 3178371 | NCBI WGS metagenome assembly SXGQ01 (sample SAMN11356859, study PRJNA531348) | freshwater metagenome | isolation source: freshwater sample F1-20 | place: China: Fuxian Lake, Yuxi | collected 2017-12-25 | reverse complement strand
CTTGACCCAAAAACAGTCATCTTGATTTTTGCATCAGGAAAATTAGTTTGTGTTGGAGCTAAACTTGAAACTGAAATTCATCGTTCAGTTCACCAAATCCATAGTCTTTTAGAAGAAAAAGACTTGATGGTATACGATTAAAAAAAATAATTGTTGTTTAGAAAAATAATTTATTTGATATGACTGCCCAAAGCAACATCTTCAGTTACAGTTAACCAATAGGGTTTATCATCAACATCAGCAGCTAATAACATAGCATTAGATTCAACACCAGCCATTGTTTTTGGTTCCAAGTTCGCAAGAACAATTACAATTTTTCCAACAATATCATTAGGATTAAAATACTGTGCGCCTCCAATTATCACATCACGTTGATCATCTCCACCCAAATCAATTCTACCTTTAATTATTCTAGACTTACCTTCAATAGATTCAGTTGCAATAATTTTAGCAACTCGGATATCTAGTTTAGCAAAATCCTCATATGAAACAGTAGTCACAATACACCTAAATTTATCAGCTTAAAATGAATTTGCATTATAGTAATTCTTTCTTTGTAATTCCACTAGTTTCAATTTCATATTTTAAAGCAGCAGGTAATTCCATGTATTTTTTATTAACTAACGCAATAATTTGATCATCAGGAACACAAACTCTTTTTAATAATTTACCACGTTGATGAGCATATGCATTTTTCCAAAAAGTTCCAGCATCAAAAGTTTCAATTTTAGGCACATTAAATGTGAATTCAATGTTCTTTTAAATTTTAAGTGACTGTGACGGAAGAATGGTCAAGGCCATTAGAACCGGAGTTAATGTTCTGGATTTTAGGCATTGGCCCATCACAGTCTGTATCAATACCAATTAGAATCTAATATATTTGATACAAAATTAGTTGAAGTAAAAATGGCAATAATTGTAGTTCAAACAGAAATTAATGCCACAGTAGAGAAAGTTTGGGAAGTAATTGCAGATATGGATAATGAGCCTAAATTTTGGAAAGGCACTAAAGAAGTAAAGACATTATCAAAAGAAGGAAATTTAATCAAAAGAGAGATAACGATAACATTTAGAGATCAAAAATGTTTACAAGAAATTCAACTAATACCAAAACAGGCAATCAAGGCTAAATTTACAAAAGGCATACTAGATGGAACAAAAACTATCACATTAACTGCTAAAAATGATTTCGTGATATTACAAACATCATGGGACATAAAATTATCAGGAATGATGGAAATGTTTACTTCAGTGATTAAAAATCACATAAAAAGTGGAACAGAACAAGCAATGCAAAGTATTAAAAATGAAGTTGAGAAATAATCATGGAATTAATAATTGAAATAATAATTTACATAGTTTCAGCAATTCTAATTGGAATTTGCGGTGCTTGGATATTTCTAATCAAATCAATGATTGAGACATTTACATTAACACCATATTTAGATAAATTTGAAAATAATAATAAGACAACACCCAAAGTTTCAATTATTCTACCTGCAAGAAATGAAGAAAAATATCTGCCAAACTGTTTAGATTCATTAATTGATCAAGATTATGAAAATTATGAAATTATAGTAATTGATGATTCATCAGAGGACTCTACAGGAAAAATAATTGCAGATTATGCAAAGAAAAATTCTAAAATTATACATGTTTCGGCAGATAAAAAACCAGAAGGATGGATGGGAAAAAATTGGGCATGTATGCAAGGGTATAAACAAGTGACAGGCGAGTTACTACTATTTACAGATGCAGACACAAAGCATTCAAGACAAGTTATTTCTCTATCAGTATCACATCTACTTAGTTTACAATTACATGCATTATCAGTAATTCCAAAATTACTTACATTTGATTTTCTAACAAAAGTATCATTGCCAATGATATCAACATTTTTGCACACGAGATTTTCACCAATAAACGTAAACAATCCAAAGAAAAAAGCAGCATATTTTTTTGGTAGTTTTTTCATAATTACAAAAAAAACATACGAACAAGTTGGAATGCATGAAGGAGTTAAACACGAAATAATTGAAGACGGGGCACTTGGTAAAAAAGTAAAAGAATCAGGACATAAAATGAGAATTGTTAGAGGAGATCATCTAATAGATGCAGTTTGGGCAAGAGATTCAAGTACATTATGGCATGCGTTAAAGAGACTAATGATCCCACTATATCTACAAAGTGAAAAAATTGCAATTGGAAGTTTTTTTGCAGTATTATTTTTATTATTTATTCCATTTCCAATATTTGCAATAACAAACTTCATAGCAATTGATTCAACATCTACAAAAATACTTTATTTATCATCAGCAATTGCATCGACATTAATTTACACAGGAGCTGTAATTGAAGTAAAAATGGGATTAAAATTGAAATTAATTCATGCAGTATTTGCACCGCTAGGAGGATTAGTAATAACTTTAGGATTTTTTACGGGGTTGATGCAAGCTAAAAGCGCATCATCAGTTTCATGGAGAGGTAGAAGTTATTCAATGAAAGACCACACCCAAAGTTCACTTAGCATATGAGCCAAGCAGGATAAAATTGAAAAAAAGGCAATGCTTTTAGAGTCAAATAAGAAAACAGGAACAGAATGGACAAATCAGGTATATTTGCAGGGATAACGGTAGGCAGTGTTAGTACATTCATAATATTTTCAATATTGTTTATCATTCCAGCAGGCTCAGATGAAACTATAATAGAAATGCAAAATCAAATTAATGAAAATGAAGTGCAAGTGCAAACTCAAATAGATGAAAATGAAGTGCAAGTGCAAACTCAAATAGATAAAATAAATAATTTGATTTTAGAGAAACCAAAAACATTGTCATTAATAGAAATTTTTGAAAAATCAGAGCCAGGAGTAGTTAGAGTCAATACTCAAACAAACAATGGAACAGGTGGTGTTGGGTCAGGTTTTGTATTTGACAAAAAAGGACACATAATTACAAATGCACATGTAATAGATGACGCAACAAAAATAGTCATAACATTTTTAGACGGTAGATCATATAATGCAGAAATAATTGGAATGGACAAGTATACAGATATTGGCGTAATCAAAGTTAATGCAGATTTAAAATTATTACACCCATTGTCACTTGGAGATTCATCGAATCTGGAAGTAGGAGAACCAATAACTGCAATAGGAAATCCGTTTGGATTATCAGGCTCCATGACATCAGGAATAATTAGTCAAATGGGAAGATTACTTCCATCAGATTCAGGATATTCCATACCAGATGTAATTCAAACAGATGCAGCTATTAATCCTGGAAATTCAGGAGGTCCATTATTAAATATGAGAGGAGAAATAGTTGGAATAAATACAGCAATTCAATCCACAACAGGAGAATTTACAGGAGTAGGATTTGCAATACCATCACAGACAGTTGCAAAAATAGTACCGACTTTAATTAGTGAAGGTGAATACAAACATCCATGGATTGGAATTTCAGGTGCAGATATTGATCCAGATATGGCAAGTGTATTAGGATTAAAGGATGCAATAGGATTTTTAATTATTACAATAGTAGAAGATAGTCCAGCAGAGGAGGCAGGCTTGATTGGATCTAATGGAACCAAAAAAGTAGATGGAAGAGAATACTCAATTGGAGGGGACATAATAATCGGAGTGGACGGAATAGAAGTAAGAAAAATTGCCGATATTTTGGTACATCTGCAAAGAGCAAAAATGATAGGAGATGAAATGGACTTAGAAATTTTAAGAGATGGAAGAACTACGAATGTTACAGTTATTCTACAAGAAAGACCAAATTGAAAAAAATAGATACAAGCATAAATACATCCACTAAAAAATTATTTTGATGACTAATTTAGTACTGGAATCGGAGGTCCTCAATAATGTTTTAGAAAATAAATCAATTAGTCGTCAAGAAATGATAGATATTTATCAAAACTCAATAAAAAACTCAAATGAATTATTTTTAACTGCACAAAAATTAAGAATTAAAAATAAAAATTATTCTGTGACATTTTCAAAAAAAGCATTTTTTAATATTGTTAATCTTTGTAAAGACACATGTTCATATTGTACATACAAAGCAGAACCAGGAGAAAATAAAATATCATTGATGTCAAAACAACAAATTAAAGAACTACTACATTTAGCAAAAAAATACAAATGTGTAGAAGCTCTTTTTGTAACAGGAGAACAACCAGAACAAAAATATTCAGAAGCACGTAACTGGCTTAAAGAAAACGGATTCAAATCAACTGCAGAATATTTAATGCATTCGTCAGAAATTGCATTGGAATTAGGATTATTCCCACATACAAATGCAGGAAATTTAAACTTTGAAGAAATGAAAGAACTTAAAAAAACTAATGTGTCAATGGGAATTATGTTAGAAAATGTTAGTGAAAGACTAACAAAAAAAGGAATGCCACATTATTTAGCTGCAAGCAAAAAACCACAAACTCGATTAAAAGTTTTAGAGAATTCAGGAAAATTAAAAATTCCAATGACAACAGGAATTCTCATAGGAATTGGCGAGACAATAGAAGAAATCATAGATTCAATATTAGCAATCAAAAAAATACATAAAAAATATGGAAATATTCAAGAAATAATTTTACAGAATTTTCAGCCTAAACCAGATACAATAATGAAAGATTCACCATCAGCTAATGAAGAATATTTTAAAAAAATCGTGGCATTGTCAAGAATTATAATGCCAGAAATGAATATACAGATTCCACCAAATCTATCACCAAGATCATATCAAAGCTTTCTACAAGTAGGAATTAATGATTGGGGAGGAATCTCACCATTGACACCAGATTTTGTGAATCCAGAGTTTTCTTGGCCAGAAATTAACAAAATTGAGGATGATTCAAAAAAAGCAGGTTTTGATTTTAAATGTAGATTTCCAGTATACCCAGAATTTTTTTCTTTTATAAATAAAAAGTTAAGAGATAAAATAGCAGTAATTGAAAACGAAGAAGGATACGTAAAAGAGGAATATTGGAGATGACATTTAACATTGATTCGCTGTTTAGAAATGCAGACCCAATTGTATCTGAAATTTTAAACAATTCATTATCTGAGAAAGAAATTTCAGCTAAAGACGCAGTTACGCTTTATAAAACAAAAGGAATTGATTTTCACTTAGTAGGTTTGATAGCAGATGAATTACGAAAAAGAAGAGTAGGAAATATTGTATCCTATGTAGTAAATAGAAATATCAATTTTACAAATGTATGCATAAAACAATGTGGATTTTGTGCATTTAGTAGAGATTTTAGAGAGGAGGAAGGATATTTTCTCCCAACAGAAGAAATTGTACGTAGAGCAAAAGAGGCTTATGATTTAGGAGCAACAGAAGTTTGCATTCAAGCAGGTTTACCTCCAGACATGGAAGGTGATTTATATGAAAAAATATGCAAAGAAATCAAAAAAGAAATACCAGACATACATATTCATGGATTTTCACCTGAAGAAATTCTTTACGGGGCATCTAGATCAAATATTTCAATTGAAGAATTTCTAAAAAGACTGAAAGAAGCAGGAGTAGATACACTGCCAGGAACATCTGCAGAAATATTAGATCAAAAACTCAGAGATAAAATTTCTCCAGGTAGAATCACAGTAAAACAGTGGGAGCAAGTCATCAAGGGAGCCCATAAAATAGGAATTAACACCACATCCACTATGATGTTTGGACATTTAGAAACACTTGAAGAGAGAGTTAACCACATGGTAAAATTAAGAGAAATTCAAAAAGAGACAGGGGGATTTACAGAATTTGTTCCATTAAATTTTGTTCATACTGAAGCACCAATGTATAAACATCAATTACATGATGGAATTAAACAAGGAGGTAGTGGAAACGATGTGTTACTTACACATGCAATTGCTAGAATTATTTTTAACAATTTAATTGACAACATCCAAATGTCTTGGGTAAAAGAAGGTCAAAAAATGTCACAACTACTATTGATGTGGGGAGCAAATGATTTTGGAGGGACATTAATCAATGAAAGCATATCAACATCAGCAGGTTCAGAATATGGACAGATGATAAAACCAAAAGAAATAAGACGAATGGTAAGAGAAATAGGAAGAATTCCAGCTGAAAGAAATACTAATTACAAAATATTAAAAAAGTTTGAAACAGAAAATGAATCAGAAGAAGGTCTAGATAAAATCACAAATTATTCTCAATTTGGGTCATATGCAGAATTAATCAAAATTAATAAATTTAAATACAAAAATCCAAGAGAAAAATAATTGTCAGCCTTAGAAAAGGCAATATTACATTCAAAAAAAATAGGTATTGATGAATGTGAAATTATCGTTGTTAAAAAAAATATAACAACAGTAAGAATTACAGATTCAGAAATTGAAGAAATTAAACAAAATTTTGATGAAAATTATGGAATAAGAATAATTCATCAAAAGAAAATTATATCGATACAAACAACCAATAAACAAAACATACCAGATTCAATTGAAAATGGATTAAAAACAACAAAAAAACTAAAACCTAGAAAATTTTGGAACGGTTTACCAGAAAAAAAAGAACATATTCAACTGGAAGGAACATTTGATCAAAAATTGAAGCAAATTTCAGGTTCAAAAGCAACGGATATCGCTCAAAATATGATTAATTTAACTGAAAACAAAAAAATAGACACAATTACAGGTTCATTAAACATAATTTATGAAAATTTTGAATTAATAAATACAAATGGATTAAATTTTAATGATGAATCCACATACATTTCAGGAATTATTAATGCAGAATCAGAACATGGTTCATCACCAGTTTCAGGAATTGGTCATGCATGTGGAAGAACACTTTCAAAATTTTCCGCTGAACAAATAGGAGTAGACGCAAAAAATATGTGCATGAATTCAATTAATCCACAAAAAATTAATTCAGATTCATACACCATAATTTTTGATCCTTATTCAGTTGGAGAATTATTAGCATTTGTTGTAGCAGAAAATTTTAATTTTAAAACATTCAAAGAAAAAAAAAGTTGTTTTTCAAATAATTTTAAAAAGCAAATATCTACAAAGGAATTTAATTTAATAGATGATCCACACATACCTGATGGGATTGGAACAAAATCAATGGATGACGAAGGAGTAAAAACAAAGAAAATAAAATTAATTCAAAATGGAATTTTTAAAAATATTTTTTCAAATATTTATGATAGCTACAAGGAAGGAGAAAATGAATCATCTGGTAATGCCATGCGAATGGGTTCGCCCATGGGGAGAAGTGCAGAACCAATTCCAATTTCAGCACCGCATAATCTCACAGTTATTCCAGGCAATAGTTCACAAGAAGAAATGATAAAAGATACCAAAAATGGATTGGTAGTAGGAAGGTTATGGTATACCTATGCAGTTAATCCAATCAAAGGAGATTTTTCATGTACTGCAAGAAGTGGGATCAGAATAATTAAAAATGGGAAAATAGTTGGACCAGGAAAATCTGTAAGAATCATTCATAATCTTCCAAATCTATTAAATAATATTTCAGATATAGGAAATGATCAAAGGAGGGTTATGCAATGGGCATCATTGCCATCAATTACCCCATCAATCAAAGTTGAAAATATCTCAGTTAATTCAATTTAGTCTGAAATTTAGGCATAAATTATTTAAAAAAGAGGCATAAAATGCAAAATATAATCGGATGATGATCATATCAATAGTTCGATTAATTATTTCAGTTTTAAATGCAATTAATATTGAAAGAGTAAAGAGAACAAATTATAGATACCTACTAGTTTTAAAACAATTTAAAACATATTTTATTCAAATCGGATTCGATCTTTAGATGGATTTATAATTATATCCTAAAGAGATGAAATAATTTGTCTACAGATTCAAGCATTGTTACAATGGAGCTATGGATTCTATTTTTTGTAATGCTAGCTGTAACCATTGCAATCGATCTTGGACTATTTCATAAAATTAAAAGAAAAATTAGCAAAACCAAATCAATTGAAATAGAACATGTAATGTCTACGAAAGAAGCACTTGGATGGACACTCACCTGGATCTCTCTTGCAGGTATCTTTGCTGGAATAATTTACTTTACACTTGGCAATGATAAGATGATCGAATTTGTCACAGGATATGCTCTAGAAAAATCACTTAGCGTAGATAACATGTTTGTATTTTTGCTTGTATTTTCTACATTAGGAATTCCTCACAAGTATCAACACCGAGTTCTCTCATATGGAATACTAAGTGCAATTGTAATGAGAATAGCCCTGATTCTTGTTGGGGCATCGTTACTAGATAATTTTCAATGGATGATCTATATTTTTGGAGGCATACTTTGGTACACTGCAATTAGGATGATTATTCAAAAGGAAGAGAAGAGAATTGAACTAGAAAAAAATATCGCAGTTAGAATTTTAAAAAAATTCATGCCAGTTAATCTTAGTCTAGTGGATAACAAGTTCAGGACTTCAATCAATGGAGTAATGTATGCCACTCCATTGCTAGTTGCACTCGCAATTATTGAGTTGACTGATTTGGTATTTGCCTTGGATTCCATCCCCGCGGTTTTAGCAATTACTCGAGATCCGTTCATAGTTATCACATCAAACATATTTGCAATTTTAGGTTTGAGAGCATTATACTTTCTAATCGGCGGTATGATGGAGAGATTCCACTATCTCAAGATAGGATTGATTGTGTTATTGCTATTTATTGGAACCAAGATGATTCTCTCAGACATTTACCATATTCCGACTGTGACTTCTTTGATTATTGTGTTTATAATTTTAGTAACCGTTATTGTTGGTTCATTACTAAGAAAACCAAAGACTGCAAAGCAGTAATGATCAACCCCGTTATTTGGTCTAGAATATGAAATTAGATGTAAAAAAACTACTCACATGGATCAAAAATAAACAAGTCAAAGATTAATAAGGTAATGTACCGTACCATACAGTATAATGAAAGCAAGACTAACTTATGTCCCACTAGAGGTGGCAGATCAATTTGGAGACTTCATCATAGAAAGAGAAGAACGAGTTCTAGATGCAGTAAAAGCAAGAACCAGAGATTTCAGCACGTTATCTTTGTTAAAGTTGTTATATCAACTTAAAGGAAATCCTATGACATTTTCACATCTGTATTCAAAATCAAAAATTAGAATGAAAAGATCATTTTTGAACTACCTACATCTTTGTGTGAATTATAACTTTATTCAAAAAGAAACAGTCGGACCAAATGTAATTTACACAATTACAGATAAGGGAAGATTAATGTTAAATCTGTTTATGCAGAAAAGTAATTAGATAGAGCATATGGATGCAAACTGTGCAAAAAGAATTTCCAGAAGCTGAAGTATTTACAATTAAAAAAACAGAGTTTAAAAATCCAATAATTTTTGCAGGATTTGTAGGTGCGGGTCTTGTAGGTCCTGTAGCAATTAATCATATAATTAAAGAATTGAAAATGACAGAAATTGCAGTAATGAGATCAAAATATCTTCCACCATCAACAGTTTTTATGAAAGGTAGACTACGTCATCCATTTAGATTTTATGTAAATCCAGAAGGAATAATTTGTGCAATAATTTGTGAAATAACATTAAAAATGGAAGGAGTGTATTCGCTTGTGTCATCAATTTTAGATTGGGCAGAAAATAACGGATCAAAAGAAATAGTGATTTTAGATGGAATTGCAAGTACAAAACATGATGATAAGGCATATTGTGCAGCCGAAGAAGACTTGGTAAGAACAATGGCAGATAAAGATATCAGCTCAATCCCTCAAGGGTTCATTACAGGAATTCCTGGGGGCATACTAAATGAATGCCTAGTAAGAAAAATTAAAGGACTTGCACTATTGGCAAAAGCTAACAAAACAGAGCCTGATTCAGGAGCTGCTGCAACATTAATTGAAGCATTAAATCGGTTTTATGAGATGGAAATTGACACATCAGAACTTCAAAAAGAAAAAGAAAGAATTCATTCAGAATTCAGCGAATTATCTCAGAAATATCTAGAGCATAGAGAAGAGATATCTGGAATGTATATGTGATCGAAGTAGTAAGCAAATTCTTTTATTAATAATAAATGCGGAACAAACTATATGACTTTAACATACAAAAAAGCAGGAGTAGATATTTCAAAAATCAAGCAAAGTCAAAAAGCTATTGGAAAATTAATTACATCAACACATAAACTTCAAAAAAAAGTAAAGATATCTCATGGGTTTGGACATTATGCAGGAATTATAGAAATTCCAGGAGGGAAAATGTTAGCAACACATACAGACGGAGTAGGAACTAAAGTTGTAATTGCAAACATGATGAGAAAGTACAACACTATAGGAATCGATTGTGTTGCAATGAATGTAAATGATATAATTTGTATTGGTGCAACACCAATATCATTTGTAGACTACATAGCTGCAAATAAAAATGATGTTCCAATATTTAAAAAAATTGTAGAAGGTTTAGTTACAGGTGCAAAAAAATCTGCAATGCCAATTGTGGGAGGAGAAACAGCAATCATGCCAGACGTGATAGAAGGAAAAGGATTTGCATTTGATTTAGCTGGAATGGTAGTAGGGCTAGTAGAGAAAAAAGATCTCATCTTAGGAAATAAAATAAAAACAGGGGACATAATTATAGGTGCAAACAGTACAGGGATTCATTCTAACGGGTATTCACTTGCAAGAAAAGCATTATTAAAAAAATATTCAATTAAAGATAAAATCAAAGGAGTAGGAATGATAGGAGATGAACTACTCAAACCAACAGAAATCTATACTAGTCCAGTTTTAGAAATGATTCAAAAATGTAAAATTAACGGTTTAGCACACATTACAGGAGGTGCATTTACCAAATTATTACGTCTCAAAAACATAGGATATCAGATAGATTCGTTACCAAAAATACCTCCTATCATGAGTTTAATTCAAGAACAAGGCGTAAAATCTGAAGAAATGTACAAGACATTCAATATGGGAGTAGGATTTTGTGTAGTTGCGCCAAAATCAGAAGCAACAAAAATTACATCAATTTTTAAAAAACACAAGATCTCAAGTCAGCAAATAGGACAAATTGTTTCAAAAAAAGGGGTTTCAGTAAACTCAACAAAAATTACTTAATTTAACAATAACAAAATAATTTTTAACTCAAAACTACCTTATATGACAAAATTGAAGGTCAGATTAGATAGTAATGAGTGAAACACAATTTATTGAAACAATAATTGGTGTAGGAATACTGCTGTTTACAGCAAAATTAATGGCAGAGCTTTTCTTGAGATTAAAACTTCCAATTGTATTAGGAGAATTACTTGCAGGAATCATAATAGGGCCTTTTGCATTAGGTGGATTGTTTGTAATTGATGGAAAACAATTAGTTCAGATAAATGATGAAATTAAGATACTTGGAGAGATTGGAGCAATTATAATTTTATTTATGGCAGGATTGGAAATGACTCCAAAAGAATTTCTTAAAGGAGGAAAAGCATCATTTACTGTAGGGACGCTAGGAGTAGTAGTTCCATTTTTTGTAGGCCTGATAATTTTTCAAATGTATGGGTTTGACGCATTACAGTCAATGATGATTGCAACTGCACTGACTGCCACAAGTATTGCAATTTCAATTCAAGTTTTAAGTGAATTCGGTAAAATAAAAACTCCAGAAGCTAGACTAATCATCGGAGCTGCGGTAATAGACGATATTTTAGCAATTGCAGTACTGTCAGTAGTAACATCAATTGCAGGTTCAGATGGAGGAGTCAGCGACATAGACATTACAGAAGTTACAATCACCATTCTAAAAGTACTAGGATTCTTTTTAATAATGCTAGTAGTTGCAATTGTAGTAATACCAAAAATAATCACACCAAGGCTGTGGAAAGCTAAAGGAAGTGTGGAAGGTATAGCAACAGCATCGTTTTTTGGCGCATCCGCAGTTGCAGGTTTAATTGGATTGTCACCGATTGTGGGAGCATTTGCAGTAGGAATGGCATTGTCAACTACCAAAGTGTTTGAGAAAATAGAAAGCTACATTGGAAAAATAGGTTTAATTTTTGCACCGTTATTTTTTGCAATTATCGGAGCACAGGTAGATCTTAGAGCAGTGGATTTGAATATTTTGATTTTAAGTGTGGTGACAATTGTAATTGCAATTGTAACAAAATTATTTGGATGTGGATTACCTGCAATGCTATTTTTGAAAAGCAAGCAACAGGGAATGCGAGTAGGCATTGGAATGATTTCAAGAGGAGAAGTGGGATTAATTGTTGCAGGAGTAGGAGTGACGACAGGAATTCTTACATTAGATGTATATTCAACAATAGTGATAATGGTAGCAGTAACAAGCATAGTCACACCAATTTGGTTGAAAATGGAATACAGAAAAGTTCAAAAAAGTGACAATAATGAATCAAATAAAACACTAGAACAAAAATCAGAATAAATTTTAACAGAGATATTTCAATAATAACTATGAATAGGCTAGATCCAATATTATCTAAAGCATGTATTGAAATTACAGAGAACCTTTTAACAATTAATCAACCAAGTAAAAAACAAGTTAAAGAAGAAATAATCAAAATTTGTACAAAATATGCATTAGAAAGAATTCCAAAAAATTATGAAATATTATCAATGGTAAGTAATTCAGACTTTGATAAATTAAAAACAGTACTGATAAGAAAGCCAGCTAAAACTGCATCAGGAGTATCAGTAATAGCATTAATGCCAAAACCATATGCATGTCCACATGGAAGATGTACATATTGTCCAGGAGGAATTGAATTTAATTCACCAAACAGCTATACAGGAAAAGAACCATCATCATTAAATGCAATTGAAAATGAGTTTGATCCAAAATTGCAGATCATTTCTAAGATTAAAAAATTAATTGCATTTGGACATGATCCATCAAAAATGGAAATTGTAATTGTAGGTGGAACTTTTTTATTTATGCCAAAAGATTACCAAAAAAATTTCATTAAATCGTGTTATGATGCACAAAATGGAATAGATTCAAAAAATTTAGAAGAAGCCAAGTCAAATAATGAGCATGCACAAATAAGAAATGTAGGATTTACAATTGAAACTAAACCAGATTATTGTAAAAAAGAGCATGTGGATTTAATGTTAAGCTATGGAGTTACAAGAGTAGAGATAGGAGTTCAATCATTACAGGAAAGAGTGTATAAAATTACCAACAGAGGACATGATTATAATGATGTGATAGAATCATTTCAAATTTCAAAAGATGCAGGATACAAAATTGTTGCACATATGATGCCAGGTCTACCCACTATGACACCAGAAGAAGATATTGCAGATTTTAAAAAATTATTTTCAGATTCACAATTACGTCCAGATATGTTGAAAATTTATCCATCATTAGTAATTGAAAATACACCATTGTATGAAGAATACAAAGAAGGGAGATACATCCCATATTCAGATGAGGATATGATCAAAGTGCTAACAGAAGCAAAAAAGAATGTTCCAAAATGGGTCAGAATTATGAGAGTACAAAGGGAAATATCACCAAAAGAAATCATAGCAGGGCCAAAATCAGGAAACCTGAGACAAATTGTACATCAAAATCTTGCAAAACAAGGATTATCATGTAAATGTATTAGATGTAGAGAGGCAGGATTAACAGATAAAAAAATAGACAATACAGACATAAAATTAAACAGAATAGATTATGATTCTTCAGGAGGAAAAGAAGTCTTCTTATCATATGAGGACAAAAATGAATCAATTTACGGATTTTTGAGATTAAGAAAACCAAGTATGAAGGCACATAGGGATGAAATCAATGATGACACATGCATAGTTAGAGAAATTCATGTATACGGTAAGTCTTTAAAATTAGGAGAAAAAATAACAGATGAAATTCAACATTCAGGATTAGGCAAAAATTTGATGAAAGAGGCTGAAAAAATATCTAAAGAAGAATTTGATGCAAAGAAAATATTAGTGATTAGTGCAGTAGGAACAAGAGAATATTATCAAAAAATAGGGTATTCGTTATATGGGCCATACATGTCAAAAATATTGAATTAGTGATAAGAAATGTCAGAAGAAAAAATTATCGGTAAAGGCACATGGATAGATAAATTAGCAGCAGAATTAATTGAACGTGAAAAAAAACTTGGGAGAAGTTTAGAACTAATTAGAGTAGAAAGCGGTTTAGGAGCTTCAGGAATACCACATATTGGAAGTTTAGGTGATGCAGTTAGAGCATACGGAGTAAAGATAGCATTAGAAAATCAAGGATACAAATCAGAATTAATTGCATACTCGGATGATTTAGATGGATTAAGAAAAGTTCCCGATGGAATGCAGGAATTTGGTTTAGAACAATATATTGGAAAACCAGTATCGTTAATTCCAGATCCTTATGGTTGTCATGATTCATATGGTATGCATATGAGCAGTATTCTTTTAGATGGATTAGATAGAGTTGGAATAAAATATGAATTTAGAAGAGCCAAAGACACATACAAACAAGGATTACTTAAAGATCATATTCATACAATATTACAAAACAGTGCAAAAATTGGAGATGCAATTTCAGAATTAGTAGGACAACAAAAATATCAAAAATACTTACCATATTTTCCAGTTTGTGCACAATGTAATCGACTCTACACTGCAGAAGCTTCAGAATACATCAGTGATGAAAAGAAAGTCAAATACAAATGTCATGATGCAGAAATTGGTTCAAAAATGGTCAAAGGTTGTGGTCACGAAGGAGAGGCAGATATTACAAAAGATTTAGGAAAATTAGCATGGAAGGTAGAATTTGCAGCACGGTGGGCTGCATTTGACATTAAATTTGAAGCATATGGAAAAGACATCATGGATTCGGTAAAAGTAAATGATTGGGTTGCAGATGAAATTTTAAAAGTACCACATCCTCATCATGTAAAATATGAAATGTTTTTAGATAAAGGGGGTAAAAAGATTTCAAAATCACTAGGAAATGTAATTACAGCACAAAAATGGTTAGAATTTGGAAGTTCAAAATCAATTCTATTATTACTATACAAAAGAATTACGGGTGCAAGAGAATTAGGATTTGACGACATACCAGGATTGATGAGTGAGTATAACGAACTTGAAGATACTTACTTTGGAAAAATAAAAGTGGATAATCAAGCAAAACTAACAAAATTAAAAGGTCTATACGAATATGTGAATTTACTTGATCCACCAAAACAATCAAGTACACATGTAAATTATAGACTTTTAATTGAATTAACAAGAATTTTCAAAGAAAATAGAAATGAAAGAGTGATGAAAAAACTAATTGATTATGGAGTAATAAAAAATCCAGAGCCAGAAATTGAAAAATTAATTGAAATTGCAGGAAATTATTCAGATGAGTTTAACGAGCATGAAAAGATAGAAGTGAATATAGATGATGCATCTAAAAAAGCACTAGGACTGTTGGTTACAGCATTACAAGAAGAAGTGGAATCAGAGGATATTCAAAATACAGTATACCAAATTGCAAAAACAAATAATGTTGAACCAAAAGATTTTTTTAAAATATTATATCAAATATTGCTTGGAACATCTAGAGGACCAAAAATAGGTCCATTCATCACAGACATCGGCAGAAAACAAGTTGCTAAAACACTTTCAGAGTATATTTGATCATGGTTCACGGAGAACATAACAAAAGTAGAAACAGTGGAGGATTTGCATTAATAATTTTAGGAGCATTAATGTTAATAATTGGACCACAAGAAGCAATTGTTCCAAAAAGTTTGAGCATCATAGTATGGATTGCAGGTATAATTATTGGAGGAATTGGATTTTATCTAAAATTTATTAAAAATAGGGTAAAATGACAATGAAGAAAGGTTCAAGTTTTGGAAAAAACGTGAATAGATGATGGGATTTTTTACTAAAAAGAAAATAATAGTGGAAGAACCCAATGAATCTACATTAAAAGAAGAATCAGAAACTGAAGTAGAAACACTTCAAAATGAATTTAAAGTAAAACAAGAAGAAATTACAAAAATTACAGAAAAAATTCAAACAGTCAAAGAAGAATATGATACAACAGTTAGTAATTTAATGTTAATAAAAAAAGAGTTTAACCAAAAAAAAATGGAATTGGATGTAATACAGAGAGAGTATAGAGAAATAAGAGAGAAAATTAAAAACTCTCAACAAATTAAAGATACAAAATCAATTAATGAATTCAATAAAACTGAAACAGAATTTAAAAAAATTAAAGAGGAATTAGATAAAATGAAAAAAGAACATAGTCAGATTAAGGAGGAAATTGTAAAAGGAGAATCATCGTTACATGGGATAAGAAAACAGCAAGTAGAAGTAGGAAAAGAATTAGATGAAGCAAATTCCAGATTATATAATGCAAAACAAGAATTAGATAGAAAAGATCAATTTCAAGATACAAGTATCTTAACACCAAAAGAAAAAAAAGATATCAAAGGAGATAATTCCAATGGAAAAACTAATGCAAGTGTAATTGAAGCTGCAAGTATAGTTGTAGGATCATTAAAATCAAAATTAACTAAAGCAGAAAATGAATTAGAACAAATGCAGAAACTATTAGAAGAAGAAAGAGAATCACATAGAAAAACACGACAAGAATTAATTAAAATTCAATCATCGAAAAATTAAATCAAAATTATAAGATGACACAAAAATACTTAGAATCATAATTGTTAACAAGAATCATCTTTATGTCTGTAATTGTAATGACATCTCTTATTACAAAACCATTCAAGACCAGATAAATATTGTACATTGTCAGACTTGCCACAAAAAGTGCATTTCGTAAAATGTTTTATTCTTTTTTCATTGGTCATATTAAAAAAAGCTCTACCGGTAATTTGAACGAATATTTATTAAATTAATCTAGAACATACCAATTTTTCAAGTATTATAATGAAGAAAGGTTATTGTGGTTTGTTTTAGCCCTGAATTTGGTCTCTAACGCATGAATTCTGCCATTTCAATAGAGAAAAAGAAGAATCCAATGCAGCCTCCAACCATTGCAATCCATGCAACAACTTGCTGCTTCCTAGTCATATTCAAAAAAATATCAAAGTCATTATTGAATCTAATTGATAATTTTAGATATTTATAATTAGAATGACGATAAAGAAAGACATTGGCAAGTATAAGAGACATTGGAAAATTATTTGTCTTTATAGTAGGTGGGTTAGTAGCCATAATAGTTGGCTCATTTATGATTAGAGGCACCATGCACATGTGGGATAATGTTGATGATGAAAAAAAGGATACTGGAAATAGAACTAAAAAGTAGTAATTTCAAGTAAAAATAGAATTGTTTCAAGACTCCACAATTAGAAAATCATTAGACAATTACATCAAAAGAAGAATTAAAGAAATACCTAGTGAAATTGAACAGACTTTCCCAAACATCAAAAAAATTTGGAAGTGTAATGATGAATTAGATTTTCTTTATGGATATTACGTTGGAAAAATTGAGGAGGGAGCATTACACTACTTACTCAAAGCAACACGAGCATCAGCAGGAGGATATGTAGATACATTTGAGATTAGAGGAATAATTGAAGAAAATAAAATAGAATTACTAAGTACCATAAAAAGTACATTAAATTAGTGAACTAGAAATACTTCGTACATTAATCAAAAGTATGGTGGGACCACGAGATGGAGGATTTGGATTTGATCAATCTAAAAAATATACTGAAGTTGAAAACATCGAAGAAATATGTGTTCAATGTCAAGCAGGTCAACATAAAAAATGCCTTAAAAAATCAAATGAGCGAGAAGTATGTGAATGCGAACATTGTATGATTTATGGTTAGAGATAGAAAAGAAATCTATAGTGAATGTGGAGCAAAGTTCTCATCAATCCAAATACCAATTACATCAGCATCTAAATTCCAAGAATTTACAATCTCCACACTTTTTTTGATATGAGTAAAATGTTCTTCCTTAGAAACAGGATTTCCAGCACATCCAAAATGTCCAGAAATAATAATATGCGAAGATTTATGATTAGAGATAGAAATCATTACACTGTTTTTAATAGATTCAACATTACCATCAGAAATTACTTTATCAATACCGGGTGCAGTAATAATGTCAACAAAATCTACAGAATATTTTTTTTTAATCCAATTAATCATAGGAAGTTGAATTCTACCATCCATACAACATAAAGAAGTAGCAAAAGAATTTTCACTCATAATTAATTCAATTACTTCTAAAATAACTACAAATATTAAATTTTTGAAGGATTTATTGATGTTTGATCCATATTAATAATCATAATTTTGAAAATCTAAAACAATCAATAGTATGATCATTTACCATACCTACGGCTTGCATTAGTGCATAACAAATTATAGGTCCAACAAAAGTAAATCCACGTTTTTTAAGATCGTGACTTAATTTTTCTGAAATTTTAGTATACGTGGGTATATCAGAATATTTTTTGAATTTATTTCTAATAGTTTTATGATGAACAAATCCCCACAAATATTTATCAAAAGATCCAAATTCTTTTTGAATTTTGATAAACTGTAGAGAGTTATTAATGGCAGAATTAATTTTAAGTTTATTTCGAATAATATCCTTATTTTGTATTAATTTTTTAACATCATTTTGAGTGTATTTTGAAACCTTAATTACATCAAAATTCGAAAACGCCATACGATATCCATTTCTACGATTAAGAATTATACTCCAAGATAATCCTGCTTGAGCTGCCTCTAAAATTAAAAATTCAAATAATTTAACATCATTATGTTGAGGAATTCCCCATTCCTTATCATGGTAAGTAATATTTGGTTCATTTTTTGCCCAATCACATCTTTTTTTCATGATTAGAGTGTTAATTAATACAAAATATTAGTTCCTAATCATTAAAGAAATTATGAAATTAAATAAACAGTTACTACAAATTAATAGGAATTTCATAATTTGTTTTATTACTTCTGCGTCAATATCAGCAGTAATTGCTCAGATGTTAGCAGATTATGAAAAGTATCAAATTACAACCATAACAATGATTATTGGATACATCATATACTTTGGATTATTTTTAAGCTTGTTTTACATTGATAACCAAAAAAGATACAAGACTATGGAATCAGGATTAATTAAAAAAGAATTATTAAAAATAATCTCATCATTTGGAGTGGGTGAGATAATATATCTAGGAATCAGATGGCCAAGTTTATATTATTTTTTAGAAATGGATATTGAACCATTCTTGGCATCAATTATTTCAGAAATAATATCAACAACATGTTATATGATATCAGTGACAGTATTTCTTAGAAAAACCAAAACATTCTAGTTATTTACAAAATTGGGCGACTAAATCAGTGGATGTTACCAGTCCAATTATTTTTCCATTATCAGTTACTGCAAGTTTTCTAATTTTTTTACTAGTCATTCTTTGTGCTGCATCTAAAATGGATTCATCAAAATTAATGGTAATTAATGGGAATGACATAATTTTTTCTACAGGAGTGTCAGATGGTAAATTATGTGATACGATTTTCGTGGCATAATCTCTATCAGTAATAATACCAATAATATGATTATTTTTCTTTACAAGAACAGCACCAATTCCACCGTTTTCCATCATCTTTGCTACTTGAAATACAGTAGTTTCAACATTGACAGAAATTATGACTTTAGTCATTATGTCTTTGATTAGAATTGAAGAATTTTTAAAATCCTCACGACCCATTGTCGTTCTAAAACAAGATATTATTTAAGAATAAATCAAATTTCATTAAATTACTAAAATAGGAGAAACGGGCACGATCGGATTTGAACCGACGACCTAGCGCTCCGCAAGCGCTTGCTCTATCCAAGCTGAGCCACGTGTCCATGGACATTTTAAAGAGGACACTTAATTTGGATTACTATTACTGATAGAAATTTTGTTAGATTTGATGAATAATTATACTTCTTTTTCTGCTTTGTTAACATAGACGTATGTCATTAAAACTCCTGCAATGATGCCACCAATAATTGGACCAATCCAGTATATCCATTGAACTTCCCATAAACCAATATCACCTGAAATTAATGCAGGAGAAAATGATCTTGCAGGATTCATGGATGCACCAGTTAATGGTACACCGATTAAATGTAATAAGAAAACCATTCCCCCAATTGCTGCACCATAAACACTCTTTGGGGCTTTTTTATGAACGGCAGTCATAAAGATTACAACTACTAAGAAGAATGTGAAAATTATTTCTAAAACTACAGCAGATATTACACTACCATTAATTATCTCACTTGGTCCACCATGAGCACCCCAGAAAACTTGTTTACCAATTTCTGGAAATATTATTGCCAATGTAGCTGTTGCAATAACTGCACCAATTATTTGGAATAGAATATATCCAATACCCTCTTTAACTCCAATTTTTTTTGTAATCATCATTGGAATTGTTACTGCAGGATTAATGTGAGCTCCTGAAATGTGACCAAATGTATATACCATTAATGCAATTACACCGCCGTGAGCCAATGAAATGAAAATTACTGCTTCAGTGGATAATCCGTTACCATACCATGCTGCAGCTAAAATTACTGATAAAGGACCAAAAAATACCAGTCCAAATGTTGCGATTGCTTCAGCAAGCCATGCGCGTGAATTAACCATAAAACAATGCCCCAGAGATTTCAATATAAACAATTGGATTATGATTCGATCATAGAGAACATAATAGAACCATGGTGAAAATAGGGGATTCTATATATACAAATTTTTTTGAAAGAAAAATAATGATAAAAGAAGGAGACACTGTTCCAAGATTTTCATTAAATGATTCAAATGGAAATAAAGTAAAATCAATTGATTTTAAAGGGAAAAAACATGTCATTTACTTTTATCCAAAAGATTTCACGCCAGGATGCTCAACACAAGCAGATGAATTTTCAACAGAGTATAATCATTTTCAAAAGAATAAAATTGAGATTATTGGTATCAGCCCAGACGATGTAGATTCACATAAAAAATTCTGCAGTAAAATGGGAATCAAATATTTTCTACTATCAGACACAGAAAAGGAAGTTTCAAAAGCATTTGATGTATGGGGAATGAAAAAATTCATGGGAAGAGAATACATGGGAGTAACTAGAAGTTCATTTTTAGTAAATGAGAAAGGAAAAATTTTCAAAATTTACACTAAAGTAAAACCTGCAGGACATGCAAAAGAAGTACTAGAAGATTTTATAAAATGAAAATGAAGAAAAGGTTAGAAACCTTTTGGTAACGTGCCTTTAGAAGATTTAGGAGATTCTGCTTTTGCTTCAAATCCCTTTGGTAATGCACCACCTTTCTTGTTAGAAGATACATCTGCCTGAGCTTCTGCCTCAGCGGCTTCTGTTACTGCGTTGGCAATATCAATTTTTTGTTGTTCCAATCTTTTCAAATAATCAGATTCGTAATCAGATAATTTATCGTTTTTAGATTTACCGTCATTGCCTGATTTAATTTTTTGTGGAGGTGCTTGTTCAGTAACTTTTGGTTTTGTAACTTCTTGAGCAGTATCTTTTAAAACGACACCCTGTAGAGTCATAGATACACCACTAAAACTTCCAAATCTCTTTTCTGATGGATGATATGCAAGTCTAGCTCTTGTTGCAAAGTATTGTTCTGATGGTTGTGTATAACCAGTAACTGTTGCTTTTTGATCATTCCAGTTTTTGGTTGG
>SXGQ01564841.1_pt1 | contig 21718 bp, 15 predicted proteins | sample 3178371 | NCBI WGS metagenome assembly SXGQ01 (sample SAMN11356859, study PRJNA531348) | freshwater metagenome | isolation source: freshwater sample F1-20 | place: China: Fuxian Lake, Yuxi | collected 2017-12-25 | reverse complement strand
GCCCGGTCGGCGGTCCCGGTATGCGCGAGATGCTCAGCCCCACCAGTGCCATCATGGGGCGTGGCCTCGGCAAGGAGGTCGCCCTCATCACCGACGGCCGCTTCTCAGGCGGCAGCCACGGATTCGTCGTCGGCCACATCACGCCCGAGGCCGCCGTGGGCGGACCGATCGGCGTCATCCGCAACGGCGACCCCATCACGATCGACGCGGTGCGCAACGCGCTCACGCTTGGAATCCCCGCCCGTGAGTTGAAGGCCCGCCTGAAGGCGTGGAAACGGCGCGCGCCCCGCGAGACCCGCGGTGTGCTTGCGAAGTACGCCCGCACGGTGACCAGCGCCTCCGAAGGCGCGGTCACCGACAAGAATCTCTTCTGAACCGCGCGCCGGCCTCCCGGCGGCCGCGGGATTCGCATCCCTCGCGGCGTCCGATCCGGGCGCCGCGGCCGTGAACATTCGCAACAACCTCCGGCGCCGACACCCGCCCCCGCCGCCTCCCGACCCACCCGATGACCTGGTCCCGCTTCCAACGACATTTTCACCATTATCCGGAGATCGGCCTGTCGCTGGACCTCTCCCGGCTGCCGTCCGGGGATGATTTCCTCCCCGGCATGGAGCCGAGGATGCAGGCGGCCTTCGCGGCCATGCGGTCACTCGAGGGTGGATCGATCGCGAATCCCGACGAAGGGCGGATGGTCGGCCACTACTGGCTCCGCGCGCCGCAACTCGCACCCAGCCCGGCCATCACCGGGGAGATAACCACGACCCTCGCCTCCCTGAAGGCGTTCACCGCCCGCGTGCACGCCGGCGAGATCGCCGGCCCGAAGGGGCGTTTTCGTGATCTGCTCGTCATCGGCATCGGCGGATCCGCGCTCGGTCCGCAGCTCGTCGCCCAGGCGCTGGGCCGCGCCCGTCGGGACAAGCTCGCGGTGTGGTTCCTCGACAACACCGATCCCGACGGCTTCGACGCGGTGTTCGCCGCACTCCGCGGCCGGCTGGCGCGCACGCTGGTGATTGTGATCTCGAAGTCCGGCGGCACCGCGGAAACCCGCAACGGCATGCTGGAGACGATCGCCGCCTTCCGCGCCGCGGGTCTCGATCCCGCGAAGCACTTCGTGGCCGTCACCGGCACGGGCTCCAAGCTTGACCAGACGGCGGAGCGCGAAGGCTGGCTCGCGCGCTTCGCGATGTGGGACTGGGTCGGAGGGCGCACCAGTGAGTTGAGCGCCGTCGGCCTGCTCCCCGCGGCCCTGCAGGGCATCGACATCGATGCAATGCTCGAGGGCGCCGCGGCGATGGACGAACTCACGCGGGTTTCCGAGACCGCCCGCAACCCCGCCGCGTTGCTCGCGCTCGCCTGGTTCTCCGCCACCGAAGGCCGGGGCGCGCGGGACATGGTCGTGCTGCCCTACAAGGACCGCCTGCTGCTCTTCTCCCGCTACCTGCAACAGCTCGTGATGGAGTCGTTGGGCAAGGAGTTCGATCTCGAGGGCCGGGTGGTGAACCAGGGCATCTCCGTCTACGGCAACAAGGGCTCCACCGACCAGCACGCGTACGTGCAGCAACTCCGCGAGGGCGTGAATAATTTCTTCGTCACCTTTATCGAGGTGCTGAAGGACCGCGACGCCAAGGCCTCGCTCGAGGTAGAGCCGGGCGTAACCTCGGGTGATTACCTGCAAGGCTTCCTGCTGGGGACGCGCGATGCGCTCAGCGAGAAGGGCCGGGCCTCCATCACGCTCACGCTGCCCGACGTCTCGCCGCGTTCCCTCGGCATGTTGATCGCCCTCTACGAGCGCGTCACCGGGCTCTACGCCTCCCTCATCGGCATCAACGCCTACCACCAACCGGGTGTCGAGGCCGGCAAGAAGGCGGCCGGGGCGGTCATCGCCCTCAAGCTGAGGCTCATGGATGCGCTGCGCGCCGCCGGTGGCGCACCGTTGACCGCCGAGGAACTCGCGCAGCGTGCCGGCTCACCGGATCGCGCCGAAGCCGCCTTCAAGATCCTGGAGCGACTCGCCGCCAACCGCGGCTCCGGCGTGCGCAAGCGCGCCCGCGCCCGCGTCCTCGAGTCCACGTTTCGGCTGGCGTAACCCCCGGGGCGGGCGAAGCGTCGGTCCCCACGGACCATGCACCGGCTGCCCTTGATCCTTTGCCTCGTCGCCCTCGCCGGCACGGTCCTTTCCGGCGCGCTTTACCTCCGGATCGGTGATTCCAAACGGGTGCTGGAGGTCAGGCTGGCCGAGTCGGAGCGTCGCGGCGCGCAATTGGGCTCCGACCTCGCGACGGCGAAACGCGAGGGAGAGGAAACCCGCGCCCGCGCCGATTCCGCCGTCGCCCGCGCCGCCGCATCCGAGATAGAACTCGCGCGCACGCGCGAACGGCTTTCCGCCGCCGAGAACCGCGGCGCCGATCTCGAGCGCAACCTGGCCGACACCCGGACCGTGCTCGCCGTCTACGAGTCGACCGCCAAGTCGCTCGGCGACGAGATCACCGCGCTCCGCCGCGACCTCGACGAGAGCCGCCGCGCCAACGCCTCGCCCGAGGCCGTGCAGGCGTACCGGAACACCATCGCCGAGCTCGAGCGCCAGCTGGCCTCCGCGCGGAACGGCGCCGCCCTGCCCACCGCCGCCGGCGCATCCACCGCCGTGTTCACCAACCGCGCCGGCCGCTCCACCGTGCTCAGCGTCGGCCCGCAAAGCTCCTTCGTGGTCGTGAACTTCGGGTCCGCCCGCGGCGCCCAGTTGGGCCACCGGCTGAACATCAGCCAAGGCACCATTGTGGTCGCCACCGCTGTCATCAGCGACGTCCGCGCCCAGTTTTCCGTCGCCCAGGTGCAACCCGAGTCCCTTCGCGGTGTCTTGCAGAAGGGTGATTCCGCCGTCCTTATACGTTGAAACGACCATGAGCTCCCTCCGCCGCATCCTCCTCGCCGCCGTCGCCACCGCGCTCGGCCTGCTCGCCACGGGCTGCAGCACCAACAGTCCCAAGCAGACCTCGATTCCCTGGAGCCGGCCCGCCGGCTGGGAAGGCCAGATCCCCGGCATGGGCCAGCCCAGCGGGCGCTGATCGCACCGCCGGAACCGCCGGCCTCCGGCCTGCCTTGGAGAACTCCTCCCTCACCCCGCAGCCCGGCCACCTGTACGTGGTCGCCACCCCAATCGGCAACCTCGCCGATCTCACGGACCGGGCCCGCGCGATCCTCGGCGCCGTTGATCTTGTCGCGTGCGAGGACACCCGCACGACCGGCGCCCTGCTCTCCCGGCTGGGCCTCAGCCGGGACCTTTTCGCGTACCACGAGCACAACGAGACCGAGGCGGCCGAACGGCTCGCCGACCTGCTCACCGCGGGAAAGTCGGTTGCCGTCGTGAGCGACGCCGGCACACCCGCGATCAGCGACCCGGGATTCCGCGTGGTGCGCGCCTGCCGGCGCCGCGGTCTGCCCGTCGTCCCCGTGCCCGGCGCCAGCGCCGTCGTCGCCGCCCTCAGCGCCAGCGGCCTGCCGACCAACGGATTCCTTTACGCCGGGTTCCTGCCCCCCAAAAGCGCCGCACGGGTCGCCTTTTTCGAACGGCACCGCGACTTTCCCTACACGATCGTCCTGTTCGAGAGCTGCCATCGCATCGACAAGGCGGTCGACGAGATCGTCGCGGGCCTAGGGCCCGGGCGTGTCATCTGCGTGGCCAAGGAAATCACCAAGCTCCACGAGACGTTCCTCACCGGCCCCGCCGCCGAGGTGCAGGCGCGCCTCGCCCGGACCAGCCTGCGCGGGGAGTTCGTGCTGCTGATCGCACCCGCCGACTTCACCCTCTGACATGGCGCTCGAGCCATCCGCCCCTGTCGCCGTCATCGACGTCGGCAGCAATTCGATCAAGGTGCTCGTCGCCCGACGCGGGGCGAACGGTAACCTCGAGACCCTGCGCGCGCGAACGCTCGACGCGCGCATCGGTGCAGGGATCAGCCGCGAAAACCCGTGCCTGTCGGAGTCGGGCATCGAGGCCGCCCTTGCGGCCATCCGGCAACTCGTGGCGGAGTCGGGTGCCTTGGGTGTCGCGAACCCCGTCATCGTCGCGACCAGCGCGGTGCGCGACGCCGCCAACCGCGAAGATTTCCGGCAGCGCGTGCGCACCGCGACCGGTGTCACTCTGCGCATCCTGAGCGGCGACGAGGAGGCCGCCCTGATCGGCCGCGGCCTGCTCTGCGATCCCGGCCTGAGCGGACTGCGCGATTTCATCCTGTGCGACCTCGGCGGCGGCAGCCTGGAGTGCGTCGCTTTCGCCGGCCGGGCGATCCGCCACAAGGTGAGCCTGCCGCTCGGCTGCGTGCGTCTCACCGAACGTTTCGTGCCCGATCCCGTCGTGCCGGTCCCGCCCTCGACGCTGGCGGCCATCGAGGCCCACACGCGGGCAAGCCTCGCGGCCTCCGGCTTTGATTTCACCGCGGCGCGGGCGGGCGCCTTCATCGGCACCGGCGGCACGATCTCGACCGCACGCGCCATCCTCGCTTACCGCGAAGGACACGACTTCGCTTCCAGCAGCCCGGTGATAACGCTGGTGCACCTCCGGGATCTCCGGGAGGAAACCGCCGGCCTGCCGATCGCGGGGCGCCGCGCACTGCCGGGCCTGCCCGCCGCCCGCGCGGACGTCTTTCCCGCCGCGCTCGCGACGGTCGTGGCGCTGCTCGAGCACGCCGGAGCCGGCGCGGTGCACCACTCGCTCTGCAATCTCCGGCACGGGCTCGCCGCCGAGGCGCTGGGCCTCGACTGAGCGCCACCCCGGGCGGCGTCAGGCGACGAAGGAGTAGTCGTACGGCGCGCGGAGTTCCCGCGCGACGAACGCATTGCCCTCGGCGGCGAACGCGCCGGTGAACTGTTCGGCCTGCGCGTCCCACGTCAGGGTGCGCCCCGTGCGCATCGAGATGGCACCGAGATGGCACATCGTCGCGCTGCGGTGGCCGGTCTCCACGTCGCAAACCGGCGCCTGCCTCGAGCGCACGCAGTCGAAGAAGTTCCCCGTGTGGTTCTTGCTCTCGTACAAGCGCACGGCGTCGTCGGGCAGCGGAGTCTTCAGGATCTCCGGGTCACTGGCCTTGATCTGGTCGCGATTCACCCAGATCCAGCCGTTCTCACCCTCGAAGCGGATACCGTTGCGCTGGCCGTCGGCGTTGACCTTGGCGCCGTAGATCGAGTCGTCGCGCGTGGTGCGGATGTTGAGCCGCACGCCGTTGTCATACGTGTAGTTCACCTCGTACTCGCTGAACGTGGTGTAGCCGCCGATGACCGGCTCCGCTAGGACCCGCGAGCTCACGGTGCGCGGCGCGAGCAGGCCGATCGCCCAGTAGGCGATGTCGTTGTGGTGCGCGCCCCAGTCGGTCATCGTCCCGCCCGAGTACTCATACCAGAATCGGAAGGTGCGGTGACAGCGCTCCGGGACGTACTCGTGAGCGGAGGCCGGGCCCTGCCAGAAGTCCCAATTTAGCTCCTCCGGCACCGCGGCGGTTTTGAAAGGCCCCTCGCGGAGCCCCGCGGGCAGCCAGACGTTGGCCTCGCGCAATTTCCCGATGCGCTGGTTCCGCACCAGTTCGCACGCGAGCCGGAAGCGCTGCGAGCTGCGCTGCTGGGTGCCCGTCTGCAGCACGATGCCCGACTTCCGTACCGCGGCCACCAGCCGCCGCCCCTCGTCGATCGTGAGCGTGAGCGGCTTCTCGGCGTAGACGTCCTTTCCGGCCCGCGCGCAGCCGAGATTGACCAGCGTGTGCCAGTGATCAGGTGTGCCATTGATCACCACGTCGATGTCGTCCCGCGCGAGCACGCGGCGGAAGTCGGCGCAATCCTCGGGCTTACGCCCCTCCACGGTGAGCTTATCGATGGCGGTCGCGGCGCGCTTGCGGTCGACGTCGCACACGACGCGCACGTCGCCCCAGTTGGCGGCATTGCGCGCATCGTTGGTCCCCTGCCCGCCCGCACCCACCAGCGCGATGCCGGGCCGGTCGTTCGGCGAGAGCCGGCGACGGCGCCCGGACTCCGCGGCGACGAGGTGGCGCTCGGCGAACCAGACCGGCACACCGGAGACTGCGGCGAAAGCGGCGCAGCGCTGCATGAAACGACGGCGGGAGACGTTGAATTCCTTCATGGGAGGGGTAACTTGAGCGGAAACTAGACCACCCCAAGCCTCCGGCAAGCTCGCCGAACGGATCAACCGAGCGACAGCTTGTACTCGACCGACTCCCGCAGGGCTTCCCAGCTGGCGTCGATGATGTTGTCACTCACCCCGACCGTGCCCCAGATGCGGGAGCCGTCGCCACTCTCGATGAGCACGCGGGTGCGAGCGCCGGCGCCGTCGCTACCCTCGAGGATGCGAACCTTGTAGTCCCGCAGGCTGACCTCACGCAGGGACGGATAAGTCTTTTCCAGCGCCAGCCGCAGCGCCTTGTCGAGGGCGCCGACCGGGCCGATGTCCTCGGCCACGGTGTGCACGGTCTCCCCGTTGACGCGGAGTTTCACCGTCGCCTCGGCCCAGAGCTCTCCCCCGTGCCGCTCGATGATCACCCGGTAGCTCTCGACCTCGAAGAAGGAACGGCGCTGGCCGAGATGCCGCGCGACCAGCAGCCGGAAGGAGGCGTCGGCCGCCTCGTACTCGTAGCCGCGGAATTCGCGCTCCTTCAGCTCCTCGATCAGCGCCTTCATCTCGGGGCGCTTCTCGTCGAGCTCGATGCCGAGCTCGCGCGCCTTGAGGGCGAGGCTGCTGCGGCCGGCCATGTCGGACACCAGCACACGGGTGCGGTTGCCGACGAGGGCGGGATCGATGTGCTCGTAGCTCCGCGCCACCTTCTGGGCGGCGTTGGCGTGCAGGCCGCCCTTGTGGGCGAAGGCCGACTGCCCGACGAACGGCGCCTTCGGGTCGGGCCGCAGGTTGGCGAGCTCGTCGAAGAAAAGGGAAAGGTCGCGCAACTGGGCGAGGTTGCCGGCGCATCGCGCGGTGCGGCCCATCTTCAGCACCAGGTTCGGCAGGATGGTCGTCATGTTGGCGTTGCCGACGCGCTCGCCGTAGCCGTTGACGGTGCCTTGGACGAGCGTGGCGCCCGCGGCCACCCCCGCGAGCGAGAGCGCGACACCGAGACCGCTGTCGTTGTGGCAGTGCACGCCGACCTTGTCGGCGCCGAATTCCTTCACCACGCGGGCGACGATCTCCTTGAACTCATCCACCAGCGTGCCGCCGTTGGTGTCGCACAGCGTGAGATTCGACGCGCCGCCGCGCACCGCCGCGGCGAGCGTGCGCAACGCGTAATCCGGATCCGTCTTGAAGCCGTCGAAGAAGTGCTCGGCGTCGTGGATCACCTCGCGCCCCTCGGCGACGAGAAAGCGGGCCGAGTCCTCGATCATCGCGAGGTTTTCCTCGAGGGTGGTGCGCAGGATCTCGGTCACGTGGAGGTTCCACGTTTTCCCGACGATCGTCATCACCGGCATCCCGCTGTCGAGGAGCGTGCGCAGCTGCGGGTCCTCCGCAGCCTTCACGCCCGCACGGCGCGTGGAGCCGAAGGCGGCCAGGCGCGCGTGGCGCAACTTCAGCTTCCGCGCCTCTTGGAAGAAAGTGATGTCGCGCGGATTAGAGCCGGGAAAGCCACCCTCGATGTAATCGACCCCGAACTGGTCGAGCCGCTCCGCGATGAGCAGCTTGTCGGTCACGGAGAAGCTGATGCCCTCACCTTGCGTGCCATCGCGCAGGGTGGTGTCATAGATCTTGACGACGTTGCTCATGCGGAAAGCCAAGCGTTGCCCACGCGGCAAACGGGAGGCAAGGGAGCATTTGGAAACCGCCGGCGGGTCAACGTTGCCCGCGCTCGATCAGCCAGCCGAGCGCGCCCTGCGCCGCTCCGTGGGAGAGCGGGTAGGCGGTGCCGTCGCAGACGCCCGCCGCGACGAGCACGCGCCGGTGCGACGGCGGCAGATCACCGGGAAACCAATGCCGCCACCGTCGCTCCGCCGCCCCGGCGCAAAGTCCTTCCGCCGCGGCCAGCGGCAGCAAACCGTCGCAGATCAAGGTATCGAGCCGCGTGCCGGGAATAGCCCCGCCGCAAACCCGCCGCGCCACCTCCTCTCGCCAGCCGCCGAAATCCTCCGCCCGCCGCACCGAGGCCGCGCCCTCAGCCTCCTTCCGGGATGACCGCGGCAAGGACCGGGCGATCATCCTCCACCCGTCGGGCCACGCCGGCACGCGCGCCACCCACGCGGCATACTGGCGCAGCCTCACGAGCGGCCGGTTGGCGGGACGCACTCCCTGCAGGCTCCAGGCCTCGGACTCGCTTGCCGCCAGCACGAAGGGATCGGGCGGCTGTTCACGCCACGCGGGCAACGGATGCGAGGTCGCGAGGCGCAGCATCGGCGCGCGGTTGAAGCGGTACCCGAGGATCTCGAGCGCGGTCAGGTGGCAGGCCGCCTCCCACCCCAGGCGTCGCAGGCGCACTCCCGCGAAATGGACTTTCTGCCGCCAGCGCCGCGACGCGTGTTCCTCCAACCGGCACCGGCGCACGTCCACCGGCACACGCGCAAGTTCGTCCGGTAGACGCGCGAGTACCCGATCCGCGAGCTGCTCGACGGCCTCGTCGGCGGCGAACTCCTCCAACCCTCGGTGCAGCAGCGGTAACAACGCGAGCACCGGGATGCGGCTTCCACCAGACCCAACGGTTACAGACCCGGGCGGCGGCGGAAACAGCACCACGTGCAGCACGACATTCTCGTAGGCCCCGTCTCGCGCGTGGCCATGCGAGTCCCAGTCGGAGGCGCGCAGGTGAAGCTCCACATCCCCGGTGACTACCGGTGCGTCCGCCCCGGCACCGAATCGCAAGCGCGCCTGCCGGAAATCGGGACCTCCCAGCAGATTCCACCGGCCGGGATTGAGAATACGCAGCCCCCGTCCGTCGGCGAGCCGCGCCGCGGCGCGATCAAAATCACCGCGCAGCCAGATCTTCTGGAGCAGACGCTCCGGGAAAGCGAAGGCGCCGTGGATGCCTTGAAGCTCCGCGACGCAGGGATCGGTCCCCGCGATCACGGCAGCTCACTTTCCCCCCACCGCGAAGAGCCGGCGCTGGCCCGTGAGGTAGAGTATTCCGTGGGCGATCACCGGCGTACCATGCGCACAATCCGGCAGGGGTTCGTGGCGGGCGATCAGTTTCTTCTCTCTTCCCGTGGCAAAAATCACGACGTCGCCATCCGCCGTCTGCACCAGCACGCGGTTGCCGGAGACGAGCGGAGACCCCCAGACCGAGGCCTTAAGGTCGTGCACCCAGACGCGAGCTCCCGTCGCGAAATCGACGCAGTTGAGAAACCCGGCGGTATCGGTCGCGTAGACCAGGCCGTCGGCCACCGCGACCGTCGAGATGCTGTCGTTGAACGCCTCGCCGCCCAGACGCCAGCGCTCGGCCGTGGCGGTTACGTCCCCGCGGCCCGTGGCATCGATGCGGCGCAATGCCCCCGGCCCACCGCCCGCCTCCGGCTCCCCGATCGCCACCACCACGGAATCGCCGACGATCACGGGAGCTGAGACGAGATTATAGGTCGTCTCCGGATCGCCTTCGGGGTGCGTCTTCTCGTGGGCCTTGCAATTGAAGCGCCAGAGCAACTTTCCCGTCGCGGGCTCGAAGGAATAGATCCAGCCGTCGCCGCCAGGAAACACGACTTGCGGTTCCCCTTTGACCAAACCATGGACCGGGGATCCCCACTGGCCCGTGAGGATGCGAGCGCCCGGCGAGCTGTCCTTCCAGACGACCCGGCCCGACCGCCGGTCCACGGCCACGAAGCTGGGCACCGCAGGGTTGGCGACTTTCCCGGTGCGGGGGCTCGCGCCATGGCCGGTGAGCACGAAGATCAGATCGCCCGCGACCAACGGTGAGGAGGCGGAAGCCTGGTTGGGGGCCACCCCGAGCGTCTCACGAAAGTCGATTTTCCAGCGCTCGGTCCCGTCGGCCACCGCACGTGCCACCAGTTCTCCGCGGTTGCTGACGTAGTAGACCGTGTCGCCTACGACACACGGGGTGGAACAGACTCCAATGCTCACGTCGTCCTCGGTGGCGTCGCCCAGTTTCTCGTGGACCGCCTCCCAAAGCAGACGACCGTCCTTCTCCGAAAAGCACTTCAACACGCCACCTTTGCGCCGGTCCTCCTCCGGCAGATTGGTGCCGATGAAAACCCTCCCGTCGCTGATCACCGGCGCGCCGTACGTCACGTGCCCCAAGGGGGCCGTCCAACGGATGTTTTTCCCGGCGCCACCCTCCTCCCAACTCCAGCCGTCGGGAAGCGTGGCCGCCTCTGCCACCATGTTCCGATCCGGGCGTCCGCCCAGCATCGGCCAGTCGGCCGCTGACACCGTGGACACCGCGGTGACGAGAAACGCTAGCGGGGGAACAAGTTTCCGGATCATGGCTTCGGCGCGATGCAGACGAGGTGGTTGAAAGTGCGCATGTAGAGTCGCCCGCCGTCGACGCAGGGGGTTGTATGACTCCCCTCCCCGATCGGATTGCGCGCGAGTTCCTCGAACTTGCCCCCTGTCGCCAGCACGATCATCTCGCCCTTCACCGTCGGCGCGTAGATCCGTCGGTCGATCATGACCGGCGAGCCAAAAAACTCGGCGCGCAGCCGCTCCGACCATAGCTCGCGGCCCGTCTCGGCCTCGAGCGCGGTCGCCACCCCGCCGTCACTCACCCAGTAGAGTATGCCGTCGCGATAAAGCGGCGTGGTCACGTAGGGCGTGGCCTTCCGAATCACATAAGCCACGTGCGTCGCACCCACATCACCCTGGCCGCCGAGGCGCACGGCGGTGAGCTGGTTGCCCGCGCCCCCGGCCTGACCGCAACTGCCGATCACGACGCCGCCGGCGACGACCGGCGAGGCTGCCATGCGCAGCTTGTAGACCGGCGCCTCCCAGTTCGAGCGGCCGGTCAGCGGATCGAGGCTCGAAATGCCGTGCGACTTGCTGGTGAGCAGGAGTTCGTCGGAGCCGTCGGGCCGCGTGTGCACGCAAGGCGTGCTGTAGGCGGTACCGTTGTCGGACGCGCGGCGCTTTGTCTCCCAGACGGTCTTGCCCGTCGCGAGGTCGAGCGCGACCACCGAGCTGGTGGCGTCCTGATCGTTTGTCACGATCACGGTGCGCTGGTAGATCATCGGCGAGGCGCCGTGACCGTGCTGGGAGGTGAAGGTCCCGAGGTCGCGCTCCCAGAGCAGCCGGCCGTCGTGGGCGAAGGCCCGCACCCAGAAGTGCTCCGTCGAGACGAAGGTCGCGATGACCCGCTCGGCGTCGACGACCGCGGATCCGTTGGCGTAGCTCGTGTTACGGTTCGTGAGCCGCGGCATCGGCAGCTCGTAGGACTTGGTCCAGACCTGCCGCCCGTCGCGCTTGTCGAGACAGACGAGGAGACGCTCGCGGCCGTTGTCGCGGGCCGTCGTGAGAAAGATGCGGTCGCCCCAGATCACCGGCTGGGAGTGACCGGTGCCCGGTAGCGCGACCCGCCACGCGAAGTCATCCGCCGTCCACTTCACCGGAAACCCGCGGACGTCGACGATACCGGAGCCGTTGGGCCCGCGGAACCGGGTCCACTCCTGGGCGGAGGCGGACAGCGCGAGGAGCGCGGGAAGGAGAAAAAATCTCAGGCCTGAGGTGGGGATTTTCATCGCGAGGTTTCGGGCGCGTTGGCTCCGGCGGGATAGCACCCGCAGCCTGAAACCGGTGCCGACTCGGTCAACGAGATTACCACCCCGAATCCGGGTAGAGCTACCGCTGGAGAGAAACTCCGAAGCCGCTCGAACGTCAGCCTCCGCATGCTACCCTTCGGACGCACGCCGCGACTCCTGCTGCTCGCGGTTTTCCTCACGGCAGCCTGCGCGGCCAAGCCGAAGGAGGGCCCCGAGGTGCTGGTGGTTTCCGACGTGCCGAATCCAGCGGCGGCCGCGCTCCGACCGACGAAGGGGAAGCCGGTTTATTACGTCATTCTTGGCGGGACCGAGCGCACCCTGGGCGACCCGATCGCGGGCGAGAAGATGCCCGACGCCGACACCCTCAAATATGAGATCGCGCGGGCGCTGCACTCCCAGGGATTTCTGCTCACGAAGGTGGGTGGCCCGCGCCCCCAGATCGCGATCGTCTACGCCTACGGCACGGCCAATCTGTCCACGGTCGATCTGCAGGATACCGACCCCTCAACCGGAGAGACCACCACCTCGACGATCTCGTTCAACCGGAGGGAGATCGCCGCGCTGGTCGGCGCGCTGAAGGCAGACCGCCAACTGCTGATGTCGAGCGAGGTCGACCGCATCGACCAGGCGGCGCGCGACGACCGGCTCTACGTGCTCATCGCCGCGCTCGACGTCGACGCCCTCGCGCGCAAGGAGCGCAAGCTCGTCTGGCGAACACGCATCTCGATCAACTCGCGCCGACAATCCTTGCCCGAGGCCCTGCGCGTGATGCTCGCCAGCGCGGCACCCTACTTCGCCACCGAAACCGATCTCCCGAAATTCATCGAGGACGCCGACCGCCGGAAGGCCGAGGTTCTCATCGGCACGCCGACGGTGGTCGAGGATGGCAAGGCTTCCGAACCTGCCCCGGCCGGCAGCCCGCCCGCCAAACCCTGAGTAAGACGGCGGTGCGCGTGATCGCGCAGGTCAGGTCTCATCACAAAGGCACGGAGAACGGCGCCGCGAACCACGATCGAGGTTCCGACTTGGCGGGGCCGTCCAGCCCTCACCCTTTCCACGCTTTCCGTTCGTTCCGTGGGCCAACTCCGCCTCCGAGGCAACGCCTTGCTTCCGCGATTCCTGCTCCGCGCGCCTCCGTGTCTTTGTCGCGAAACCCATCGGCGCGTGCTGCGCGGGGTTGACGGGGACGGGGGCGGAGTAAACTTTGCGGTACCCACCGGCCCCCTTCCGCATGCTGCCCCTTCGCTCCGCTGCTCTCCTGCTACTCGCCACCCTGCTCCCGCCCTCCTTGGCCGCGGACGAAAAACTTTCGTTCAACGAGCACGTGCGGCCGATCCTGTCCCAGAATTGCTTCGCCTGCCACGGCACCGACGCCGCGCACCGGAAGGCCGGGCTGCGCCTCGACGAACCGGAGGCGGCGTACGCCGAGCGCAAAGGCGTGCGCGCGATCGTGCCGGGCAACGTCGAGGCCTCCGAGATCTGGCAGCGTATCATCAGCCCGCACGAGGACGAGGTCATGCCGCCGCCGGACGCCCACAAACCGGCGCTCACGGCCGCCCAACGCGACGTGATCAAGCGCTGGATCGAGCAGGGTGCGACCTACCAGCGGCATTGGTCGTTCGAGCCAATCGCGCGTCCCGCGCTCCCGGCGGAGAAGCCGGGCCTCGAGCACCCCATCGATCGTTTCATCGCCGAGCGTTTGGCTCCCCGCAACCTCGCGCTCTCCCCCGATGCTCCCCGCGAGGCGCTCGTGCGCCGCGCGACCCTCGACCTCACGGGCCTCCCGCCCACCCCCGCCGAGGTGGACGCCGTTGTTGATGACCGCTCGCCCGACGCCTACGCCCGCCTCCTGGACCGCTTGCTGGCCTCTCCCCGCTTTGGCGAGAACCTCTCGCGCCACTGGCTCGACGCCGTGCGCTACGCCGACACCCACGGGCTGCATCTAGACAACGTCCGCACGATCTGGCCGTACCGCGACTGGGTGGTGAACGCCTTCAACCGCAACCTGCCCTTCGACCAATTCACCCTCGAGCAGCTCGCGGGCGACCTCCTGCCCAACCCGCGCGTCGACCAGCTGGTCGCGAGCGGCTACAACCGCAACATCCTCTCCACCTCCGAGGGCGGGGCGATCGAGGAGGAGGCCGAGGCGCGCAACACCGGCGACCGCGCCGATACCACCGCGGCGGTCTGGCTCGGGCTCACCGCCAACTGCGCGTCGTGCCACGACCACAAGTTCGATCCATTCACGACAAAGGACTACTACTCGTTCGGAGCTTTCTTCAAGGGCCTCGCCGATCGCTGCTGGGACGGGAACGTGCGCATTGCCGCGCCGATCGCCATCATCGCGCCCGACGAGGCGAAACAACGCCACATCGACAATCTCATCGCGGAGTCGGCCCGGCTCGAGGCCAGGGTCCGCGCCCGCTCGGCCGAACTGGAGGCCGCGGGCCGCAAGGTGACCAAGCCCGGCAAGGAGCCCATCACTTACCAAGTGGTCTTCGCGGAGGACTCGGACCTGCCGACGCCCGACACGGTGCTCGCGCCGCCGCCGCCGGGTGAGTGGCGCGAAGGCACAGGCGTGCCGGTCGCCGGCGGACGCCGCGCGCTGCGTCTCGAGGGCGACACCGAGCGGCCGTTTGTTTTTACCGCGGGAGACGTCATCCTCACCGTGCGCAACGAGGCCACGGCCTTCGTGCACTACCACGGCGATCCCTCCCGGCCGCCGCAGGCCGTGAGCCTGGAGTTCATCAGCGAAGAAAAGACCCGCCGCATGATCTGGGGCGACCCCGCGGCCTTCGGGCCGGAGCTGGCGAAGGATGCGTTCCATGCGGGACCGCTGCCGGCGCCCGGCGCCTACGCGCGTCTCGAACTGTCGGCCTGCGATTCGGGCGTGAAGGAAGGCAAAACCTACACCGGCCTGCGGATCGCCCAACGGGGCGGCTCGGCGTGGTGGGACCGCGCGGGAGCGGTACACATGACCACAACTCCCGCGGCGGATCCGTTGCTTTCCAAGGATGCCTGGGTGAACGGCCTGAGGACGGGGGCCCGCGCGTTTTCCACCCTCACCCTGCGCCACGACATCAATTTCCTCGTCGGCCTCTCGGGCACCCAGCAGGTCAACGAGGAGAAGCGGAAGCTCGACGAATTCTACCGCGACTACATCCACGGGCCGTCCCGCGCGGAACTGGAGCCGGAGGCACACGCCGCGCGCCGCCTGATGGCGGAGCAGATCCATTACGAGCAGAGGCTGCCGATCACACCCATCTCGCGTGAACTCGCGGAACCGCTTCCGGCGCACGTGCTCATTCGCGGCCAATACGACAAACCCGGTGAAAAGGTCACTCCCGCCACCCCCTCGTTCCTCCCGCCGCTGAAACCCCGCGGCGCCCGGCCCGATCGCCTGGACCTTGCGCGTTGGATCGTCGACCCGTCCCACCCGCTCACGTCGCGCGTCGCGGCGAACCGGGTCTGGCAGCAGTTCTTCGGCGCCGGTCTCGTCCGGACGCCGAGCGACTTCGGCGCGCAGGGCGAGCCCCCGACGCACCCACACCTCCTCGACTGGCTCGCCTCCGAGTACGTGCGCCTCGGCTGGGATACGAAGGCCCTCATCCGCCTCTTGCTGACCTCGCGCACCTACCGGCAGGACTCGCGGGTGACGCCCGCGCTGTTGGAACTGGATCCCGAGAACCGGTTGTTCGCGCGCGCGCCGCGCCTGCGGCTCGACGCCGAGGTGCTGCGCGACCAGGTGCTGGCGCTCGGCGGCCTGCTGGTGCCCGCCATCGGCGGTGCGCCGGTGAAGCCGTACCAGCCGGTCAACATCTGGGAACCGGTCGCCTTCGGCGGCAGCAACACGAAGAATTACGTGCAGGACAAGGGTGCCGCACTATACCGACGCAGCCTCTATACCTTCTGGAAGCGCACGGCCCCGGCCCCCTCGATGAGCACCTTCGACGCGCCCGCCCGGGAAAACTTCTGCCTGGTGCGCCCGCGCTCCAACACCCCGCTGCAGGCCCTTGCCCTGATGAACGACGTGCAGCACTTCGAGGCCGCCCGCGGATTCGCTGAGCGGCTGCTGCTCCCCACGCAAACCGACGCAGAGCGCCTCGCCCTCGCCTTCCGCAGCGCCACCGCGCGCACGCCCGACGCCGGCGAGATGAATCTGCTGACGACGGCGCTGGAGACCCATCGCGGACAATTCTCCCGCGACCCCGAGGCGGCGCGACGCGTGATCACCAACGGTGAGTCCAAGCCTTCCGATCGCATCCCCGCGCCCGAGTTCGCGGCGTGGACGATGGTGGCCAACCTCGTGCTCAACCTCGACGAGACGGTGAACCGCAACTGACCCGGCCATGAATCCCGCCCTCGATTACCTGCGCCACTTGACCCGCCGCCAGTTCTTCAGCGGCTCCGGCCTCGCCCTCGGCGGCGTCGCGCTCGGCTGTCTGGCCTCGCGCGCCCCGGCCGCCGCGCGGGCCGGCAACCCGCTCGACGCCCGCGTGCACCCGCCTTTGACCGGGTTGCCCCACTTCGCCCCGAAGGCGAAGCGCATCATCTACCTCCACATGAATGGAGGTCCGTCGCAGCTCGACACCCTCGATTATAAACCCGCCCTCGAGAAGTACTACGACCAGGAACTGCCGGACTCCATCCGCCAGGGTCAGCGCATCACCACGATGACGAGCGGCCAGAGCCGGTTCCCGGTGGCGCCCTCGATGTTCAAGTTCGCGCAACACGGTAAAAGCGGCGCCTGGGTGAGCGAGTTGCTGCCTTGGACCGCCAAGGTCGTCGACGACATCGCGATCGTGCGCAGCGTGCACACCAATGCGATCAACCACGATCCCGCCTGCACGTTCCTGATGACCGGCAGCGAGATCCCGGGACGTCCGAGCCTCGGATCCTGGGTTTCGTACGGGCTCGGCAGCGACAACAACGACCTGCCCTCGTTCGTCGTGCTCACCCCCCGCTTCTCCCCCAAGGTCGCGGCGCAGGCGCTCTTCACCCGCATGTGGAGCAGCGGCTTCCTGCCGACACGGCACACAGGCGTCGCGCTCCGCGCGCAGGGCGATCCCGTGCTCTTCCTCGACAACCCGGCCGGCGTGGATACCGCCGCGCGCCGCGCGATGCTGGACGCCCTGGCGAAACTCAACCAGCGCAACCACGAACGCCACGGCGACCCCGAGACCCTCACCCGCATCGCGCAGTACGAGATGGCGTTCCGCATGCAGGCCAGTGTGCCGGAGCTCACCGACATCAGCGGGGAATCCGAGGCCACGCTCGATCTCTACGGCCCGGGCGTGAAGGAGCCCGGCACCTTCGCCGCGAGCTGCCTGCTCGCCCGCCGGCTCGTCGAGCGCAACGTGCGGGTCGTCCAGATCAACCACCGCGGCTGGGACCAGCACGGCACGCTACCCGAGCATCTCCGTATCCAGTGTCAGGACACCGACCACGCCTGCTACGGCCTCGTCGCCGACCTGAAGCAACGCGGCCTGCTCGACGACACGCTCGTGATCTGGGCGGGCGAGTTCGGCCGCACGGTCTACAGCCAGGGCGCGCTCACGCGCACCAATTACGGCCGCGACCACCACCCGCGCTGCTTCACCGTCTGGCTCGCGGGCGGCGGCATCAAGGGCGGCGTGGTTTACGGGGAGACCGACGACTTCTCGTACAACATCACGCGCGACCCGGTGCACCTGCACGACCTCAACGCGACACTACTGCACTGCCTCGGCATCGACCACCTCAAGTTCAGCTACCGCTCGCAGGGGCTTGACGTGCGCCTCACCGGCGTGGAGCCGGCCAAGGTCGTCGACGGCATCCTGGCCTGAACCGGGTGCGTCGCGCGCGCCGCGCGGCGCATGGCCGGTCTTGCCCTCCGTTTTTCCGCCACCATCGTGGCGCGCGTCGCGTCTTCCGACGCACCAACCTCAACCTAAACTCCCAGACCGCCCCATGCGCTTCGGCATCAACTCGTTCCTCTTCACGTCGCCCTTCACCACGAAGAGCGTCTCCCTCTTCAAGACTTTCAAGAAGTGGGGATTCGACACCGTTGAGATCCCGATCGAGGACCCGTCGCACATCGATCCCGCGAAGGTGAAGGCCGCGGCCGACCGGGCCGGTATCGCCATCGGCAGCGTGTGCGCCTGCATGGGACCGGGACGCGATTTCCGCGGCAGCAAGGCCGACCAGGCCGCCGCGATGGCCTACTGCAAGGCCCTCATCGACCAGGCCGTCATCCTTGGCTGCCCGTCCCTCATCGGTCCCGTCTACTCCGTCGTGGGCAAGGCCGACGCCGTCGAACCCGCCCAGCAGAAGGTCGAATGGGCGCTCGTCGTGAAGAACCTCAAGGTACTCTCCGCCTACGCCGCCAAGAAGGGCGTCACCATCTGCGTCGAGCCCCTGAACCGCTTCGAGACCGACTTCCTCAACACCTGCGACCAAGGCCTGCGCCTGATCAAGGCGGTCGGCTCCCCCGCGCTGAAGCTCCACCTCGACACCTTCCACATGAACATCGAGGAGAAGGACCAGGCCGCCGCCATCCGCAAGGCCGGCAAGCTCCTCGGCCACTTTCACGCCTGCGGCAGCGACCGCGGGACCCCCGGTGGCGACCACATCGCGTGGCCGTCGATCGTGAAGGCGCTGCGGTCCGTCGGCTACAAGGGCGATGTCGTCATCGAGTCTTTCACCACCGACGTGAAGGTCATCGCCCGCGCCGCCGCCATCTGGCGCAAGATCGAACCCCGCCGCAACGACATCGCGGTGAAGGGCCTGAAGTTCCTGCACCGTTCGTTCCGCTGAGTTCACGCGGCTCCGTCCGGTTCGGACGGAGCCCGCGGCCGGGGATCGGCGCGGCAAGCCGGTGTAGGCGGAACAAGGCGGCGGGAGCCCGCCATCGGCCTGCGACGGCCGTTTCCGTCGCGCGATCAAGGATACACGAGCTCCGCGCGCCATCGGTCGCTCGACCGATGGGGAGCAGCGGCACCACCGTTGACCTGACGCCGGCGGGCTTCGACAAAAGGATGCCGATGCGTCCCTTGTCGTTCTCCCCCAGCGCCCCATCGATTGCAGCGGCCCGCGGCCCCGGTCGGCGGGGCACGGATAAAACCGCTTCCCGGATTCCGCGCGGAGGACATCCGTTCAACATCCTCGCGGTGGACGACGAACCCGACTACGTGGATGTTCTGCGCGAGGCGCTCAAGCCCGACGGCGCCACCGTGATCGACACCGCGGACGGCGACGAGGCCTTGCGCCGGGTCGCCGACGGCGAAGTCGAGATGGTCCTGCTCGACGATCCGATGCGGAAGGTGGACGGATTCGAGACCTGCCGCCAGCTGCGGACGCTGCCCGCGGGACGCACAATCCCCATCTTCATGCTGACGTCCGAAGAGGACGAGGCGAGGCGCCGGCGCGCCTTCGCCTGCGGCGCGAGCGACTGCATGCACAAGATCGCCGCGCTGCCCGAACTTCTCGCGAAGATCCGCGTGTACCGGGAGATCACCATCCTCCAGCGCCAGTTGGCCGCGGAGAACCGCCGGCTGAAACAGGAGATCGAGGTCCGCGGCGACCTTGAGCGCGTGCTCGTTAACTCGCTCGACCGCGCCCTGGTGCTGGTGAACGCGCGGGGCCAGATTCTCTTCCAGACCCAGTTGGCCACGACGCTGCTCTTCAAGCATCTGCCGTCCCATGATCGCGGGATGCTCCCCAGCGAGGAGGCCCTGAAGCTCACACCCTTGCGGCTGCGCCGCTTCCAGGATCGGGAGGGAACCCCCGACATCAGCGTCCTCTTCATCGAGGAGCAACGGCCCGAGCCCGGTCCGAAGGATCTGATAGCCCTTGGACTCACCCCGCGGGAGGCCGAGGTGCTTTTTTGGATCAGCCAGGGCAAGACCAACCCCGAAATCGCGCTGATCATCGGCGCGGCCCGGAGGACCGTCGCGACACACGTCGAGCACCTGCTGGCCAAGCTCGAGGTGGAAAACCGCGCCTGCGCCGCATTGATCGCGGTCGACCGGCTCCGAGCGGCGATCGGGATCTGAGAGAAGGCTTCGCCTGCCCCACGGCAACGGCCGGAGGCTGAACCGGCGACGCCGCGCACCCGGCCTGAGACCGGGGTTGCCGGACGGCGGAGGGCCATGCTCTCTGGTCGGAACCCTCCCGCCTTCTACCCATGCCCTTCCCGCACGCCTTCTCACGAATTCACGCGCTGCTGCTGCCGCTGGTGTTGCTCGCCACGGAGCGAGCCTCCGCCGAACCCGCGGCCGGCTACTACCGATTCCCCTCCATCCACGGGGACAACGTCGTGTTCACCGCGGAGGGTGATCTTTGGCGTGTTTCCGCGCAGGGTGGAGTTGCCCAAAGGCTCACCACGCACCCCGGACAGGAAACGAACGCCTCCCTCTCCCCAGACGGCAAATGGATCGCTTTCTCGGCGCAGTATGAGGGCCCCGTCGAGGCTTACGTCATGCCGTTCACCGGCGGCCTGCCGAAACGAATCACGTTTGACGGCGAGAGCGCCGCGGTGCGCCGCTGGACCCCGGACGGCCGCGTGCTCGTCAGCACGTTCGCCGAGTCCACGCTGCCCAACCGCCAGCTCGTCGCGATCACACCGGCTAACCTGGCTCGTTCGGTCGTTACTCTCGCCCAGGCCGACGAGGGCTCCTACGACGAAGCCGGCAACCTGTACTTCACCCGCCTCTCCGCCCAGAGCAGCCATGCCAAGCGCTACGTCGGAGGCACCGCCCAAAACCTGTGGCGCTTCCCGGCCGGCGGCACCGAGGCTGTTCCGTTGACCGCCGATCACGCCGGCACCAGCAAGTCGCCGATCTGGTGGAGCGGCCGGCTCTATTTCGCCACCGATCTCGACGGCCACATGAACATCTGGTCGATGCTTCCCGACGGATCCGACCGGCGCCAGCTCACGCGTCACACCGATTTCGGCGTGCGTTTTCCCGCCGGCCAAGGCGGTCGGATCGTGTACCAGAACGGCGCCGACTTGTGGCTCCTCGACACGGCCTCCGGCCGCAACGCGGTGATACCGATCACACTCGCGTCAGATTTCGACCAGACCCGCGAGAAGTGGGTCGACAAGCCCATCGATTACCTGAGCAGCCACGCGATTTCTCCGAACGGCGACCGCGTGGCCCTGACCGTGCGTGGCCAGGTCTTCGTCGCCCCCTCGGGCCCGGGCCGGCTTGTCGAAGCCTCGCGTCAGAGCGGCGTCCGCTACCGCCAGGCTTCGTTCCTGCCCGACGGCAAGTCGCTACTCGCGTTGTCCGACGAGTCCGGAGAAGTGGAGTTCTGGCAAATGCCGGCCAACGGCGTCGGCCCCCGCAAACAACTCACGCGGGACGCTGCGACGCTGCGCATGGCAGGCCTGACCTCACCCGACGGAAAGTGGATCGCCTACGCGGAACGCGACCAGGAACTGTGGGTGCATGAGATCACGACCGGCCAGGCTCGCCGCGTCGCGAAGTCGCCCGCCACCGACTTCGACAATGCTGATCTGGAGTGGTCCCACGACAGCCGGTGGCTCGCGTACGTGATGTCACCCAACCGCAGCGGCCTCAGCCGTGTTTTCGTTTACAGCCTCGAAGACGATAAGAGCACCGCGGTCACCAGCCCGCGCGCCGCGAGCGCCAACCCGGCCTGGAGCCCTGACGGGACGTGGTTGTACTTCACGTCCGAGCGAAATCTCGAGTCGACTGTCGGCTCTCCCTGGGGAAATCGGCAACCCGAGCCGTATTTCGACAAGGTCGACAAGATCTACCAGATAGCGCTCACCGCCGACCAGCGTCGCGCGCCCTTCGACCCGGTCGACGAGTTGAACACTGCCGAGGCGGATAAGCCCGCTCCGACCCCGTCGCCAATTCCCGCCAAGGAGGAGCCGAAGGCGGCGAACGCGGACAACAAGCCGACCGAGACCAAGGACGCGACGCCAGTCGCCGCGAAAACCGCCCCTAAGGCCGGCGCACCCAAGGATGCCAAGCCCGCCGTGGTGAAGATAGACTTCGCGGGCATTGAAACGCGTCAATGGGAAGTTCCAGTC
>SXGQ01749999.1_pt1 | contig 21719 bp, 21 predicted proteins | sample 3178371 | NCBI WGS metagenome assembly SXGQ01 (sample SAMN11356859, study PRJNA531348) | freshwater metagenome | isolation source: freshwater sample F1-20 | place: China: Fuxian Lake, Yuxi | collected 2017-12-25 | reverse complement strand
TTCCTTGCGCTGGATGCATTGAACTTTGGTTGGGTAGCCCATGATCATAATCTAGTCATATAACTAGATTTATTGTCAAGCATCACCTGCTATGAAACTAGTCGGGCGCCAAACTTCAGGGGACGCCTCTCCGAGGCGTCCCCGATTTGCCGACCGGTTCGCTCCCTCAAATCGGACGGCTCGGAGAGCCGTCCCTACCGCTTCAAACCCCAGCTTTAAAACTTAAACCCCATCTTCTTGAGCTCACCGTCGAGCTGCCACGCCCGCGCACGCGGTACCGCGAGCATTCCGGCGCGATCCAGCATCGCCCCGTTCGGCACACTCCGGATGTTGATCCGCGCCGCCACCTCGGACTTCATGCCCAAGCCCTCGACGAGCTGCGGCCATTTTACTTTTTTGTCTTTGATCACCTTGTCGACCGCTTGGCGTTTCTCGGCGGGATCCAGATTCACACTTACGATTTCAACCCGCTCGCGCTGCTCGAAATACTTGTCCTTGAGCGCATCGAATTCTTTCACCGACGCTTCGTTGTCGACGCTCCAATAGTGCAGGAAAACCGCCTTCTTGCCCCGCAACGCCACCGCATCGAACGGCTTTCCGTCGACCGAGGCGAACTTCAAATCAAACGGCGTTTTGCGCACTTCCATGATCCGAAGTTCGTCAGTCGCCCGCGACGCCAGCGTCTTGTTTTTGTGGTCCTTGAGTTGAGTCACCAGCTTCTCGGCCATGGCCGGACTCCGCCCTTTGATCACCTCGACGAAATTCATTTCTTGGTCGGCGATGAAACGGTCTCCGCCCGGCTGCGCCGCCAACGCGTCGATCTTCTCCCGCGCCGCCTCGAGAGAATCCTTATCGCCGATCAACCGCGCCTGCGCGTTTGCATTGGCCGCGGCCAACGCCATCACCGCCGCTTTGCCATCATCGTCCGTGGCCGACTGCCGGGCGTTGATGATCGCGAAATTCAGCTGTGAAAACCAAACGTCGCGCAAAGGGAGGAGTTTCCGGTCGTTGATGCCCTGCGCCACGTCGCCGAGCTTACCGACCACGGTGCCCGCCCGCCGGTTTTTCGGATACTGCGCCAGCAGCGGCACGCCGCTCTTGATCAATTGGTCGAAACGCTCCGGCGAGGGCACCGCGCCCGGCTGGTCACGGAGTTTGAAGAATGCATCGAAGGCGGCCTCGGCGACCGGATCGGAGGCCGGAGCCGCAGCCTTGGCGGACGCCGCCGCCGGCGCCTGGGCCAAAAGCGCAGGGCAGACCGAGACGAGCGACGAGAGAATCAGAACACGGAATAACGAATGGGTAATCATAGGGGATGGGGAAAAATAAACCAACGGGGTGAAACCTAACGCTAAGCCACGGTGCACAAATTCTTCCCGCCGAGAAGCCCGAATCCGCCTCAATGAGGACATGACCGCTGTCGGCCTGCGCCCTTCCACATAAAACCTACGCAAGGCCAACCGCGCCGGCCCTGCTCCCGCTTCGGCTTCCCTCAGCTATGGTGAAGAAGTTGAATGTTAGCTTTCCGCCGGCAACGTTGCCTATTATCTGACTCGCTTCTCGCACCCGGCCGAGAAACGACGCCCTGCGGTCGCCGACACCGGGCTTGCCGAAACTACCGCGGCAATTACGCTACCCCCATGAGTTTTGCCGACCTAAAACCGCAGATGGCTCAGCTACCCCACGAAGACATGTTGCAGGCTTTGGCTTTTCTCAAAAGCCGTCTGCGCGCGGACACGCCCGAAAACCGGGCGGAACTCTCCCGTCGCCACGCCGAAATGGACGCCGGTCACAAAGTCAACTGGGAAGATTTAAAACGACAACTCGGGCTCGAATAACCGGCGATGCCCTATCGCTTGGTATTGAATGAAGACGCTGCGCGTTTCCTCGTGCAGGCCAGCCGACCCGCGCAACGCCGTTTAAACGTGGTGCTGGACGACTTGAAGACCTCACCGTTTCGTTTGGGCGATCTGCAAGAACTCGACGAGGAGGGTCGTGAAAATGAAATCCTCGCGATCGGCAATTGGATGGTCACCTATTGGACCGATCACGCCGCACGAGAAATTCGCGTGACCCGGCTCGAAAGCACGGACGAAGGCCGTTGACCCGCTCCGACAGGGGACGGGAAAGCAGGCAAATTTTGCACTTTGCACTCGCGGGCCGCGAGCGGCGCCCACGCGCTATTGGCATGTGTCGTCCCGAGTGCCTCGTTGATACGAGATCTACGGCCTGATAAGGCGTTTTGATCGCGACATCGACAACGCAAGCAAGCCCGATGACATCGCCGACCGGAGCGAGCAAACCGGAACAGTGCGGACCGTCCTGAGTTTCTCGTCAGCCGAGCAACCGCTTTACCGCCGCCGACGCGGCTCCTTCCCGTTCCACGCCTTCTCCCGCAATCTCTACCCAAGGCCGACCCCGCCCCACCATCGCCTCCCGCCACACCCGCCGCACCATCGCCCGTCCGGCCTCATCCGGAAAACAACGCTGCGGGTCCTCCGCCCAAGCCAGATCGGTGTCACAGAACAAAAACAAATCGGTCGCCCGCACCCGCGCTTCCGCCTCGGCGCGCACCCAATCCGGACATTTTCCGGGAAACAACAGGTCATTCCACAGCACGCACGTGAGCAGATCGGTGTCGCAGATCACCACCTGCCGCGCCCGCTCGGCCGCGCGATCCTCACTCGCCATCTGCCCGAGCGCGATCGTTCCCAAATCCTCCGCCGCGATCTTGCCGTCCTTCACTTCCCAAAACTCCCGCACAAATTCCTCCGCCCACGGCTCTCCGATGTGCCCGGCCAGACTCCGCGCCAAGGTCGTCTTCCCCGTGGACTCCGGTCCGAAGACCACCACGCGCTTGACGTGGCCTCTCATGCACGCGCCTTCGTTTTCACCGCACCGGCTTCGCGCCGTTCCGCCAGCCACCACGCCCGCCACCCAAGCAAGCCCAGCACCAGATAAACTCCGAAAAGCAACGCCGTGAACGCCAGCTCGGCGCTGAAATAAGCCGGGATCGCCACCAGATTCGCCGCCGTAAAGAACGCCCAGTTCTCAATCTGCTTCCGCGCTTGCAACACTTGTCCCGCCACCTGCGCCATCGCGATAAACGCATCGCGCCAGGGCATCACCGCATCCGTCCAGCGCCGCGCCGCCAACGCCCAAATCACCGTGGCCATCACCACCAATATTCCGACCCACACCCGCCCCGACCACGCCAGCCGCGTCACCGGCAATTCCTTCACACGGCCGCCATCGCCCCGGTCATTCGCCCGGGTCCAGTTCCACCAGCCCCAACCCAGCGCCCCAAAAAAGAAAACCTGCAGAGCCGCATCGGCATAAAATTTCGCCCCGAAAAACAAAACTCCCTGCACCGTCACCGCCACCAGCCCCACCGGAAACGCCCACAGCGAGCGTCGCACCATCAGCACCACGCCCGCGATGCCCAGCGCCAGATTCACCCGGTCCAGCAGCGAAGCTCCGGCCAATCCTGCCCAAATTCCCTGCGCGATCTCGCCCATCATCAGTTCTGCTTCGCGCCTTTCATCGCCGGGAATGCCTCAACGTTCATCGCCTTGATTCGCGTCTCTTCGCGTCCACTCGCGGGCCAAACTCCCCGGTTCATTTGTTGCCCGCAACAAACGCTTCCATCGCCTCCCGCGTGATCGTGTGCCGCGCCGCACACCGCGGACACCGGATCTCGATCATTTCATCTTCGCCAAAAAGTCCCGCCGCACCGCTCCGCATCGTCGGCGCCAGCACCTCCATCAATTTCGCCTGATTGCAGCCGCAGTGCCACCGGCACACCCGTTTCTCCAAAAAACCCAACGACTCCGTCGTCGCCAAGGTCTTCGCACCTTCGGCCGTCAGCGTCTTCAACCATGCCAGATCGCAGTCCGGATGCTCCGTCACCATGGCGAACTCCTCCTCGCCCACCTCAAAAAATCGCGCCACCCGTTGCTCGCTTTGTTCGTAGAACTTTTCCGCCGCCGCCACCGGGTCCGCCCCGGAGAACGTCACCGCGCTGCGGCGCTTCTCCCCGCGCCCGCGCACCACGTCGGAGTAAAATATATTCTCCGGCAGCGCCTTTACGTTCTCGTCAAAGATCCGTCCTGTCACCGTCCCCGTTTCATTGTCACCCGTAAGAAACAGGTTCACGCGCGGCTCCTGGAAATTGATCGTCCACGCCGTAAGTTCGTTCCTCGGCCGCGACGCCGTGTGCAGGACAAACGCCACCAGCGCCCGCTTGAACAACGCATCATGCTCCGGCGCCGGCTTCATCGCGTTCGCCCCGAGGTGCAGGTAGTAATCGACGAACAGCGCCCCGAACTCCGCCCGCGCCACCATCGCGTTTCGTCCGCGCACAAAGTGGGTGGCGACCTCGGTCCCTGCATCGGCCAGATTCGGCGGTGTCGTGGATGGCATCGCTGCGACAGTCCCCCGATTCTTCGCGATGTCCAGCCCGTCCCTGCGCCAACGCCCAACTCCATTGGCTTTACCCCGAGCCCGTTCTCGCCAACAAACTCCGGCCTCTCTTGAGCGCTCCCGTTTCCCTCCCTCTCTCCGTCGTCATCGTCGCCAAAAACGAGGCGGCCAACCTTCCGCGTTGCCTCGCCAGCGTCCGCGGCTGGACCGCCGGGGTCGTCGTCGCCCTCAACGCCACAACCGACGCCTCCGAAGCCCTCGCGCTCGCCGCCGGCGCCCAGGTCCACCACCTTCCTTGGCAGGGTTTCCGCGACACCAAAAACGCCGCTCTCGCTCTCGCCCCCCAGCCCTGGGCGCTCTGCCTCGACGCCGACGAGGAGGTCTCCCCCGCCCTTCGCGCCGAGCTCGTCGCATTCTTCGCCCGGCCCGATCACGCGACGTTTGCCGGCGCGCGTTTCCCAAGGAAGGTCTGGTTCCTCGGTCGCTGGATCACCCACGGCGATTGGTATCCCGATCTCAGCTTGCGCCTCGTCCACCGCGCCCGCGCCCGTTGGGGCGGCGATCAATTCGTCCATGAAAAGATGGAGTGCGACGGCCCGGTCGCGACCTTGCGCGGCGATTTGCTTCACCACTCGTTCCCCACGCTCTCCAGTCACGTCGCGAAGATAAATCCCTTCGCCGACCTCTTTCTGCAACAGCATCAGGCGCGCGGCACCCGCTTCTCCGTCGCCGCCGCCGTCGCCCGCCCGCTCTGGCGCTTCGTCCGCGCCTACGTTTTCAAGCTCGGCTTCCTCGACGGTTTCCCCGGCTTCTACATCGCTTGGGCCACCGCCTTCGGCGCGTTCGTCCGCTACAGCCGTCTCTACGAGGCCGAGCACCGGTCCCCGCCTTCCGATGGCTGAGGAACCCCATCCCTTCAGTCGTCTGGCCGAGGAACTCGTCGGAGATTTCCGCGGCATCCCGTTTGACGAACCCCGTCGCTCCAAAAAGCGCCCGACCCAGCCCTTGGCCGGCCTCGTTGAATCGATCCTGACCCAACACCAGATCGGCCGTGACTCCGCCGAGCATACCATCCGTGCACACTGGCCGGCCTTGGTCGGCGTCGCGAATGCCTCTTACTCCCACGCCGTTCGCATCGAACGCGAGAAGCGCCTGGTCGTCCACGTCGCCCACTCCGTTGTCCGCAACGAACTGTTCATGCACCGCGCCGAAATCGTCGTCCGTATCCAAAAGCTCCCCGGTTGCGCCGGCATCAAAGAACTCAACCTCCGCGCGGGCTAACCGCGTCACGGCCGCCCAACCGACATTACTTTTCTACGCCCTGACTGGGGTCAAAAACCTTCAACTGCAATGCCGCTGGGGCGTGGCGCATCTGAGGGGCCGGCAATTGGGGTTGGCCGAGGAGACGTTTATGGGCCGGTGCGACTCGTTCACCGAGGTCCTCGGTTTGAAAACGCCGCAGGTTTTGGCGGCGGCCTTGTGCGGCAAATGATGTTACAATTTGCAGCCGCGATGCAGTCTGGCGTGGACAACTCATACGAGACTTGCAGGGTTATTCACAAGTTACTCCTAACCGATGGAAAACCTTAAAGGGGCGAAAGCCTCAAGTCAGAGGAACCGGGTGGTGATCAAAGTTAAGACCTTCGTGCTCGACACGAATGTTCTCCTTCACGACCCCGAATCGATTTTCAAGTTTCAGAACAACAACCTCGCGATCCCGGTCGAGGTACTTGAAGAGCTCGACGGCATCAAGGGCGAGCAGTCCACCGAGCGCGGGCGCAATGCGCGACGGGTCCACCGCATCCTGCAGGAACTTTTGCCCGACTCCCGCTCAATGCTGGAAGGCGTGAAACTGGAGAACGGCGGGACGCTCTCCATCATCATCAATCCGTATCTTTCGGATCCTTCACGCCACTCCGCGTCGATGGATCGCCTGCGGGCAATCCTCCCCGATCTTTCCAAGAAGGATAACCGCATCATCGCGGCGGCGTTGTTTGTGCAGGAGCAAAACGAACCGCCCACGATCCTCGTGACCAAGGATGTGAACGTGCAGCTAAAGGCGCGGGCGGTCGGGCTGGAGTCCGAGGATTACCTGAACGACAAAGTGCCTGAGACCGACGAAGAGCTCAGCTACCGCGATATCCCCCTTTCGCTCTATGAATTGCAGCGCTTCTGCTCCGAGGGCTATTTCGACCTCGGCGCCGTCGGCGGCGAACCGCTTTTCCTCAACGAATATGTGCTGCTCCGCTCGGAGGAAGGGAAGACGATGCCCGCGCGCTACTACGGCGACGGCCAAGTGCGCCGGCTGAAAATCCCCGATTTCGTCAAGGCCCCGGGCGGCATTCCCATCCGGGCCCGCAACCTCGAACAGCAATTTTTCATGGACGCGCTGCTCGACGACAGCATCCACATTTTGACCTGCTACGGCAAAGCCGGCACGGGCAAAACGCTGCTTTCGACCGCCTGCGCGCTTTATCAGACGCACGACGACCATTCGAAATACGACGGGCTTTCAATCTCCCGGCCGGTCATCGCCCTCGGCAAAGACATCGGGTTTCTGCCGGGCACGTTGGAGGAAAAGATGCGCCCTTGGCTTCAGCCCTACCACGATGCCTTGGAGGTGCTCGTGCCGTCGAAGCCGCCCAAAGAGCCGCAGTTCGCGACCAAGAAAGTGTCCAAGAAAAAACACGGGAAGCACGAAGCTCACTTCCACGCCCAGATGAATTCGCCGCAACCCAGCCATGTGAGCCACCACGGCGGCAACGGGCACCACGGCCCGGCCGTGAAGCCCTATGAGCGTTTGCTCAAGAGCGGCCTGGTCGAGATCGAGGCGCTCGCCTTCATCCGCGGTCGTTCGATCGCGCGCCGGTTCTTCATCCTCGACGAAGCCCAACAGCTCACGCCGCACGAAGTGAAGACGGTGATCACCCGCATCTCCGAGGGTTCAAAAATTGTGCTGATCGGCGATCCGTCCCAGATCGACAATCCTTACGTGGACGCACGAAGCAACGGACTCGTTTATTGCCACAATCGCATGAAGGGCCAGGGCCTCGCGGCGCACGTGAAATTGACAAAGGGTGAACGCTCCAAGCTCGCCGAGCTCGCGGCGGATCTGCTCTGAGGCCAGCAGGCCAATCGGCCGGCGCTGCGGCTAAAAAAATTGCTCAGGGTACTCCGCGGCTCCCAACACCCGTTGCGGCCCGGGTCGGTCGGATAACGCAAATGACCCGCCGGGGCTCAGGCCGTCTGCCGCGAAGCGAAAAGACTGACCTCGCCGCGACGCAGAGCGACGATCTCCATCGCGCCGGCGAAGAGGCCGGTGAAGAGCAGATCGCTCACGAGGGAATTGCGAAAAAACACGAGCGTGGGTGGAAAGCCGGGCAGCCCCACCGTCATCGCCTGCCACCAACCGGCGGCGGTCCGGGCATAAGCGACATCGCCCAGCCACGAGGCGGTGTTGGTGACCAAGTAAAAGAAGAGCGCACCGCCGAGAGCGCCGTTTAGGAGATTCAACCAGCTGCGGCGCGACGCCACGAAAAGGCCGAGCCCGAGGGCGGCAGCGAAACAAAGGAGCCGGAGCACGGCACCGCCAGCCGTCCATTCGTAACCGAACTCCGTGGCGTAAAAACGATCGATGTAGAGATCGGTGAGACAGAGCGCAGCGAAGGGCGCGAGCTGTTGCCAACGGCTGCGGAAGTAAACGCCACCGCAGAAGGCGAGCGCCATGAGCGGCGAAAAATTGCTGAGAGCCGGCTCTTGCAGGGCGATCAGGCGCCAACCGGCGGCAAGAACAAGGAGAACAAGGGCGAAGGGCATGCCCGCAGATTCCACCGGGCGAGCGCCGATGAAAAGCAGTTTCTCGCGGACGCGCGCGCCCGCTTATTGCTCGGCTTGCCGGGCAAGCAGCCAGAGGAGGTCGGCGAGGCGATTGGTAAACTGGCTCAATTCCGGGCGCACGGTGCGGCCGTGGGCCGGAAGGGCGTGGAGCCGGCGTTCGGCCCGTCGGGCGGTGACCCGGGCGGTATCGAAAGCCGAGCCAAGGGCGGTCGCACCCGGCGTGGCCCAGCCGTCAAATTTTAGGCCGCGCGCCTCCAGCACACCGACCGCCTCATCGAGCTTGGTCACATCGGCACCGGTGATCTTTGAGAAGTTCGAATCCGCGTAGCGGACGCGGTCGCTCTCGGCGCAGGCGAGCTCTCCCATCAACGCCACAAGATTGTGCTGCAGGCCGGTAATGAATGCGCGCAGGTCGGAATCGACGAGCAACGGCTTGATCGCGCCGAGGGCGACGTTGAGTTCGTCGAACGCGCCGACGGCCTCGATCTGAGGGTGGTCTTTCGGCACCCGTTGGCCGTAAAGCAGGCCGGTGGTCCCTTCGTCGCCGGTGCGGGTTACGATGGAGCCGGCCATGGAACGTGCTTAGGGCGTGATGCGCCGCGCCGCCAGCTGGGCTCGCAGACACAGTTCGGCCGACTTGAAGGCGTGCGCCTGGGTCATCGCATTCTCGGTGCGGTTCAGGCAGTCGAGGATGAGCTGACCGAAGAACTTGAAACCCACTTTACCGGCGACCTCGAGGTGCTGCTCGCCCTTGTCATCGACGATGTAGACGTGATCGCCCGTTTTGTCGCGGCCCACGTCGACGTATTTGCGCAGCTCGATATAGCCCTTGGTGCCGAGGATGACCATGCGCCCATCGCCCCACGTGCTGAGTCCGGCGGGGTTGAGCCAGTCGACCCGGATATAGTTCGACGTGCCATTGTTGCCGAGCAGGGAGGCCTCGCCGAAATCTTCGAGTTCGGGATAGTCCGGGTTGTTGAAATTGCCGACGGCAGCTTGCGTGACCGTGGCATCGGTGGCGCCGGTGAACGTGAGGAATTGCTCGAATTGATGGCTGCCGATGTCGCACAAGATGCCGCCGTATTTGGCCCGCTCGTAGAACCACGCGGGGCGGGCGGCGGGATTGCCGATGCGGTGCGGCCCGAGGCCGAGCACTTGCACGACCTTGCCGATGGCACCGCCGGCGACGAGCTCGGTGGCGAACATGGCGGATTCGACGTGGAGCCGTTCGCTGAAATAGACGGCGTATTTCTTGGCGGTGCGGGCGACCACGGCTTTGGCCGCGTCGAGCTGCTCGAGAGACGTGAACGGAGTCTTGTCCGTGAAGTAATCCTTGCCGGCCTCCATCACGCGGCAGCCAAGCGGGCCGCGATCAGAGGGGACGGCGGCGGCGGCGACCATGTGCACGGCGCCATCGGCGAGGATCTCATCGAGCGAGCGGGCAACTTGGACCTGAGGATATTTTGCCCGGAAGGCTTCCACTTTCTTTACGTCGGGATCGTAGACCCACTTCAAATCGGCGCCGGCTTCGAGCAGACCGTTGCACTGGCCGTAGATGTGGCCGTGGTCGAGGTGGACGGCAGCGAAAGTGAATTCGCCGGGTTTGACCACCGGACTTGGTTTGCCCTGCGGTGCGTATGACATGCCGTCGGCTTTTTGGCTCATGGGTGTGGATAGATATAGATCGGAGGAAGCGGAGAAAATGGAAGTTCGCGGGCCCGCGGGGCCGCGCTATTTGGCAGCCGCCTTCGTGGCGAGCGCGAGGGCTTTGACGGCTTCGTCGATTTTGGCGTAAGTTTTCTTCGTCATCTGGTCGATAAAAAGCACGCCCGCAAGGTGGTCGGCCTCGTGCAGGATGCAGCGCGCAAGCAGTCCGTTGCAGATCAAAGTATGGGGCACGCCGTTCTCGTCCTGGAACTTCACCGCAATTTCTTCGGGGCGCTTAACATCGCCGCGGATTTCGGGAAACGAGAGACAGCCTTCCTCGACGATTTCGTTCGGGGTGTCTTTGGCGATGGTGATGACCGGGTTGGCGATGATCATCGGCATGAAAAGCGAGAGCGGCGGATGAGCTCCGTCGAGCAGCCAGTCGAAGTCTTCTTCGGACTCGCGCAAATCCACGACACAGAGTTGCCGCGCCGCGTTCACTTGCTGGGCGGCGAGGCCGATGCCGCCGGCCTCATGCATCGTTTCGATCATCCCGCGGGCGAACGCCCGGAGTTCGGCGTCAAAAACGGCGATCGGTTCGCCTTTTTTTCTCAAAATGGGATCGTTGTAGTGAACTAATCGCAGAGACATGGGTCGATGAGAACTACAACCGTGATTTCCGACCCGGCTGCCCGCAAATATATACTTCAATTAACATGAGCGTGACGCCCCTCAGTCGCATCCTGCCCGCCGCGGTCGGTTTGGCGGTAGCCGGCGTGGTCGTGGGAATTGCCGCTTGGATGTTGCCGGTCAACCTGAGGTCCGTGAGTCCGGCCTTGTTGAAGAGTGCGGGTGCGGGCACGCCTACGGTGGCGGCCTTGGGCCGGGATCTGGTTGATTTGGAACGCATCGGACCGGCTTCGCAGCTGCTGGCGGCGGCGAAAATCGTCAATGACCCCCGCGCCCCGGCGCTGGAGCGTGCGATTGAGGCATTTGCGCTGCGGCAACCGGCGCTGATCGCGTGGGGCGGTTGGGATGCGGCGCTCGATCCGCTGTTCAACCTTCGCTCGGGTCCAGCCCGGGGCGCGAGCACGCCGGTTCTCACCTTCCTCATCCCGGCGGCCGCGCGGGAAAAACTTCGCGATTATCTCGGGAGTTCCGCCTCGCTGGGCGTGCAGGCGATCATGGGCCTGCGCGAGCTTACGGCCACGGGGCGGTTCGTGCCGGCGACGCGCCCGGGCGGTCAGCCGCTGGAAGCGTTGCTGCTGCTCACGGCGTTACTCTACCAAGGCGAACACCTCGCACCGTCATTGCAGCGCGAAGTGCGCGGCCTCGCCGAGGCGGCCGTTTTGAGGAAAGACTTGAGCGAACTCGAACCGTTCCTGATGGATCTGCTTTCCCTCGGCCGCCGGCTCGATTGGGCGCAACTTTCCGAACTGCTGCGCCGCACCGAGGACACCAAGACCGCCGGAGCCTTCGCCCACTTGGCCCGAGTGGCGCCGGCGCAATTGCCGATCATGTATACCGCGGCGCTCTTTTCGGATTCCGCCGACAAGGTCGCTTCTTACCTCATCCACTATGGCAAAGCCGGGGCCGAAGATCTCGAACTCACCCTCACGCTCGGTCAGGGCGCGGTGCGTCTCTTGCTCGCCCGCCAAGTTCCGGTCAACCGCGCCGGGGGCAAGACGGCGGGGGCGTGGGGCGATTTCGCGCTGGCGCACCCCCAGGTCACGCTCGGGTTGAAGTATCTCGGATTCCTGATCGGCGCCTACTTGATTCTGCGGGGTCTGAACCGCTTCGTCGGCCGCGCTTCAGCCGACGGCTTGCCGCCCGCCGCTCTGCCCCAGGTGCGCGCCGGGGTGCTTGCGTTGTTTTTCGCCGCGTTGCTCGTCATCGGCACCGAGCCCTTTCTGCTCAAGGCCGCGCCGGCCTCCGAATATCAGTTGCGGTTAAACTTGCCCGTTTTGGTCGCGGTCACACCGGCAACCGAAGTCACTTCTCAACCCACCCTCACTATGGATTCCTCCACCCTCCTCTCCATCGGCCTGTTCGCTTCGCTGCAGGTCGCGATGTATATCTTCTGCCTCGTCAAAATCCGGGAAATCGCCGGGCAAAATCTGCCGCCGCTCACCCGTCTCAAGCTGCTCGAAAACGAGGAAAACCTCTTCGACGGCGGCCTCTACCTCGGGATCGGCGGCACCGCGACCGCGCTGGTGCTGCAGGTGCTCGGGGTCATCGAGCCAAATCTGCTCGCGGCGTATTCTTCCAACTTGTTCGGCATCGTGTGCGTGGCGCTCGTGAAGATCCGGCACGTGCGGCCGATCAAGCGTGAGCTCATCGTCGCCAGCCAAGCCGAGACCAACGTGTCGTCATGAACCGGACGCTGCTCCTCATCATCTGCGATTTTCTCCTGCTGAACCTGCTCGCGCTCACGCGTTGGGAGAAAGCCGAGCCGGCGAGCGCCAAGCAGCCACCCGTGCCCGAGCTCAGCGCCAACGCCGCCACCAAGGACCAGGATCTCGTCGCCGCCATGCGCGAATCGCTCGTCGACGAAAAATCGGCCCGCGACCAACTCGCGGAAAAACTCTCCGCCACCGACGCCAACCTCGCCGCGCGCGAACAGGCGCTCGCCCAAGCCCAGTCCGAAAAAACCCGGCTCGCCAACCAACTGGTCGCGACCGAGCAAACCGCCGCCCAGCTCGGCCAAAAAGTGGCCGCCGCCGCCGAGCAAGCGACGTTGACCGCGGCGCAGCTCGCCCAGCTTCAACGCGAACTCGAGGAGAAACGCGCCGAAGCGGAACGCCAGAAACTCGCCGTCGCCGCGCTCGAGCAACAACAGTCCGCGGCCCGCAAACAGATCGAGGGCCTCACCGTCGCCGTGATCGTGGGCGAACAGGAAAAGAAGACGCTCCGCGATCAAGCCGACACGCTCAAAACCCAAGTCGAGGCCGAGCGCTCCGAACGTATCAAGGTGCAGGAGACGACCGTAAAGCTCGCCGCCGGCGTCGGCCAACTCGCCGAGAAATCGACCGAACTCACGAGGGAGATCCGCGACAACCGGCCGATCAACGCCAACGTGCTTTTCAACGAGTTTCTCGCGAATCGGGTGACGACAAATTTCTCGGCCTTTCGCAAGGGCTTCCTCGGGCCGGTTAACCGCGCGAAAGAAACCAAACTCGTGCTGGTGCAAGCGGGCGCGCAGACCTACGCGTTGACCCATATTGAGGAAACCGTGTTTTCCTATTTCGAAATCGGTTCGGATTGGACGAAGCTCGGCGTAACTTTTCCGCGCGCGGCCGCCGCCGGGCCGGTGCCGGGATTCTCGGTCTTGGCCGCCGATCCGCGCGTCGTCGCGATCCCGGTCGACGCCGCGCAGGCCGCCGCACTCGGAGTCAAAATCTACACCCTCGCGAGCGAGCCGTTTAAGTTTCCCGAAGCCGTGCTGATCAGCGGTGGGGGCGAGGGCTACGGCGAAGTTGCCTTCCAACTCGACGCGGCTCAACCGGGCTACGTGCGCGTCGACAATCGGCTGTTGAAGCGCCTCTTCGGCACGTTCGCGCCGTCGCGCGGCGATCTCGTGCTGAGCAAAACCGGCGAGTTACTTGGGATCATGGTGAACCGCGATTACTGCGCGCTGGTAAAGGATTTTTCTCCGCGCACGACGTTTCGCGCCGGCGACGATACAACGGCACAGAGCACCGGTGCGGTCTTGGACAGCTTGGTGGCCCACGTGAAGGCGCTGCCGCTGGGTCTGCAGTAGAGCAGTCGTCCGTTGCCGACGGGTGCTGGGATTCTTGACCTAAGTTGCCGGGGACGACGGGCCGTGTTTTGGGAGATAGCCAAACGAGCGCGAGTGCGTATGGATTTACGCCGATGAACCGTGCGCCAGATATTTTGTGGATCGTGACGACGCAGTGGCGCGCGTCGGCGTGCGGCTACGCGGGAGACGTGAATGCGCGGACGCCGTCGCTCGATGCACTCGCGGCGCGGAGTGTGAACTATGCGCAGGCGGTGACGCCGCACCCGTTTGGACCGTTCGCGCGGGCGGCTTTGCTGACGGGCGTGCGTTCGCCGGAAAACGGGGTGAAAGACTATTTTGATGCGTTGCCGTCGTCAGCGCCCACGATCACGCGTGAGCTGGGTAACCGCGGGTATGCGACGGCGTTTTTCGGGAAGTGGGGCGTCGGTCGACGCGATCCGAGTTTGCCGCTCGTCGGCGAAGCCGCGGCGAAGGTGCTCGTGCCGCCCGGCGTGCGGGGCGGATTTGAGTTTTGGGAAGGTTTTGAGGGCGGATTTTTACTCAACGACCCTTGGCTGCACGGCACGCAGATGCCCGCGCCGGAGAAATTTTTTGGCTATCAGAGCGATGTCATTTGCGAGCGAGCCGCGAGGTGGTTGGAGCACGGTTCGAGATGCGAACATCCGCGATACGTGACCGTCAGCTTGGAGGCGCCCCACCCGCCCTACGGCGCGCCCGCAGCGGGAATCCTGCCCGTGAGCACGGAGGCGATTTCCTTGGTGGCCAATGTGCCACAGGGCGGTGAGGTCGAAAAAAAAGCGCGACAGGAACTCGCCGGACATTACGCGCACATCGAAGCGACCGACCGCGCAGTCGGCCGGTTGCTCGCGGCGGCGGGCCGGGAAACGGTGGTGATGTTTACCTCCGTCCATGGTGATATGCACGGGGCGCATGGGCTCTTTCGCAAAGGCTGGCCGCACGAGGAAAGTGTGCGCGTGCCGTTGCTCGTGTGCGCCCCCGAGGTGACGCCACGGCGGGACGATGCGACGATCTCGCTGCTGGATCTGCCGGCGCTGACCCTGAGCTTAGCAGAAGGCCGGGCGTGGAAATGCGCGTCGGACGCGGCGAAAATTTCAATGCCGAGCGTCGTGGCGCTGCCGCACCAGTGTGACCGGACATGGCGTGGCGTGCGGACGGCGACGCGCAAGCTCGTGCTCAATGATGACGGGAGCCCATGGTTGTTTTTTGATCTGGAGCGCGACCCGCTGGAGCAGGTGAATCTGGCGGGCGACGCGGCGCGGGCTGGCGAGATCGCGGCCCTGCGGGCAACGTGCGGCTAAGTCGGAGGCATGAAACCGGTGTTTTATCTGGGTTGTCCGGTGTGGGCTCATGCAGCGTGGAGGGGGAATTTCTTCACGGCATCGGCACGGCGAGAAGAATTTTTGCCCCAGTATGCGAGCGTGTTCCACACGGCGGAAGGCAACACCACGTTTTACGGTTTGCCCTCGGCGGAGACGGTGGCGCGCTGGGCGGAGGAGGCACCGGCGGATTTTCGTTTCTGCTTCAAGTTCCCCCGCGCCATCTCGCACGAGCAGCAGTTGGGCGGAACGGCGGAGGCGGAGACCCGGCGGTTCTTCGAGCGGCTCGCGCCGCTGGCCGGACGCTGTGGGCCGTTTTTCCTGCAACTGCATGAGAGCTTCGGCGCGAACCGGCTGGAAACATTGCGGACCTTTCTGGCGAAATTGCCGCGCGATTTTTCGTATGCGGTGGAAGTGCGACATCGCGATTTCTTCGACGGCGCGGCGAAAGAGCAGGCGCTGGATCGGGTGCTCGGTGAGGCCGGAGTTGACCGGGTGAACTTCGACACGCGCGGCCTGTTCGCCACGCAAGCGACGGACGATTTCACGCGCGATGCCGTGCGCAAAAAACCGCGGGTTCCGGTGCGTTTCACGGCGATCGGGGCCCGTCCCTTTGTGCGCTTTGTGGGCGATCCTGAGATCGAGAAAAACGCCGCGATCTTTGATGAGTGGGCGGCGATTTTGGCGCGATGGATCAAGGAGGGCCGGACGCCGTATTTTTTTGTGCATCACCCGGACGACGGGTTGGCGCCGGCGATGGCGCGCTCGCTGCATCGGCGCGTTTATGCGCGGGAGCCAGCGGTGGGAGAGCCGCCGATTTGGCCAAGTGAAAACGACCGAAGCCCGGCGGCGCAGCTCGATTTATTTTAGTCCAAGAAACCGCGCGAGTTCACCCACCGCCGGGGATACGCGGTGCCCGCGACGGATGCGGCGGGACACCAGGCGGAGGCGACCGTTTTCGCGATCCGCCTTGGGATCGACATGACCGACGAATTCATGGCCGACGAGAACGGGCAACGCGTAGTAGCCGCGGGTGCGTTTGGCCGGGGGCGTGTAAACTTCCCACGTGTAGTCGAGATTCCAGAGCCGAGCCGTAAGCCGGCGATCATAGATCAGCGGATCGAGGGGAGCGATCAGACGGGGCGGAGAATTTTTGATTTTCGATTCCGCATTCTCGATTGCCAAATCAAGCAGCGGCAGATCGGACGCGAGGCAGTAGAGCGGGCCGCAACCCTCGATCGTGACGGGTTGCACGAGATCGTCGATGGCGCGGAGTTCATCGCGTTTGAGCGAGGCGAGGCGACGTTGGCGGAGCTTGAGCGTGGCAAACCAGCGGGCTGATTCGCGGGCGGTAGGCTTCGGCGCGGCGAGCGTCACGGCGGGCAACACGCGCTCGGGAAGATCGTAGTACCGGCGTTGGTTGATGCGCCGGGCGATTAGCACGCGGCCGTGGAAAAAAAGTTTTTGGAGCGTGGTTTTAGCCAGTGATGCGCTCGCGCCCCAGCCGGGGTGGTCGCGTTGGTCGTCGTCGATGTCATCGGAGCAGAGCGGGCCGCGCGCGGCGATTTCACCTAGGATCCGCTCGGCGAGGAGGCGTTGGCGGGCGTCGAGGCGGCCCGACCAGGTGCCGGCTCGGCCGGCGCGCGCGCGGTTTGCGGCGTGCAGGTGGGGCCACGCTTCAACAGGGAATGCGACCAGAATATTTTGCTGGGACGGCAGATGATGCTCGAACGCGGTGCGCACCGCGGCAGCAAGTGGGGCCGCTGGCTCACCGTGAAGATGGCGCATGAGATCGCCTTCGCGGTAGGCGACCACGCGGTTGCGGAGAATGAGATCGTGCATGCGCCCGCACACGTTGATCGGGTCGATCTGCACGTAGCCGTGGTGAGCGAGGGCGGCGCCGAGGTCGGGCGCGGGCTGGACGAGCAGAAGCGCGCGGTGGACGAAGGAGCGGGCTTCGGCCGGAGTGAGTTTCAGCGCGGACAACACGCCGACCAAAAAGCGCGAATCGCGGCCCGAAACAAGGCCGTGGTTTTCGCCGGCCATCAATCATCTCCGGCGGTCCGAGCCCGCGCCGCGCGCGTTTACGCCGGGGCCAACGCGCTGCGGTCAAGGGCGCGGGCGGGCTCGAACCAATCGGAGCTCTCGGACTCGGCGGAAAACTCCGGACATGCCGCGATGAGTTGGGCGCGGAGATGGTGCCGCGCGCGGGCGATGCGGCTCTTGACCGTGCCTACGTTGAGGTTGAGCGCGACGGCGATCTCGCCGTAGGAACGATTGAGCACGTTCCGCAACGTGAGAATCTCACGGTGGCTGGCGTCGAGACGTTCCATGCAAGACGCGACGAGATCCGAAAATTCGGCGCGCACATTTTCTTGTGCGGGACTGGGTGTGTCGGCGGCGATCAGTTCGGCAAACGTGCCGTCGTTTTCGGCGCCGAGCGGACAATCGAGCGAGAGCGTGCGGTGGCGCCGCCGGCGGAAAAAATACCAGTAGCGGTTGCGCGCGAGATTGACGGTGATGCGGTGCAACCACGTCGCGAGCGAAGAATCGCCGCGGAAGCGGCCGAGGGCGCGGTGAGCCCGAATAAAAGTGTCCTGCGCGATTTCCTCGGCGTCGGTGCGGTTGCGGAGAAAGGCGAACGCGATGGCGAACATTTTTTCCCGATAGCGCTCCATGATTTCAACAAACGCGCGGTCGTCGCCGGCGTTGAACCGTTGAACCAGCAGGGCGTCGTACGCCGCTTCCTCGGCGGAAGTGGCCGGACTCCCCTTTCGCGCCGGGTGTGCATCGCCACGCGGACGTGGTAAATCGCGCGGCAGGGTTGAATCGGAGTTGGAAAAACGGGTTGGGGCGGGAATTTGGGGAAGATTCATCCCTAGGTCTTACCTCGCGGCATGCCAGCGAGCATTCACGTGTCGCAAGTCGTTTTTTATTAGCGGTTAATTATGTTTTTTTAACCGGACTGACCGAGCCCGATCCGGCATTTCATGCGAAATGCCCGATGCTGCGACGCGGTCTTCGAGCGAATTGCAAGAGGCCGCGGGCGCCGAAACTCGGGCGCGGTGGCGCTGCCCGAATGGAGGCCGATAGTCCTTGGGCTCATCGTCCGAAAGAGTCGCGCCGAACTCGACGGCTCGAGTTGCGAGGTAAGTGCGCGGCTGAAATCGGGGCGATTTATGCGAAGAATTCGAAAAATGATTCAATATCAAAGGATCGGCGCCCGGTTGGCTTTGGGGCGAGTCACCAAACGCTCGCCGACGTCGGTCGTGCTTCCCCGGATACGTCGATTTCGACTGGAATTTGACTAAAACCAAGCAAAAGGCGGACAAACAAAGCGTGGCCGAACTACGACGCGAACGCGGTGATTGTGCTCCCTTGCCGGCCAAAATCGGGTTCAAAAACCCGCATTTGCCCTGAAGCAATGAGAGCTTCCGACGCGCAAGCCAAAAACAGGATGAATTTCGCACAATAATCGCGACAAACCTATTGACGACCAAAACTAGCAGACCAATTAGTTGTGGTCGAGGCGGCCCAAGACCACATCCTGTTGTGGTCAGTAACGCGTCAATAAGTTCCAGCAACTTAGGTTCGCTATGGACTTAAAGACGTCGAAAACAGCCTTCTTTTTCACCAAAATCGCTCAAAGTTAGCTAAATTCCATGCAAAAAACCTTCAATGTTGGAGCCAAGACTTTCGTCCTCGACGAGGCCAAGGCTGAAGCTGCGTTTGCAGCCAAACGCGTGATTAACGGTCGTCAGACCATGTGCTTCAACCTGCTCCCGTTGAAATATCAATGGGCCTACGATCTTTACCGCAAGATGAAGGCCAACCACTGGGAGCCCGAGGATATCCCGATGGGCAAAGACATCGAGCAGTGGCGCGACGAGAAGGCCCTTTCCGAGGTCGAGCGTTGGATCATCCGCATGGGTATCGGCTATTTTTCGGCCGCTGAAGGCATTGTCGGTGACAACATCCAACACGTGGTCCGCGAACTCGTGACCGCCCCCGAGCTCAAGCTCGTCCTCGGCCGCCACGCGCACGAGGAGAACATCCACGCCGATTCGCTCCTCTACATGATCGCTTCGCTCGGCATCAACCCGCACGAGTGCGAGGCGATGTTCGAAGACGTCCCCACGATCGTCCGTAAGAACGAGTTCGTGACCCGCGTTTCCAAGAGCCTCCGCCGCGACATCGATCTCACCCAGCCCGAGAACAAAAAGCTGCTCGCGAAAAATATTTTCGTGTTCGGTCAGTGCATGGAGGGTACCCAGTTTTACGGTCTCTTCGGCATGGTGCTATCGCTATACCGCCAAAACAAGTTTCCCGGTATCGGCCAGATGTTCCGCTACACCCTCCGCGACGAGAGCAATCACATCGAGGTGTTCCGCAATCTGTTCATGGACCTCGTCGAGGAAAACCGCGAGATCTGGACTGCCGAGTTCAAGGAAGAGCTGCGCGAGCTCATGCAGGAAGCCGTCACCCTTGAGAAGGAGTTCATCCGCGATTGCCTGCCCGTGAACGCCGTCGGCCTTAGCCTCGAAGATTTTCTCACTTACATCGATTATATCGCAGATCGCCGCCTCGAAGGCGTGGGTCTGATGCCGCTTAATCCCGGCGCCAAGAATCCACTGCCTTGGCTCGCTGAGATGATGGACATCAAGAAGGAGCAAAATTTCTTCGAAGGTCGCGTCACCGAATATCAAAAAGCCTCTTCCTTGAATGTAGCCGACGACGACGAGCTCTGAGTTGGAGCCGTTCGTTATTTAACCTCCCGTCCGCCTAGTTACCCCAACTCCGTTTTTCCGTGGCCGGTGCGAACTCCCCCCGGGGAGTTACGCACCGGAGCCTTATTTTTCCAACCGACCGTTCCGCGCTTTTGTTTCAATTCTGTTAAGAGCCGTCCAATTTATGAGCAGCAATCCCTCCCTCGCGCACGATCTCGCCCTCAAGCGCACCGTCCAAGCCCCCGTCGATCAGAAACCCCACTACGCTTGGCGTGACGTCGTCGCCGCCGAGACCATCGCTGTCCCGCCCGTCGTTTTGCTTTGCCCTCACGGCGAGGAGCGTTTCGTGCTCGCCGAGGTCGCCGACACCCTCGGCAAGGCCCTCACCAACGTCGCCCTCGCCAAGGGCGAGAAGGATATCTTCAACGACACCAACCGCGCCTGGGTCGCCCGCATCTGCCGCGAGGTCACCGCCAACCTCACCGAGCTGGCCCGCAACCAGAACCCCCTGCGCCTCTCGCTCAACGCCCTTTACGAGCTCATCGAAAAAACCCTCGTCGACAACAACGCCTACTTCATCGCGAAGAGCCTCCTCCTCAACCGCGCGCGCAAAATCTCCGTCGACCGCGAGTCCGCCGCGCAGTCCACCCTCCGCGTCATCCGTCGCAACAATCAGGTCGTTCCGTGGAGCGAGCAGAAGGTCGAGATCGCCGTCCGCAAAACCTTCCTGTCCCTCCAGCGCGACTCCGCTCCCGCCGTCGCCGTCACCAAGGCCGTCTCCGAGCGCGTCCACGCCTCCAAGCAGGCCTTCGTCCACATCGAGGAAGTGCAGGACATGGTCCAAGAAGAGCTCATGAAGGGCGGCTTCTTCAAAGTTGCCGAAGCCTACATCCTCTTCCGCGCCGAGCGCTCCGTCGCCCGCCTCAACGGCACCGCTGACGAGTCCCCGGCCGCCGCCGCCGCGCCCACCGCGCCCACGCAAGAGACCATGATCGTCGTCAAAAAAGCCAATGGCGAAAATATCTTCTGGGACGGCGCCGACCTCCGCAAACGCATCGAGTTCGCCCGCATCGGCCTCGACCTCTGCCTCTCCAACGAAGAGATCGAGCAGGAGCTCCGCCGCGCCGCCTACGACCAGATCCTCCAAAAGGACCTCGATTCCACCATTATCCTCAACTCGAAGACCCTGATCGAGAAGGACGCCGATTTCGCCAAGTTCGCCGGCCGCATCCAGCTCACCTACATCTACGAAGAGGTCCTGGGCTGGGACATCATGCGCGACGGCATCGCCAAGCTGAAGGAATTCCACCAGCGCGCATTTAAAAAATACCTCGAGCACGGCGTCGCCATCAAGCGCCTCAACCCGCGCCTCCTCGACTTCGACCTCACCAAGCTCGCCGCCGCCCTCGATCCGTCCTCCGACCTCGAGTTCGACTTCCTTGGCATCCAGACCCTCTACGATCGCTACCTCATCATCGACAAAACCAAGAAGCCTGCGCGCCGCCTCGAGACGCCGCAGTTCTTCTGGATCCGCGTCGCGATGGGCCTCTCCCTCGACGAGCCCACCGACCGCGAGGGCAAAGCCGCCGGTCTCTACTCCCTCTATAAGACCCGCCGCTTCTGCTCCAGCACGCCGACCCTCTTCAACGCCGGCACGCTCCACTCGCAGCTCAGCTCCTGCTACCTCTACTATGTCGATGACTCCATCGAGGGCATCTTCCAGCGCGGTATTTCGGAAAACGCCTACCTGTCCAAATGGGCCGGCGGCCTCGGTGGTTCCTGGACCGCCGTCCGCGGCACCGGCGCCTACATCGGCGGCACCAACGGCGAGTCGCAGGGTGTCATCCCGTTCCTGAAGCTCCACAACGACCAGCTCGTCGCCATCAATCAGGGCGGCAAACGCAAGGGCTCCGGCTGCGCCTACCTCGAGACTTGGCACAACGACGTCTACGAATTCCTCGAGCTGCGCAAAAACACCGGTGACGACCG